>Ga0233431_1005489_pt1 | contig 12270 bp, 14 predicted proteins | sample SI_118_April2016_FD_179867 | JGI IMG/M metagenome (GOLD analysis project Ga0233431, IMG submission 179867) | Seawater microbial communities from Saanich Inlet, British Columbia, Canada - SI_118_April2016_200_MG | ecosystem: Environmental > Aquatic > Marine > Inlet | place: Canada: British...
TTTCTGGGCTTGATCAAAAGCTCTTATAATTCCTCCAACAGTAGAAACATTTGAACCAATCATATCTATTGCTATACCTTCCAATAAGTTTTAATTAAAACATTATTTTTCTATTATATTTGCATAGTGTTCTCTATTAAAATTGTAATCATATTCAATATCATCGAATATAACGGGTATTCTCTTTTGAAACTCCAATAACAAAGGGATAGTTACCTGTCTCATTTGTGAATGAGCATGTTTTGAACACCTTTGTTTAAAAAAATGTTTCCATTCTCTAAAATTGTAAGTCGTTGCCAATTCTGTTTTTAAGGAATTCGGTAAAACAGTCCTTGCTTCTTCAGGAGAATGCTGTTTACATAATTCGATATATGTATCTTCACACTGTTTACATGCAAATTTCCACTTATCATATATAACTGTATTTTTAAGAAAGAAAAAAGGTTCAATTACTGCAATCTCATCCCCGAATCTGTCTAATGAATAATTACAATATCTTGTTGATTCTTGACTATAGCTGGCAATTCTATGTCTTATGATTTGATTGGAAATGCCTCTATCTACAATAAATATAACAGAAATTTTTTCATGTTCGATAACAGATTCATGCTTTTTTTCAATGATAGTCTTAAGAAATTCTTTAGAATAATTTTTAGATATTTTTGATTTATAACAGATGCGTGCAAACATTTCGATATTGTGTAATTTTCGTTTATCAAACTCATTTATAAATATGATTACAGAAGGTTGGATAATTTTCATGGCCCTATCCTATAATTTTTTAATAGCATCGACCTCTAAAAATAAGGAATTTACTAAATTCGTTGCATCTTCAATAGTATCATTTTTATAACCTATTACATTTCCAAATTTCTTTTTAAGTAAGGAAAAGTTTTCTTTATACCGGTCCCGTGATTCCATCATTTCTTTTTTTGTTAATGATGACATTTTTTTACGAAGAGCTAATCGTTTCTCTATTACTTTATTATCTGAAAATAATACAATACTTATATCAGATTTAATAATATATTTATTAACAAAATGAATATAATCAAATTCTGCTCCACACATATTTTGTAAAATCATTCCAGAGATGATATATCTATCGCATAATACAGTAATACCTTTGTTTAGTTTTTCTTCAATTTCTCTACAATGAATATATCGGTCAGAGGCAAACATGCAAACTAATGCCTCAGAAGAAAATTTACTTTCAACTCTACGGGATAACATTCCTATTTCAGAATCAGTTGGTTCTTTAGTAATAAATAATTTATAGTTTCTTTTAATCATTTCATTAGCAACTTTTTCAATTATAAAAGATTTACCAGTGCCGTGTCGACCATCAAAAGTAATGAAAAGACCTTTTTTCATGGCCTGACCTCTTTTCGTTTTAACCAGTTCGGAAATAAAAATTTTAAAACCTTTTTAATAGTTCGGTTTTTATTAGTATTTGTGTACTCAGAATACATCGTCTTGCATTGTTCAAGAAACTTCTCATTATCTTCGCATCTTTCCCACCATATTTCCCATATGTCAGAATACATTCTACATTCTTTATCTTCACTATTATATTCTCTAATTCTATAACTTTTTCCGGCTTCATGTTTTATAAAAATTGCTGCACTTTCTGAACCACTACTACTATTTGTTATTAATCTTCCTCGTATATCTAAATCAGGACAGTAGCAGCATAATTCCTTGTATTTTAACATCGGGCATTGAATTATGCCGTTCATATACCTACATTTTTCCTGAACTGTACAATTTGGATCATCGCATTCATTGCATACATTACAAATAAGACATTTGTCTTTTTTATCACATGAATCACATTTTTTATCTATAAAGAATTTAATTTTAATTTTATCGTTGAATGTTTTCACCAAGAAGCCAAGCCTTAACATATCTTCTTCATCATTTATGATACCGTTTGGTTTTATACAAAGCACCTTAATATTTGTAAACTTCATATTTATTAATTGAAGCAGTTGTTTATTTCGAATTATTGTGTTACTTTTAACATTACCGAAGAAATTTAGATCTCCTCCAAATAGCTTGATGTCTTTGTTCCACAAAGCTTGGGTAGTGAATTTTTGAATCATTTTATCTATTTTACTTCGACTAATTACATCTGATGAAGTGATAATGAAATAATAAATCAAAGAGGAAATCATAAGTAGAACTATTGCAAAAGTAAATTGCACATTAACGATATTATATATAAATTTTGTGAGTATTATTAGCGTTAAAAATACACAAAAAATATAACCGCTCTTTCTGATTTTGCTAATTTTAGTGTTAGCGGATAAAAAAGTTGCCAAAACCGACACAGTCATTAATAAATAATTAAAATATATACTTTTATCTGTAGTCGTCATTTTTTCAAAAAGATTATTTATATCAACTAAGATGTCCAATCATTTCACCTCTTGATCATGTAGTAGGTTCCAAATTATTTCTTTTTGATTTGGTTTAAATGACATACATAATGGTATTTTTAAATCATCATTTAAATGCTGGGCGCTGCAAATATTATATTTTTCTTTTTTATGTATATCTAATTCGTTGTATTGGCTCTCCCAAGTAATGCGATTACTTGAATACTTTGCAATTGATATATTGGTTCCTATCCTGAATGCACAGATCCTTATATCTCCGTTAGCGTGAACAAGTACTCTTTCTGCAAGGTCTACAGGGCAATAGTTAAAAAATTTTTTATTAGCAATATATTCATCAGTGTCAATGAATCTCTGAGGAATTCTTACATTTATTTTAGGTTTAATTAAATTCTTTTCCCGATAATCATTATAGATCTCAACCCATTCTTGTGGTGATAAGTCTGTATCTTCAATCCAATCATCTCTTGGTATTCCAACTTTTATAATTGGATGAAAATTTAGAGTATTAACTCCTAAACTTTCGGCGAACTTAATCATTTTCTCAAAATATAATTTGTCTAAATTATTATCTGAAATCTTTGAATGTACACAATTAGTGATGTGCACATTATATGTTTTGTGAATAGCTTTTTTAATATTACTAATACACTTTTCAAATGTGCCCTTACCTCTTACAATATCGTTTGTTCGTGAGTCATATCCATCTAAGCTAAAAGTTATCTCATCAATTTTCTTCATGAAATTATTTTCAAGTATAATGGGATCAAATTGACCATTCGTGTCCATTCTAATATATTTATAGCCTATAACTTTTGCTTCTTTTATAAGTTTAAATAAATTGTTATTATTGTTTTCTAAATCGTATGTCGTAGGCTCACCGCCAATTAGTGTGAGTTTAAGTGCTCCTAAACTTTTGAATACTTTTAATAATGCTATGGCATGGTCGTAATTCATATCATTTTTATTTTTTAATAATGGCTTATAAAGACATTGCTTACAATGTAATTGACAATTGTCTGTAATATATAAAAAGACTTGCTTCAGCTTTTTATTGAAATAATTTAGAAAGTCATTGTCGATTATCATAAGTATATTTCCCTATGGAATTCAACCTTACCTTATGCAATACACTTAATTTTTTTGAAATTATCATTATTTAAAAAAAATAAGCCATTTCTTTATTTGAATCTCTGTTTTATCAATTTGGAGCTGGAATCCAGGGTCAAAATCTTGATTTGTGATTTAGAACAATTAAAACCATAAATTTGCAATGCTTAAATCCATATTTTTCGCTCTTTTATAGAGCCTTTTGAGTCTTAAATTAAAACAAAAAGAGCACTATTATCACCGCTCAAGGTTTGCTCCCCCCCATTTCTTTTATGAAATATCAAGTGTTTTTAAGTTAAAGCTATACTCTGGACCAACGCAATATGCAGAATCGTTAAAATCGGGTGATAAAACTGAAGTCGTAAATATTAGCTGATGATCCTGATCCATTTTTTTGAGGCGTTTGATTATTAAATTGTGCATATTCTGTACACGTTCGGGAGTTGAGCCCTTATCTTCAATGTTGTCCATCAGCGAAAATCGAGGGAATAATACAAGATTGTCTTCTAACGAGACCAAAAAGAGGGCAAATAAAAAGGCGGTCTTAAGGTAACACACAGAACTCGCAGAAAATTTTGACCTACCATCAACAATCAATCTGTTTTTGGCGAAATCGAATTCAAAATATGTTGCGGTGGCGAATGTTTCTTCGGATGGAATATCGGTTCTCAAAAGCTCAATGGTTAAATCAGAAATCCTTTTTTGTAACGACCGCCAACGTATTTCTCTATTTTTTTCCTTCCTTTCTATTAGATCTAAGAGGGATGAAATGTTTCTGGCACTCTTACTTTTTTCATGGGATAGATCATCAATAATTTGTAGTAATTTCTGTTTCTCTCGATAGTTCTCTATCGTTTTTTCATATTGCCCAATTCTTGTAAGCGCATCTTTAAGTTCAGCCGTTATCGGATCAGATGTTTCGACAAAGGAATTATATCTTTCCTGTAGTGATTTACAATTCGTATCATACTCAGAGATCTGCCTATCAAGGTCTCTGAGTTCGTCTTGTCTTGATTCTAAAAGTTGCTCTGACTCTCGTATTTGGTAGTTGACCTCAAATTGCATTCGTAAAAATCCTGTTGCATCATTTTCATCGGATTTTTCGATTTTGCATAAATGACAAACAGAAACATTTGCAGATTCAGATGCAGCAATCATAGTTAGACATGCAGGGCAAAACTCAAATTTTAATTCACCAAGCGATTCCCTTGTAATTTCTGATTGTGTAAGAGCTTTTTTCCGTTCTGATAAGGAATCGATAAATAGTGTTGAATCTTCAATTTCAAACATCAGCGCCTCATGCCGATCTCGATATTCTCTCAAAGCTTTTTTGGTTTGTGACAGTTTTTTACGGATCCGAGCAACATCTTCAGATTCACCAATGCTTTTTACTTTCTTAGCTGGAGATTCAAGATAGGCTATCCGTTCTCTAAGTTCATCATGATCTTTTGCTGCTTGATCTATCTGGGTGCTAATTTGGGTGCCGTCTGGCGTAAGACCGGCTGAGGAAAAAATATCTTGCATTGCCCTTATACGACCGGCTAAATTTGATATTTCCTTTTCTTCATTCCGAAGTTGAAGTCTTAGCCCATGCAAATCAAGGTCATCCACACCGAGAAGGAATTCTCCAACTGTTTGCCTCATTTCATCGCTGTCAAAATTCTGATGTTTGAATATTTTGTTCACGGCTGTCAATTGATCACTATATACAAGCCGTAATAATTCATGAATAGTTATATTGGCGAATGATGACAATTTATTTTCAGGGTATCCCAACAATCGAAAAATCGCCTGAGAAAATGATTCTCTTTCGGCAGAGCGTTTGTGAGAAAATTTCAACCAATTTAATGAACTTTTAACAGCTTCTAAATATGCCCCTTCATACATATAGATTGCCGTATAACGCGAACTACCGATTTCGCGTCTGAATGTTAGTATTTTTCTTCTGAATGAAATTTCCGCTACAACACAGTCGCAAGCCAGCGCCTCATCAGTCCATTCTTCCACATCACCACCAAGAACAAAGAATATTGCGTCCATTATAGTTGTTTTGCCGGTGCTATTTCCTCTACTCCGTATAATATTTACACCCTTATGGAATTCTTCATCGTACGCAGATTTGTCCCCCTTTAAAAGTAGCAATCTCTTCAAGACTAATGTGGCATTAGTTTGTGTCATAACGATATTCCATTAATTGGGTTCTGTCTTTTAATCCATTTTTCCCATTAATCGGATGCATTGCCAAACATTTTACAATCAGCTGATACCAAATTGTATTCCTATTTTCATTATTATTTATCTGTAGTCTAAGCGCTTCAGGAATTCGTTCAGAATACAGTCTAATAATATTTTTCAAAAATAAGTTTTTATCTAAGATACCTTTTGCGACTAGTGCTCTCGCAGCCTCCTGATGGAGTGCTCTCAGTTCGAACATGAGTCGCCGCGGATTTGGCAATGTTTCATACGGGTTAGGGATAAATTTTAGAGTTTTTTTTGTGGCTATCGGATTTCTAGGAAGCCTGATATCATACAGTAAATGCGGAAAAACATAATAAAAGTCTAAAATCTGCATGGTTTCCCATTTTGTTTGGTTCCCATCTATATCCGATAGTAGTGTGATAAATCTGAATGCACAGTGGTTTAGGTCATACGCAGGGTGATAAATTATCATCCTATTTTTCCCAATTTATGTAACAATTACCGGTTAGGTAATAAAGCATGCCTCTTATATAGTCCATATTGATACCAAGTTCCGAATTTCCGACCTCAAAGTAAACTGCCTTAATTATTTCATCATATATAGCTTTGTCAATCACGCTTGCCGGTTTGTTTTCAGAAATCAATGGTTTGATTTTAAGTTGAAAGCTACAGCTAATCATCGACAAGATATGGACAAAAATATTTTGGGCAACTGGGGAAAAAGTGTGCTTATATAACTTTTTCGCAAATTTTTCTTTCAGGAATTTGGCGGTTGCTATTAATTCATTTCTTTCAGCGGAAACTAACTTTTCTTCAAGATTTCTTTGTTCGTCACCAGGAATTCTTTTCATGTAGTCTTGGAGCTCATCAATAAATTCCTTCTGTTCACATCCTTGCTCGATCTCTACCCGATAGCTTTCAGTCATTTTTCTTAAAGGCGTTTTTATCTCAGGATATGATATAAGATCTCTTCCGACTATATTTCCGCCTGCTACATTTTTATTCTGTCGAACCACCGGTAGTTGGTCGTCACCCATCTCTAATCCTTATCTTTTAAGATATTTCCGCCAGCCATATCACCGCCAACCGTGTTGCCACTCTGAGCCACCTTAGTCGAAGTACGTTTTGTGTCTACCGAATGAATAGAATCGGTCCTCACTATGTTACCGCCAGCCATGTTCCCTTTGACCTTATTATTCTTTTGTATAGTCTGAATTCGTTTGTCCCTATTTTTAAATCGACCAACAATATTTTTGCCAACCAGCCATGAAATTATCATCACTCCAATTCCAGAGAATGCAGATAATAGAACATGGGCAATTGTTAATTCACCGAATTTCATATTTTCCACCCTAGAAATAGTTAGCTCAGCACTTACAGCAGCAATAGCCCGCACCGGTTTAAAAGCTCACATTTCGCAAACCTGCCAACTTCCTTACTGCGACCCTACCAAAGCCGCACATTATTAGGCGCATGAGTTCATTGCATAGTTGGACGATTTTTTTGGCTTAATTTTTTAGCCAAAGCGTGCATTCTATTTTTTGTTATTCCTATCTGTTTTGAATAAGCCTTGATTTCACACTTGTTTTTCCAAATCTGTCTGCACATACAGCAACTATTTTTAGATAATAGTTCAGTAAAAACTTCTTCAGGACCACGACATCTTTCAGAAGTAAGCTGGTCAATTAAGTTGCCGATACAAGATGTAGCTTCAGACTTATTTTTTATTTTTTCACAAAACAATTCTTTATTTCTTCTTTCCAAGTTCACCCTTTTTGAAGTCAGTTCATGAAAATGAATTATTAATTGCTCTGCATCCATCTTTTCTTTCTCATGTTCCCAGTTATAATAGATAGAAAATAATTTCGAAATTCCCGTCTATCTTCAATCTCGGGCCAAAAGGTTAAAAATATGCGAGCTTTTTCCCCTCTGCTGCATTTATCTCGCTATAGCATAGAAAATACACTTAATTTCATACCAGATGCGGGTCTGCGGCCGATTACCATAAAGGCCATACGCAATCGACAATCTGGTTTAATGACAAGTTTGATTCTATTTTAAGATATCGGAGCGTTGAGGCGTAAATGAGCCGCAGAGCTTCGACTTTTTTTATGAATTGGATTTGCAGGTTCGGAGGGTTTATAACTCAATTTGACGCGTTTGGGAAGAGCAAATTTGCCAGTATATGAGGATGATAGAATGCCCAGGGGATAATGGGGTTAAAATGGGGGCCGAAAGGGCAGAAGGTTTTTTACAATCTGCACAACCTGCTGCCGTCTGCGGCTAAGGCGCGGTTGGCAGCTTCGGATAGAACTTTACTATTTTTCAAAACATCACGATGTTAAACGGCCGCCACTGGCGGCCGTGCTATTTAGTGGCCATCCAGAGGTGGTAGATGTTACTGGGGGACGGTCGCGCAGAACGTGCGCAACTCCTTATTGATATTATCCCCGAATATAGGCCAGTCCTGAAATATTTCCCAACGCCGCTCTTTTTCCGTTTTTGACATAGCTGTTATTTTTTCGGGATTGGGGGTCACAAGTTGTGACCTCCAATTTTTACATCTACCGCCACCACAGCCCTAACTTGCCATTCAATTTCTCGCGCTGATGACGCGAGTTTTCTGTAAACCGCCCAAGCCCCCTAAATGATGAAAATTAAGCATAGGGCCGACAAATTCACACACGTCTCTTCCCATACTGTTAAAGGTTATCAGACAGCTCAGCCTCAAGCTCTCGTTCGCGGAACGGTTTGTCCAAAGTTATAAAATCAAAGACATAGAGGTCTTTCAGGGTATCTTGGGCAAGTTGCGCATGCGGTTGCGGCAGTTGGGTGTCAAAATTGGTCACCGCCGCACCTTGGCGGGCGTGGGTACGAGACTTAATCATAGCAGCAAGTGTGTCGCGACTCCATCCTTGGACAACAGCCTGCCAAGCATACCAAAAGCTTTGGGCAGATCCTTGAGTTTCTGAATGAGGATGACGTTGTGTGCCCAGGGCAATTGCGCAACGACTCGTTGCACAATTTGGATTTCCTCCGAGTCCTTAGTTGGCTGTGCTGGATCATTCGGATCAATTTCGGCCACGGGCTGTGGCCACATTCTTTCTGCCACAGAGCTCCCGGATAATTCCGCAACGGTCCGTTGCGGAATTTCAAAAAGATCCGGATATTCCTTCTGGAATTGGATCATGAGTTGGAGATTTCGCTCGGAAAAACCTTGAATTTCAGGGAATTCGTTCTTAAGATCGACCGTCAACCGCCGCAGCAGGCCTTTGCCCCAACCTTCCAAGCCCTGGCGTTTGGCAACCATATAGCCGATGTCCCAGTACATTCGGATCATCTCAGCATTGGCGGACATCACCGCCCGGTTTTGGGCCTGCTGAATGCGCATTTTGATGTCGGCCAGCAGGTCGCTGTATCGAGCCATGCCTAACTTGTCGCCTGCAAGCGACTGATCCATATGACCTCCCGAAAGCGCAGACCTTTTTTATTTTTGTGAATCCAGATCAGACCAAGCTATCTTTTAAATGATGAATGATCGCGTTGCCCAAGTGACATAAGAACCTTGTGGCACTGTGGTTTTTGAAATGGTGTCCGAGTGTTTTCTATCAACCTTAAAATGCAACCTCATAAACTCCCCATTAATAGCCCGGATAAAATAACAGCATGAAATACTGAAGAGTTAGAGAAACACAGCTTTGATTTTGTACGCCGATTCAGGGCTTTTGTCAAATCGGCATATTAATGGCAAATACAATAAAAGCATATTATTTTGGTGATTTAAAGAGAGGCATTCTATATTCCCCAGCCAAGCCTTATTCACAAATATAGGTTTGACCGCCGTCCCTAATGTCCCCAAAACTTTGCATTCAATGCTTTGAAAACGCCTTGCCCGTAAGATGGCACTGGGCTCTGATCCACACCTTTACCCGCCAGCAGGCTGTATGCAACTTTTATAGTGCGGTGCAATGCCTTAAACGTGGCTCATTTTCAGAAGGGGCGCCCCCATCCCCTAAGCACGCGCTGCACGAATGTCCCCGAGGGCTCTGCACGAACATCCCCCAGGACGACGATTTCAAGTGCCTGGTCTTTTTTAGCGTGCGCACCTGAAATGACTATTTGGGTCATTGAACCTGTTAATAATCATGCACAGCGCCGATGACCGATTGGTGCTTCGCGATTCAATCCATTATTTTTAACCTCCCCTTTGGCCCATACCTACGGGATCTCTTTTCTTCCAGTCAACGTGATACCGAAAGGATTGGACTTGACATGGTAGTCCCTGACCACACTATTGGCCAACAGGGCCGGGATTTCATTGGGGGTGTAGGCGGCATTGATGGAGGTCGTCAGCCCCGGGCGGATTTGTTTGGGCTTGCATATCATCTTCATAAACCATCGGATCGGAAGCCAAATGTCCCTGCGCAAATCGCCTATGAAAAACTTTCCCCCCGGTTTCAACACGCGGATTAGTTCATTGAGTGTTTTTACAGGTTCGCTCCATTCGTGCAACGACCCGCAGGAAAAGACCGCATCGAAAAGGCCCTCATCCAAAGGGATTTTTGCACCGCTGCTCTCAACGGCTTCCCAGCGGCCCTTAAGGCCGTATTCGCGCACATTCTTTTTGGCTATGACAATCATGTCCGGGCTGATTTCCAAGGCCGTCAGGCGAGTTCCCGCAGTTTGCTTCAGCCACTCAAGCCCAACATAGCCGGGACCCGAACCGATCTCAAGGGCCGAACCAGTGTCGATGCCCGAGCGGATGATCTCTTTGGTTTCGATCAACCCCCGATCGCGCATGTTTCGTTGGAATTGATCGTAAACGGCCACATTGAACTCCCCTTGAATTCCGGAATCGGTTTCCGGTATACGGTTTTTTTTCATCACCTCCCCTTTCTGTCCTGTTTGGATTATTCAGCTCTTTATATACAGCACTGAGTATAACACAAAATTTTTTTAGCCTTCCAGAGAACTCAGGGTTTCTTCCAGCCATTTGAGTTCTGCCTCATAATGGTAGATGTGGTGATTGAAAACGGCGCCGGCCACCTTTGCGAACGCTTCCGGGATATGAGAAAGGACCTCCTTTTGATGGTTTTTTATATGCTCCAAGGTGGACCGGCATTTTTCTACTTTCCGGTCAAGTTCTTTTCGTAAGCGCTGCTTGTCGCTATATTCGAAAAAAAATAAACTGGCATCAAAAAGGTATTCGCCTCTAAAAGTATCTGTCGCCGCTTTTTGGAGTAGTTCAAGGAAGTATTCCCGCCCGGATTCGGTGATTTCGAATACCTGGCGGTCTGGGCGCTTGCCCCCCCGTTCGACCGTGGAGTTGACATAGCCGTTCTTTTTCAAGCGCTCCAGGTGATAATAGAGATTGGAGGTTCGGATGCTGGCGAAGTCGGAAGCCTCCCTTTCAATATGCTGCTGGAGCAAATAGCCGTGTTGTGGGCCAAAGCGCATCAAAAAGCCCAATATGTAAAGCGGTACTTTCATAAACGATTCAAATGCCTTTTGCAGCGGTCTCTTTTCGTTGGCGGCATGGTAAGCCGGTGGGGGGATCGGACCTGCATGTCATTTAACCAATACATCTTGATTATTCTGTCCTGACTATTCTATTCAGATTAAAACAACATGTCAAGAACAATCTTATGCTTCGAAAGCATGTAAGATTGGTTGGATGGGAAAAGTCGATAGTATGAATCAGATCACCTTGATTATTTAAAAAGATCCAGACATTCCGTTACCCTGAACCAGGATTTGCCACTTATCCCTTTGGTAGATTAGAAAGCAGAAACTTAAGCGAATTGCCGCCCATTATTATGGTGATTTAAAGGGAGACATTCTATAATCCGCAGCCAAGCCTTATTCACAAATATAGGTTTGACCGCCGTCCCTAATGTCCCCAAAGCTTTGCATTCAATGCTTTGAAAACGCCTTGCCCGTTAGATGGCACTGGGATTTGATCCACTCCTTTATCCGCTGACCGGCTGCCGAAAACTCATCTCGTGCCTGCGAAGCTCTATATGTGGCTTATTTTCAGAGGGGACACTCCCGCACCCTTTGCTTCTCCAAAAGATAGTATTTCGTCTTAATTTGATCTTGATCCGGATTTCAGCTTTCAGAATTTCGCTTTAAAAAATGTAGTACGTATTCTGTCACTTCTTGTGGTCGCTCCTGCTGAACCCAGTGACCTGCTCCTTCAATGAAGTGAATGTGCTGCATCTTTGTGCAAGATATCCCATTCATTAGCTCCAGGGCACCGGGTCTCTGGTAAACCCCCCAGTCACTGTCTCCGCCAACAAATATCGAGGGGACATCGATTGTCAAACCGGTATAGGTCATCAGATCCGCAAGGTATCTGGCATCCGTAAGGCAACGTTACCAATTCAGCCCACCCTGAAAACCGGTTATAGCATATTCATCCACGTAAACCTTCAGTTCTTCATCGCTAAGCCATTGGCAGGCATCGATTTCAGCCTGGGTGGGCATATACTCGGCGGTTGTCTCTGCCATGCCTTTATCAAGATCCATGATATAATAGGTCGGGAGCTTCGACAGCATCTCA
>Ga0233431_1005491_pt1 | contig 12267 bp, 7 predicted proteins | sample SI_118_April2016_FD_179867 | JGI IMG/M metagenome (GOLD analysis project Ga0233431, IMG submission 179867) | Seawater microbial communities from Saanich Inlet, British Columbia, Canada - SI_118_April2016_200_MG | ecosystem: Environmental > Aquatic > Marine > Inlet | place: Canada: British...
CAAGCCGGAGATATTTCCGCATACATTCCCACGAACGTAATTTCCATTACCGACGGTCAGATATTCCTTGACTCCGGATTGTTTAATTCCGGATTTCGTCCCGCTATTAATGTTGGTTTATCCGTTTCACGTGTGGGCGGTAACGCGCAGATCAAAGCGATGAAACAGGTCGCCGGCCAGTTAAGACTCGACCTTGCGCAATTCCGCGAGCTTGAGGCTTTCGCAAAATTCGGATCCGATCTTGACAAATCGACTCAGGCGCAGTTGAGACGCGGCGAGGTAATGATGCAGCTGTTGAAACAGAACCAGTTCGTGCCGCTTGCGATCGAGAAACAGGTCGTATCGATATTTTTGGGAGTAAAGGGTCATCTTGACGATGTGGAAATTGATCAGGTCATTAATTTTGAGGCTGATTTCCTCAAATTTATGGATTCCGACGGCAAGGATGTTCTCGAAAAAATCAAAAATGAAAAAGAACTTTCGAAAGAGACTACGGACGCTTTGGTTAAGCTCATTGAAGAATTCAAACCCACATTTGTGGCTAAATAACAGGTTGAAAAATGGCAACGATCCGCGAAGTTAAACGTCGCATAGAAGCTGTAAAATCGACACAGAAAATAACGAAAGCCATGCAGATGGTGGCTGCAGCGAAATTGCGCCGTGCCCAGGAAAATATTGTAAAAGCACGACCGTATGCAATTGAACTCGATAACATAATCGCTCAGGTTACAATGAGAACCAAACGCGATCTTCATCCGCTGCTTTCGGAGACCGGGACCGGGGAGAAAACGCTCCTTGTCGTGATTACTGCCGATTCCGGATTATGCGGTGCTTTCAACTCGACGATCATTCGTTCGGCAAGTGCATACATTCAGGAGCATACCGACAGTGAGCTGGATATTTTCTGTATCGGCAGAAAAGGCTACGACTTTTTCAGAAAAAGCCCGCATAATGTTGTCGGGCATAAGATTATGTTTTTCAATTCTCTAAAATATGCCGATTCCGTTGAGACGGTCTCGGTGATTAAAGATCTCTATCTGGACGGCGGTTATAAACAAGTCAGCATTTTTTACAACCAGTTTAAGAGCGCCATTCAACAGATTATGACCGTTAAACAGCTTCTTCCTCTTGTTCCCGCAGAACCCGAGGAAAATGTCAATCCTATCGATTATATATACGAACCCGATGAGTATACTGTCTTCGACAAGCTCATACCGTACCATCTCGAGGTGCAGATGTGGCGGATTATGCTTGAATCGTATGCGTCTGAAATGGGTTCAAAAATGACAGCTATGGATTCAGCGACGGAAAATGCCAGCGAGCTGTTAAATACTCTTTCAATTACATACAACCGGGCACGTCAGGCGATTATCACAAGCGAGATCAATGAGATTGTTGGTGGTGCGGAAAGTCTGAACGCATAAAGCAATTTTGTATCGTATGTCATAAATTGAAACGCGGCTTTTATCCGGTTTTCAAATCTGTATAATATTCGACAAAATCCAAACAATATAACTATATATTATAATCTGTTATTATTACAGAATATAAGGGGGATAATTAATTTATGCCTACCATTAGACCTTTCAAAGGCCTTAGATATAATACGTCCGTTGTAAATGAGATAAAAGACGTTGTTGCACCGCCGTATGATATTATTTATGACGAATGGGTCGACAGGCTTTATGAACGTCATCCGAATAATATTGTCCGGCTGATAAAATCAAAAAGTGAATCCGGCGATGATGATAACAATAACAAATATACCCGTGCAAGAGGTGATATAAATGCGTGGATAAAAGATAGTATATTGATACATGATGAAAAACCGTCAATATATGTGCGCTCTGAGACCTATAGGGTCGGCGGCGTTACGAAGACGCGTTTCGGGTTTATCTCACTCATAAAACTGGAGGATTTCGGAAAGGGCGTTCATCCCCATGAAAAAACGCTTTCCGCGCCGAAAGTAGACAGATTGAACCTTATCACCGAAACGAAAACGAATCTCAGTCAGATATTCTCGATATATTCGGATGCCGATAATAAAATACAGGACATTCTGCTAAAAGTTGCTGAAAATACTCCTGATGCCGACTTTACAGACGAGCAGGAAATCGGACGGAAAATGTGGGTGCTTAACGATGAGGCGGCGATTGCCGAGCTTCAGTCCATCATGAAAGACCTTGAGGTTATCATTGCCGACGGTCATCATCGTTATGAAACGTCATTGGCATATAAAAAACTTATGGATTCTCCCGACGCGGGCTCTGATAAGCCTTCGGATTATGTTTCGATGTATTTTTCAAACGCCGATGATATGGGAATGACGATCCTGCCAACGCACAGAAAAGTCGGAGGGCTTGAAACGTTCGACGAGAAAAAACTGTTCGAGGATTTGAAACAGGATTATGATATTATCTCATATGACACGACCGACCTTGATGAAATGCTGAATCTCATAAAGGACGACTCGGAACGGACCAATGTTTTCGGCATTTTCACCTCAAACGGTTACTCGGTCGTCAAAATGAAAGATCCGTCGTCGCCGAAACGGCTTGATGTCGAGGTATTGCATTTCGACATTATCGAAAATATGATGGGAATAACTCCCGAGGATACCGCAAAAGGAAAATACCTTCATTTCTGCAAAAGCCCTGACCACGCATATGACGAGGTAGCGAGCGGCAAAGATCAGGTGTCGTTTTTCATGAATGCCGTTGTTTCCGATGAACTTTTCCGTGTGGTCCTGAACGGCAGAAGAATGCCTCAGAAATCAACATATTTTTATCCGAAAACAATGTCCGGTCTTGTTATGTATAAGGTTGATAAAGAATCATTTTAATTGGTGCGCCGTACGGATTTAACGTTCGATATTCAACCGCGTCGGGGTCGAGCTCTTCGATATAATTCTATAATTATTATTATGTTCGGTTATATTATATGTTTGACGATTTTACTGTTTTTAAGGAAGAAGTTAAAAACCGCATTAATATTGTCGATGTTATCGGTGAATTTGTCGAGCTGAAAAAACGCGGCATAAATTACAGCGGCCCCTGCCCGTTCCATAACGAGACGAAACCGTCGTTCAATGTCAACAGCGAGCGGCAGTTTTACCACTGTTTCGGCTGCAACAAGGGCGGTGATGTTTTCAGTTTTCTCATGGACATTACAGGCATGAGTTTCCTTGAAGCTCTTCAGCAGCTTGCCGAGGGTGTCGGTCTTCAGATGCCCGAAAAACACGCCGTCGATCCTGCACTCAAAGAAAATACCGACATTATTATCGCCTCAAATATTGCATCCGCAGAATATTTTTACCGCACCCTTTTCGAAAAGGAGGGTAAGGCCGGTCTTGCATATTTGCTCGACCGCGGGCTTTCTGAAGAAACTATAAAAGATTTCAGGCTCGGATATTCTCCCAAGAACTCCCCGGGACTTATCTCATTCGCGAAAACAAAATCATTGGATCAGCATGCCCTCGAAAAGGCCGGAATTCTGAGGCCGAACAGTTACGGCGGAGAGCCGTACAATCCTTTCGGCGGGCGGATCATTTTCCCCATAATCGATCAGACGGCGCGGATAATAGGGTTCGGTGCGCGGCTGTTGGAGGGTGAAGGCGCGAAATATGTCAATTCCTCGGAATCTCCGGTGTATCATAAAAGCAATGTTCTCTATGGTTTATATCAGGCGAAAATGGAGATCAAGCGCGCGCGGGCAACGGTGGTGGTCGAGGGTTATATGGATGTGATATCGCTTCATCAGGCGGGGATCAAAAATGCCATTGCCGCATCGGGAACCGCGTTTACTGTCGAACAGGGACGGATAATCGGGCGAATGTCGCGGAAGATAACGCTTCTGTTTGACGGTGATAAAGCCGGAATTACGGCAGCGGCGCGTGGTGCGGACAATCTTCTCGCCTCGGATATTACTATTGGCGTTGCGGTTCTTCCGGAGGGCGATGATCCTGATTCGTATGTCATTGAGCACGGTGCCGACTCGCTGCGTGAATTTATCGATAATCCCATGGATATATGGGAATTCAAACTGCAAACCCTCGGCAGTGACTCTCCCGGACCGGAAAACAGTTTGAAACTTGCCGGAGAGATCGCCGATTCGATTGCACAGATATCCGATGAGCTGAAACGGGAAGTTTATATCAGAGAGATGTCGAAACGGATCGGAATCGATATTGACGCCATGAGAAAAGCTGTCAACGGACGTGTCAAACGGAAAAGATACCGTAAAAGCGACGACAAGAACAGCGATCCCGTGATCATGGTTAAACCGGATGAGAAATGGCTGCTTGCGAGTATTATCCAATTTCCCGATCTTGCCCGTCATTTTATGGAGGAAGCTGGCTCGAAAATGCTTTCAAGCGAGATATTGAGAGCGGTTATCGAGGGTATATTTCACCGGACCGTTGAGGGGCTCGATATTTCACCCTCAGCGCTCATGAGTGATTTTACCGATAAAGAGACTCAGGAACTGATCGCCTCGGTATCAATGTTTTCAGTGACAGAGGAAACAGCCCGAAAATACATAGACGATAACCTGAAACAATTCAAGGTGAAAGAACTTCATGCGAAGCGTGCGGATTGTATACGTAAAATGTCGCTCGAAAAAGATACGAAGAAGAAGAACAAATTGAATGAGAAGAAAAAAGAAATTGAAGATAAATTAAAGCAGATTAATAATACATAACCATCTCTCCATGCTGCATTTTCCCCTGCCAGGAGAAATTTACTAACAATAAGCGTTGTAACGTTATCTATATATAAGCAGCATGATTTTCGACACTTTGGCAATATAAGGCTGATATTTAATGAGAATGATATCCATCGAAAATTTACAGGAAGGCATGGTTCTCGGGAAGTCAATTTATGAGAGCAACAATAAGCTTGTGCTCGGATCCGGGTATCGAATAACGGTCGCGATTAAAAAGAAGCTAGTTGAAAAAGGATACAGTCACCTGTATATAATGGAAAAGGGGACAGAGGATGTTATTCCCGAGGATATCATTTCCGATGAAGTAAAGGCACAGGCAAAGAAAAAGATTTCCGATAAAGTCGATCAAATCGGAGATATGCTTAAATTTAAAGAGGTCAGCAGCCGTAAAATTTATCAGATGCTGAATGAAGGATACCTCAAAAATATAAATATTACGCAGGAGATGAGGAAAGTAGTAGAAGATATTCTCGATGATCTGACCGCGGCAGGCGCATCACTGATGAGTTCCATGTTGTTTAAATCAAAGAACGAGTATCAGATGGATCATGCGATCAACACAACGGTGCTGGCCATTCTCATCGGTAAGAAATACAAATTTACCAGAGCAGAGCTTTTGGACCTCGCGGTCGGTGCATTCCTCCATGATTTCGGGAAATTGATTATCGAGAAAATGAATCAGTCCACAAACGCCGAAACATCTGAAATTCTTATGAAAGAGCATCCGACATACGGGTATCTTCTTGTCAGCAACAGTCGGAACGCGTCCCCGATCGTAAGCCAGATAATAAATCAGCACCACGAAAATCAGGATGGTTCGGGATATCCTTTAGGCCTGGCAGGGCAGAATCTTCCGCCGTTAAAAGACGTTAAACGGGCATCGAAAGGCACAATATACCGACTTGCGGAGATCGTATCTGTTGCGGATACATACGACAGACTCATGTCAAATCCCAAAACCGAGGAAAAACTGTCTCCTGTTGATGCAATCAAATATCTGGTTGTGAATTCCGGAAAGGTATATAACAAAAATATCATTAATGTATTTACTGAAATTATTCCGCATTATCCCGTCGGATCCTATGTGAGGATAAAATATGTCATCGATCCGGGGCTTGTGGGATGCCGCGGAGTTGTGGCGAAAATAAACAAGAAACACCTGAATAAACCGGTAATAATATTATTGCACGACAAGCTGAGCCGCCGTATCGCGCCCAAAAAGTTTGACACGTCGAAAATTAAAAACATCGAACTTGAACTGATCTTATAATGTATCATTCCGCATGATATCAGAAACTATTCGCAAGCCCCACATGGAATTTCCCGTCGCTGAAACCGTCTCCCTGTCCAAGGCCGAAATCGAATCCGAGAGTCCCCGCGCGTGATTCTATTCTGAGACCAAAACCGTATCCGGTGCGGTTGATCGTCTGTTTTTCGAACGTGCCATCCGATTCCTTTACGATATTTGAAAAATAGCCCGAATCGACAAATACGAATATCCACGACGCTTTCCCCTGTATCAGTCTGTATTCCACCGTTGCCCAAAACGCTTTGACCGCGGGGAATATTTTTTCGCGGTACCCTCTGATGCTCGATGTCCCGCCGAGCCAGTAACGGTCCGAAAGCGTCAGTTTATCCGAAGGAGTTTCGATACGGCGGTACCTGAGCAAAAGCGCGACCGTCTGCATGGAAAACGTCGGGATATAATGATCGAGATCGAATTCGAGGCGCTCCAGACTATGCGAACCTTTTGAGCCGAACCGGTATTCCTTTGAGACTTTCGACCATCTGAGGGCATAGAGAATTCCCGAGCCGGGATTTGCGGGATTGTCGATACTGTTCCAGGTTATGCCGGCATCGATACCGTGCGCGTTCGAACTGTTCAGTGAATCCGAGCTGACTTTTTCATACCGGTATCCGCTGTTGGTTGTGAGCCGCCCAATATCACGGCTGACCGAGGACCGGATGATCGTTTTTGTGTAATCACGGACATCGCGCTGTTCCTGAGCGAACGAGCCGGAGATATTGTAGCGGCTTCCCAGTATCCGCGGTTCTATGTAGTTCAGCGCGAGATCCTCGGTTTTTTCGCCGAGGTTTTCCCATCGGATATATGACGCCCGTCCGGTTCCCATGATATTCGGAAACGCCAGATCGATCTTACCGACAATTTCACCTGAGGAGTTTTCATCCGATGAGGGCTGATAGCCGACAGCACCGTCAAACGAACCCTGTGCGCCCTCTTCGATATTCACAACGAGTATGCATGTGCCGTCGAGGGAATAGTCAAGGTACGGATCGCCCGCAAGCCTGAGAAAACCGATTTTCCCGATCGCGATTCTTACCTTGGGCACAACATTCTCTCCCGCACTCGAACCGAGAAGGTGTTCGATCTCACGGCGTACCACATAGCCCTTTGTCCGCGCAAGGCCGTATACCGCGATAGAATCCACCGATGCACGCTGCCCGGGCTCTATCCGCACGTCGACATGCACTGTGTCGCCGCGGGCAATAAGCGACGGATGCAGCTCGACATCGGGATAACCGCTTGACGTATATTGCGAAACTACCTGTCGGACGATCTGCTCGAGCATGCTGTTTTTCAGCGGCTGCCCGTGAAACTCCTTTTGGGGAGCATCGGGGACGGCGAGGAATTCCGGGATACCGCGCGGGGAATTGAACGTGATCTTCCCGAATATCGCAGGCTGCCCCGGTGTGATCGTATATGTCAGCACAACCGGTGAACCGTTAGACGTATCGACCGAGGCCGCAACATGTGCGTTCCACCATCCCTCTTTCTGATAGTATTCGGTAAGGGCGTCCACATCATGCCCGATCAGGCCGTCATTAAGGATCCCTCCCGGTTCCGATAGAATGATTTCCCGGAGTTCATCCGCTGTCAGCGGTTCTTCTCCGGTGATCCCTACGGAATCAATGACCGTGTTTTCACGTTCCGGGAAAGAAAACGTGGTCTGTTCGCCGTTCGTTTGAGCAGCTCCGTTCACCGCGCACACAGCGAGCCACGCGGATATTACACAGCATATTATAATGTATGTACGTCGTTTCATACTGAACTCAATTGTAAGGTTCTTCTTCGTTTAAAATAATGCCCGTATCTGGGCGCGCGCGAAATTCTCGAAATTCTGATCGGCAAATTTTCTGCCCGTATAGGTTACGATAAGATTCATCCGCTCCGAAAGCCGGTAATCGAAAATCATCGAAATGTTATGATTTCGGCCGTTTTTCTGCCCCTGCGCCATCGTGTACGGCAGCCGCATGCCGCCTTTGAAATTATTGAGCGTAACCGATGTCAGCGCGTAGGAGGTTTCGATGTGCCCTTTGCCGGAAAATCTATATGCCGCCGAGGGTTTCACCGTATAGTATCCTGCCCGTATCGTTGATACCCCGTCATTATCGACTCCGCCGCCGAGATTCATTCCCAGCGTCGCTTTTGCAATCGGGTAATATGAAATTCCCGCATCGCCGGACACGGAATCGACACGGTAATCTCCCGAACTTCGGTTATCCATGTAGCGGCTCAATTTGGAATTTTTGAGCATGAATTCTGTGTCATATTTTTCTGAGACCGGTAATCTCAGCCTGATCGATAATTCCTCCTGGCCCTTGCGTTCCGCACCGCTAACATATTCGCCGTTGAACGTATCGAATTTAAAGAACCGCAAACGCACCGATCCCGCACCGCCGGAGACAGGGACGGTAATATCTTCCTGAAATCTGGCGTCGCCGGAAGTTGTCACGCCGTTCTTCCTGAATGAGGACAGATTCAAAAGAAACACTTCCGATGCCGGAGCCGAGGATTTTTCGTTTACCTCAAACGATGTTTCAGTCTTGACCTCGGTCTCTTTGCCTGTGAAAACCCCAATGATCCTTCCGGGAATATCGATTCCGAACCGTCCGTATACGCTTACAATATTTACCGGGCTGTAATCGTCGAGCCTTTCCTCATAGAGATAATATGAGCCGTGCTCGTCAGGGATAAATTCATCTGGATCGCGGATACCGTCGTCATTTTCATCTTCCCACCGGTATCCTCCGCGGGTGCTTCCGGTAAAGATATAATTCTTTCGTTTCGATGCCTCTCTCGACCGTCCCGCCCTGTAGGTGCCGTCCACCCTGAAAATACCTTCCTCCGGACGGTAGAAATAGTCGAAAACGGCCTGATCGGTCGAAACAAGGTTCGTTCCCGATTTTCGTTCGCGGCGGGCATATTTTGTTTGAAAGCTTCCCGAAGATCCCTGTTCCGAGGCGAGCCCGATGCTTCCTCCGCGGACAGTGGCGCTGTCCGCCCATGAGACCTGCTTTGACTTTTCGGTGCGGTACTGCCATTCGAGTTCTCCTGCGACACCGAAAAATTTAGGTGTTATCAGATTGGACCGGAAATCGTCAAACGAGGTACCGTGGTTAAATTCGCCTGTTCCCTCGACCTGTTCCCGTTCATAATTAAATGACGGCCGGAATCCCGCGACGGCGCCGTTCGCTTTAAAAAATATACGGTCGATCTCCTCGTCGGGTATGCCCGGATAATCGGACCGGATAATGTGATTTGCCGAGAGATCGGCGCTCCCCATACCGCCAAATAATATCCTGCCCGCGCCGCCGGCTCTTTTTGAGGATGACGTTCCCGCAAGCTCCGCCTGTCCGCCGTCGACTGAAATCCCGGTGCCGGTTAAAAGCCCGCTGTTCACTGCTATTCCGCCGGAATATTCTGCGATGGTCTCCTTGCCGGCCTGCGGAATGAGCGGAAGGCCCCACGTGCGGTTTTCCTCGGCGGTTCTGTCACGGTCGAGGGCTGTAAATTCGCTGTCCTGCGAACGGTATGTGCCTGCGACATCGATCTTCAGCGGTATGCCGAGGGTGAATTCCGGCGTAATATTGACTCCGAGGCGGTGCGCGCTTCCGCCGTTGTCGGAATCGTCGATGTCGGATATGGTGTTGTTATCGACAGCGGAACCGGCTGCCTCGGTTTCGATCGTTATATATGATACGGGCTCAAACGAAAGATTAATACCTGCCAGATCGTGGGACACCGGGCTTTGGATAAACGCTTTCGGTTCATAGGATGCTCCCGATCCGGGTCCTCGTTGATCCTCGGGCACGAATTCGTATATTCCGCCGCCGAGATAACGGTACGACCCCTCATTCTCGCCGATCCATGAAAATGTGGCGTTGAGTTTTCCCGCGCCCGAGGGATCATACACAAGATGACCGTCGATCTCGTCGTATGTACCAAGTGAATCATTCTCCGCGGGACGTCTCCCCTCGATATATACCGGAGAATCTCCTGCCTGCTTTATGACGTTTTTAACGGATTCGTCAAGATCGTACAGGACCGGTTTCGAATAATCATCGGCCTCACGTGCGAATACCATCCCCACTTTCAGACGGTTATCTGCAAATCCGCCGTTCGCGCCCGCCGAATAAAAATTCCTCCGGTAGCTTTCGCTCGTGAATTCGTAATCGCATACGATACGCATATCCGAGCCGATGATGCGCTGTTCGGTGAATATGATCTCACCGGTCGTATAATCGATCGTGTAATCGTAACGGTTTCCTCTCGTGAGCTGTTCGCCGTTGATCCAGAGGTTTTCGGTGCCGGGGATGATCGAGATGCTCTGCCTGCCGTTATCGGCGATAAGCCGGTACGGCCCCTGATTGCCCTCGACCGGAGTGATGGTTATGCTTGTGTGACGGCCCTCCGATGCGGCGCCGGACGCGAAAAATTCAAATTGCCCGGTCCGTGCGGTCACTTTCGCGCCGGAAAGTCTTCGCGTGTAGGCCTGCCACCTGCCGCCTTCGTGGCGCAGATCGGTATCGCCCATCTCTGCGCTGAAATTCTTGCCCGCGATCTCGATCATGACACGGTCGATCTCCTCGAGTTCGCGTGTGTCGCCCTCGGGACTTATAGGTACGTTCTGGTCGGAAATAGCCGCTTTGAGTGTGATATCCTCGGTCAGTTTCCCGGTAATATTGAGCCGGAGTGTCTGATTCAGCGCGGCTTCGTTTCCCGAACCCACATTCACATCGAACGTTTTGGATCCCCCGAAACTGAGGCCGGGGAAATGACCGGGAGTTTTTTCCCGCACGGACAGATACTGCTCCCGGGGCGCCTGTATCCCGCGGCGCTGTTCGTTTGAACGGCGGTATGACTGTTTGAGCCAGGAGGGCGGGACGGCAACGGTGACCGCGGCGGAGTCTCCCTCTGCAAGAGCCCTGCTGAAAGTAATGGTCCCGGCACGCGTGTCCGATCCTGAGATTGCAATGCCGGTATTATATGAGAGAGAGTCCATGCGGGCGGATCCGCCGATAAAATCGGTATCGACGGCATATGGCCCGGGAGAGCCGTCGCCGTAGATCACCACTCGTTTTAACGGAAACGGGCTTGTGTCATCTGCAGAGATTGTCTGAGAAACGACAGACGATACTATCAGACATGTGAGGAAAAAACGTATTAAAAATAATAAGGCGGATTTCATAGATAAATGTACTCTCGGTCAAAAATCTTAAGCACTGATAATGAGCGTATACGGTTCGTTCCTGTTTCAAACGATACATATACAACTAATTAACGGTAATTTTGCTTAATTTGCAAACATTGTTGAATGTCCGGGAGCATTTTTTACTGTATGGCCGCCATTTCATGCGATAGGGTTTGGGAATGCTCATATTTCCGATTTAAAAACGCCGAAATTTATGGTGTGATGAGAACTCTTATTCCTGTACCCCTGCATCTTCGAGTTTTTTCTCCAGTTTTTTGACTCTTTTTTTTAGTTCTTCGATCATGCTGACTGCATATATCCCGAAAATAAAGCCCATAATTCCCATTGCTTCCATTGATAATCTCCATTATATGGTTGAGTTAACCAAGATTGATTGAGAAACCTCCGAAGAGCCGGCCGCGAAAAAGAATCACAGCAACAAAACTGCTTTTCGAGCGTCATCACGCAAATAAATAATTTGTATCTATGCATGAGAGTATTGTGCCGCAAATAATCCAGCCCGTCAAATACTCCGTGCGACACGAAATCCCATGTAGTAGCTCTGGTTTATATTCGACCAGCTGCAGAACGAGGCCCGTGTAAATGACCGGCAGATTGCCGCATCGCTGAACCATCCTCCTCCGCGGGTAATGTTCAGCGTATGATAGTAACTGTAGTCCGGTTTTTCACCGTTGGGAAGGTACTGCCTGTAGGCAAGTTTCGGGTTCCAGTCGTCCTCGCAGAATTCAAAAACATTGCCGTGCATATCGTAAAGTCCCCATGCATTCGGAGCTTTTTTCCCCACCGGATGGGTTTTCCCGCTGCTGTTGCCTTTGTACCATCCGGCTTTCGCGAGGTCATTTTCAGTGTTTCCGGTATTGAACAGGGTGGACGTGCCAGCACGGCAGGCATATTCCCATTCCGCCTCGGTGGGCATGCGGAATCCGTTTTTCGCCGGATCGCATGTCCCAGTATTTTCATCATAGCACGGTTTCAGGCCGGCAGCTTTACTTGAAACATTGCAGAACGCTTTGATCTCATTCGGGCCGAG
>Ga0233431_1005493_pt1 | contig 12260 bp, 9 predicted proteins | sample SI_118_April2016_FD_179867 | JGI IMG/M metagenome (GOLD analysis project Ga0233431, IMG submission 179867) | Seawater microbial communities from Saanich Inlet, British Columbia, Canada - SI_118_April2016_200_MG | ecosystem: Environmental > Aquatic > Marine > Inlet | place: Canada: British...
TGATGCTTCTTTTTGCACCTGACTGCCCTGTTCCATGGAAATGCGCTTACCTCCAAAATGAGAATGCTCGTGAATTTGTTTGGGAAATGTAATCTTTAAAGGCACCCTTGTAAAGGGCTTTTTGGATAGCTGTTCACTCTTGTGCAAAATCCCGGTAAATGGTAAAATAAAACATGGTTGTATTTTCAAAAAATATTAACCCGAAAAGAATGGGAAAACATTAAAAGCTTCTATCTGGATTATGTAAAATGAGAATCCTAGAACCAGACAGGAAGGCAAGAAGATATCGTGGATTGATGGATTGAAAGCGATCCATACACTATTCAAATATCGCTTTTTCTAATGGTTGACTGGGCTGCCAGGGCTTGAATTCTATCCTTTTCGGTTCTAAGCGTTGATCACGTTAGTCAAACATCACCTCATAGGGTGTGTCTCTGAATTGACGCCGTAGGTCCTCGAAATTTTCAAGTACCTGCCGCAAGTCGTCATTTGTGTTTTTGAGGGCTTTTCCGAAAACCTCTGCAAAACGAACACCTAGGAAACTGAGGATGCGTTCAAAGGCAGGGTGCTGGTTTTTGAAGATGTCTTCGTAATAGATCCGGAGAGTTCGAAGCCCAAGTGTCGCCACAAAGGTTTCAATGGCCTCCTTTTCTGCCTCCAGATGATTTAATGTGGTTTCAAATTCTTCCTGTTCCACAGAAAAGGGGGGGAGGCGGTTTTTTTTATCATACAGGTTCCAATCACCTGTTTTTTCTTTAAGCCTTATGGCGTTTAGCCACGAGATCGCCGCTTTAACCCGATTTTTACGCAATAAAACGATCACTTGTGTATCAAGGGCTTTTAATAGCACTGCGAATTCGTCGAGATTCAGCACATCTTCCAGTTTGGTTTTGAAACCTACGGCAAGAGGCCGTTTATGAAAAGGCCGCTTCAGGTATCTTTTCGTCCGTTTGAGCTGCTGCACTGCCCCTTTTTCTTTCAGAGCCACCAGCATCTCCATCCGTGCGATAATGTCAGGATGCCGGTTCAGGGCCTCCATCAGGTAGGTGCTGCCCGACCTTCCCTGGAAAATGACGATAAACGGCCGAGTTCGGGTGGTGAGGAAACACGTCACCCCCGTACGCAAAAAGTAAAACAAAAATCCCGACATATAACCCATGATTTCATAAACCAATAACCGGTCCGCATCGGTGGCTTTGCCATATAAACACGCCAGGAAGCGCTGAAAATAAATTTTGGGCAAAACACCCATCAATCGGCGCAGATTCCCCGCATGTCCAAATTTTTCGTGCTGGATGAAAAGGGCTGTGACATGACCCTTCATATAGCTGTAAATCTGTCGTCTTAAGCCTTCTATTTGGGTACGATGATGGTGAAACACAACCGCAGCGGGATTGTAAAGACAATGTTCACTGCCCGCAAGAACCCGGTACCAGAACTCCGAGTCCCCACTGCATCCGGCCGCGCCCACATCAAGCCGCTCATCGAATTGGCCGAAACGGTCAAAGGCGTGTCGTCTGAAGGCCATGTTGGCGCCGGCGCCCATATCCCATACCGGCGACCCGGCATGTTGCGTATCGGCAAAAAACCGCGGAGAAAAACGGCGCATGACAAACCCCTTTCCCAGTGGCCAATATCGTTCAAAATAGCACTGGGAAAAGGTTTTCAGTTGTTTCGGCAGTACCAGACCCGTGACCGCCGTCACCTTTGGATCCTCAAAGCTTTCGGCAATTCTGGCTACCCAGTCCGGATGAACCGCCACATCATCATCCACAAAAGCGATGATATCACCTCGGCTGTTTCTGACCCCCGCATTGCGGGCGCAATCCAGACCCGGCCGCGATTCCAGAACATAGCGTATGCGGGGAAACCGATCCACCACGCAACGTGTGGCATCACTGTCGGGGGCATTATTCACCACCAGGATTTCATGGGGCGCCTGAGATTGATGCATCAGGGATGTGAGGCATTTCTTGATTTCATCGGGACGGTTTCGCGTACAGATCACCACGGAAATATGTTGGGTTTCAGGAGGTTGTTGCGGCCCCGGTATGAGTGCTGCAATTTCACCGAAAGCGTTATCCAGGTCTTTCGGTGTGGGAAAATGTCCCTTTCGAGACAATATATTCGGAATTTCAGCCGGAACCATGGCCCGAACCGCGGGCATAATCACCTCATACGCTTTTAAACGGATTTCGGCTGAGGACATGGGAAGGTTGTCCGATGACACCACGAGGTTACCAAAGGGAACATCATTGATCCAGAATACCAGATAATACCCCTTGACACGCTTCTCAAATACAAGGTTGCCGACTTTTTTTAACAAATCAATGTGTTCTATTTTTAACGGAAATATCATCGTCAGCTGTGCCACTTACCGGCAAGAAGTTTTTCGATGCGACGTCTTTCCCAACGCTGGGCCGGCAGGCGGTGATAAATATGGATATGGCGTAGAATTACGGAAGTTATGTTGCCTGTTTGTTTTAGAGAGAACTTCTTTTTCAGCAGAGCATAGGAGATTTTGTGACCGGGAATCCGTTGGGTACAACCTTGAATTAAGAAATCCAAAAGACTTCGGATCAGGATGATGTGGAAATCGTGGCGCATGATGGTCATCCATGGATCCTTTGTAAGGGCTTTCAGAAGCCATTTCCAGGAAGCACGAAAATTTCCGGTCTGACTGCTGTTCAGGGCCAGATAAAGCGCAAAATTGGCAAAGGACCAGCGAAACACCTTATTTGAAAGGCCGGGACACTGCCTTTGTGCGTTCTCCATGGTTATTTGATAGCTTCTGGCCATCATCGCATCATGGCTGGACATGTTGTGTGTGGTCTGCCGGTACCCGATCAAAAATGATGGCGCCACCGCGAATTGATAATGTTTTGCGAACCGCAGATGCAGATCCCAGTCTTCACAACCCTGGGCCCCTTCTTGGTAATAGCGGGTGCCGTAAGACCCGAAAGTTTCAAAACAAGTCCGGTGGATCAATGACGAACTGGCATTGGAGACGAAAAATTTATACACCAGCGCCGGAAACACGTGTCCTTCAAAAATGGACATCAGAAACCGGCCGTTTAACCGATTTGTTTCATCTATCCCCAGCGACCAGGCATAGGCCACTTTTGCATCGAAAGGGGCATTTTGTATGGCGGAAAGCTGTCGTTCAATATTATGCCTGCACCAAATATCGTCGGCATCGATGTTGGCGATGTACTCTCCCGAGGCGGCCTGAATTCCCAGATTACGGGCCGCGGCCAATCCCGCATTTGGCTGTTGAAGCAGTCGGATTCGCGGATCTTTTTTGGCAAGCCGGGTAACAACGGCGGCCGTGTCGTCCGTGGAACCGTCATTTGCTACCACAATTTCGAGATTTCCATGACTCTGCCCCATGACTGAATAAATGGTTGTTTCGATATAAGCGGCGGCATTATACGCGGGAATAACAACAGTGACGAGAGGCGATGTTGAGGATGTCTGCGTTTGGGGCATGATGATCCCGATGTGGCATTTACACAAGGTTTGAGTTCTAATGGTTACAGGAGTAAAATATACTAAAAAATAAGGCGCTAAAAGTCAATTCATCTGCCTTTATGCGAAAACCTAATGCCATTGCAGTGGATTAATGCAAGCCATGTCATACAAAATGGTTTGAAGCGATTGGGGTTTATGGTATCCTTTTCAAAGATTGTTAAAAAGTATTTATGGACGGAAATGAGGCGTAATGATTCATATCCGGCAGACGGTAATATTCAGCACATGCATCCGCTAAAATATCAACTGGATCTTTTATTGCATCTGGTCAAGCGCGACTTTGTATTACGCTACAAACGTTCTGCACTGGGTGTCCTGTGGTCCCTGCTGGTTCCACTGGCTCAGCTTCTGGTGCTGGTATTTATTTTCACCAGAATTGTGCCCCTCAAAATTGAAGATTATCCGGCCTTTCTGTTCAGCGCTCTTCTACCGTGGACATGGTTCAGCACCTGCCTGGGGTCAGCCGGCAGGATTTTCTACGATAATCGTGATCTCATGTTTCAGCCCAATTTTGATCCCTTTGTACTCGTGGTTGTGAACACTTTGTCAAACCTGCTCATATACCTGGCGGCGCTGCCGGTACTGGCCGTTTTACTTTTACTGTATGGACGAACGCCCACCAGTGCACTTTTGTTCTGGCCGTTTCTTGTTCTGATTCAGGGATGTCTTACCGTAGGATTGAGCTTGATCATTGCAACCCTGAATGTTTTCTATCGAGATGTGGAGCACGCTGTCGGTGTTGCGTTGCTGCTGCTGTTCTACATGACACCTGTTTTTTATCAAGCCGAAGCCATTTCAGGGCCTTTCAGCATCATTTATACCATTAACCCCATTGCAGGACTCATCACCCATTACCGCGCGATTTTCTTTTTTGGCCGGAACCCGGAAATGGTTTCTCTTTGGTATATGAGCCTGTTCAGTCTTTTTGTAGCCATCGTGGGTTACGCCATCTACCGTCATCAACTGCCCCATGTCATCGATGAGATATGAATGGAAAAACATCAATGAAATCCACCATCATAACCGCTGATTCCGTTTCAAAAAAATACAAGCTTCAACGCAACCGACCCCTGACGCTCCACGAACTGTTCGTCAAAGGATTGACCGGTCGTCTGAAACCGGCCAGAACCTTTTGGGCTCTCAAGGACATCACATTTGATCTTTTCCCAGGTCGATCGCTGGGGATTATCGGTCACAACGGGGCGGGAAAAAGCACGCTTCTGAGACTTCTTTGCGGTCTGGGGCTTCCAACCGAGGGAAAGATCAGGCGATTTGGCAATATCAGCGGCCTTCTTGATCTGGGTAAGGGGTTTCATCCGGACATGACCGGTCGCGAGAATCTCCTCACCGGTGGTATCTTAAACGGGCTTTCAAAACAGCAGGTGGTGGCTCTCGAAAAAGAAATCATTGCGTTTTCAGAGCTAGAAGACTTCATTGATCAGCCCGTACGGACCTATTCAAAAGGCATGTACCTACGCCTGGCATTCGCCACGGCGATCCATCTGGATCCCGACATCCTTGTCATTGATGAGGTGCTCTCAGTGGGGGACCACCGGTTCAGAAAAAAATGCACCGATTGGCTGGATCGGTTCCGTGCAGCCGGGAAAAGCATGATTCTGACTTCACACGACACGGATCAAATTCAACATCTCTGTGATGAAGTACTCATCCTGGAGGAAGGCCGTCTTGATCTTCTGGCGGACCCGATCAGCGCGGTTAAACGATATAATGACCTGATGCAACAACGTACTGAAAAAAGGGCTGCTCAGCTTGCGGCTGAAAAAGGATCTTCAGCCACAACATTTGTAGACAGCGGCATCCGGATGGGAACCCGGGAAGCAACCCTTTCTGATGTGCGGTTATTTAATGAAAATGGTGAATTGAATGGGAATCTTGACGGTGAATCCGAGCTGATTGTCCAATTTGTTTACGACTTTGGAGAACATGTAACCGATGCGGCGCTCGTTCTGGGAATCTACTCTGAAACGGATATCAAATGTTTTGAAACATTTGTGGTTTCTTTCGCTACCGAATTGGATACTTCATCCCCGAAGGGACTCGTTCGCTGCAGGTTTCCACAAATGCCCCTTAATCCCGGAAAATACTTCGTCAATCTCGGCCTTCGGCCTCCGGATCAAAGTTATGTGTATGATTATTACTGGAAGGTCCATGGCTTTACCATTCTGAAAACGGATGGAGATGGGCTTTCCAATTCCGGAGTGGTTTCCCTCAATCCAAGCTTTTCCATACTAAAAGATGCCACTAACCCGTAAACAAAATTGATGATGCAAACGGATTTAATATGAAACACCTGATTGTCTGCCCCGAATATCCTCCGGCAGAATATGCCGGTGGTATCGGTACCTATGTTCATCAGATTTCCAGGATGCTGGTGGAAGCAGGCGATACCGTACATGTGGTTGCTGTCCGCTGGAAAGGGGCCAGGGTGAAAAAAGAGTGTCCCCATGACCGGCTGACCATCCACCGTGTGGGTGAAATTCACGCATGGTGGCATACACCTGCCGAACCCGGTATTCGGGCAAGAGAGCTGCGCGGTTTGCGGGAATCTTCATTCCCCCCCCAGGCTTTTTCATTTCAAGCGGCTCTACTGGTTGAAAAGCTGATTGAACACGAAGAGATCGACATTGTCGAAGGACAGGAATTTGAAGCACCCTTGTATTATCTACAGCTCAGACGTGCGCTGGGATTGGGGCCGGCGAGAAAACCCCCGTGCATAATTCATTTGCATTCGCCCATGGAATTTATCGTGCGGCATAATGACTGGGAGATACATCACCCCTATTTTCGAACCGCTAAACGTTTGGAAGATTACAGCATTCAGACGGCGGATGCCTGGCTTTGTCCCAGCCGATATCTGGCCCGTCATTCGGAGTCCCATTACGGCCTTCCCAACGACAGTATTCGGGTTATTTCACTGCCCATCAACGCCGCGCCGTTTATCGAGAGGCCAAAGGAGACATGGAAAAAAGGAACGATCCTCTATGTGGGACGAATGGAACGACGGAAAGGCATCATGGAATGGATCCTGGCGGCCGTCAGGGCCGCCCGCAAAGATGCGCGGCTCAATTTCGAGTTTATAGGCGCCAACTGTCTCGGAACTGATGACCTGAATGGGGATGCGATTATTGCCGATTTGGTGCCAACAGACCTGAAACATCAGTTTCACTTCCATGGGGAACAAAAACGCTCTCACTTACCACGATTCCTCTCCGAAGCCCGTCTGGCCGTGGTACCATCCCGCTGGGAAAACTTCCCCAACACCTGTGTTGAGGCCATGTGCACGGGTCTTCCGGTCATCGCCACAAAGGAAGGTGGTATGGCCGAGATGATCGACCAAGGCCGGACGGGCTGGCTGGCAGAATCAGCTGACACGGACGGGCTTTATGAAGCACTTGAACAAGCGCTTCAAACATCCGCAGCGAATCTTGCTGAAATGAGCATGGCTGCCTCCGCGTCCATCCGAAAAAAATGCGATAACAATCGCATTTTGAAAGACCATCTGGCGTTTCGTCACCGGATATTGGAAAGGGGCGCGATCCGTTCCAAAAAGCTGGTGACCGGACAACAAACCGACGGCCGGGAATTACATCAAAATACGTCTGTCCGAAACCGGCGCCATAATCCAGCTTCAAAAGGTATCGCTCTCGTGGTTACCTGTCATAATACCGGTGATGATCTGAACGAATGCCTTGACAGTATATCATGCCAGACCCGTCAACCCGTTGCAGTGGTTGTTGTGGACGAAAATCGTAGTGCCCCCGGGGCGAAACAGGTTCCGGGCTCAAAAAAAAAGCGCGGCTGGGAAATTCTGAGCAAACCACATGGAGATAATATCTCAGGGAAAAACCTGGGTATTCAGCACTTACTAAAGGCGGATATCAACCCCGCGGGGTTTTCCTTCCTCAATGCCGAAGATGCATTGGTGCCCCATTTTGTTGAAACCTGTAGCGAAATACTGGATCATTGTCCTGATGTGGGACTGATTTCCGGATGGGTTGACTTTACAGGAAATCGGCATGATATCTGGATTCGACCCTGCCCCGGCTTTCCATACCAGTGGGTCTTCAACGAAGTTGCTCCATTTGCCGCCGTTCGAACCGGGGCCTTGATGGCGGCTGACCGATTTCGTTCAGGAATGGAAGGTGCATTTGAATACTGGGACCTGTTTAATTCGGTGCTGGCATCAAACTGGACAGGGGTGACCGTTCCCGGTATCCTCGGCTATTGCCGCATCCGGAAAAAAGTATATTCCGGCAGCAAGCTGAACGTTCACCGCAGAATGCGAAAGGCCATGCTGGCAAGATTTCCGGATTTGATGGCGTCAGATGCAGAAGATATCATCATGATGGCCGAGGCCCATACCGGCTGGCTTCTTCAACAGCAGTATTTTATGGTACAATCGCGCTTGTCCAGGGCTTTTGGCAGGATTTCAAGCCGTCTGCACCCATCCCGTGCGAAAAAACGCCGTTTGAATGGCATGAATGGATAAACCATGACCATGGGAAAAGAAATATCCGCCGTCATCTGCACCCATAACCGTGCCCATTATTTGACCAAAGCCATTTCAAGCCTGACGGAACAGGACCTGCCCAATGATATATATGAAATCATCGTCGTGGACAACCGTTCCTCAGACAAGACCCGAGATGTGGTTGAAAGTTTTGCCGGCATGGGCAACATTCGATACCTTTATGAGCCGGTTGTTGGGCTGTCCCATGCGCGAAACAGGGGGTGGCGGAATGCACGCTCACCCTACGTGGCTTACCTGGATGACGACGCCGTTGCAAACCCCGCATGGCTCGGCCGGATCCTCAAAGTCTTTAAGACCACGGATCCCAGCCCCGGCTGTGTGGGAGGGATGGTAGCACCCATATGGGAAGCGCCCCGGCCGACCTGGTTGGGGGACGCGATTGCCTGCAGCCTGACAATCCTGGACTGGTCCGATACGCCCCATGTCGTGAGAAATCTTAATTCAGAATGGTTGGTGGGCGCTAATATTGCGTTCCCCCAAAAGCTTCTTGAAATACTGGATGGATTCACGCCGCATCTGGACAGGTCCGGCTCTCGTCTATTGTCCAGCGGGGATATCTTTCTGGAAAAACAGATTCAAAAAGCTGATTATACCTGCTTCTATCACCCGGAAATTGCTGTTTCGCACCATATCCCGGCATCCCGTCTGACTCAGTCCTGGTTTATCCGAAGATATTATTTTCAGGGGATTTCCAATGCAGCCATGCAATTGCTTTCCCAGTCCCCGTCAAAAAGGAGACGATTGCGGCTTGCCGCTCAATATGCAACCTCCTTTTTGCGGCAACCGAGATGTCTACTGAGCATGATTGTTTCCACAAAAAATCCGGAACGGTTCACCCAAAAATGTTTCAATTTGATTACCCTGGGACATGTGGTGGGGTTGCTGAGCCTGCCGCACCGTCCATACGCGGAAAACTGATATGCCCACAAATGTCCACATTATCCACACCCGTTACCCGCACTGGGGAAAGCATTCCGGTTTTCATCAGTTTTTAAGGTATGTGGATAGAAAAAAATTTCGTCTGACGGTCCATGCCGTTTCCGACAATCATTCGGATTTTCCCGTTCGGAACAGGGCCCTAGGCAAGATTGTACGAAGCCTTATTCTCCATGGAAACATGAAATGGTATAAGCTTAGCGACCTGAACGCCGAGATGAAATTATTGCCGCGCTGCCTGGGTTCGGATCCCCCGGACGTCATCCATTATCTTGACGGTGAACATTCCGCCCGGTTCCTGCCCAAGCTGTTAAGGGCTTTTCCCCGAAAACCCCCTCGAATCGCGGCAACCTTTCATCAACCGCCGGGGATTATTGATGATTTGATTGACCGGAAGATCATTGGCAGTATTGATATCATTAATGTGGTCTCCCCGGACCAGGTGGAATATTTCAGCCGGATTGTGGACGCAAGCCGGATCAGGATGATTCTTCACGGTATCGATGTGGATTTTTTTCGGCCGGAAACGCATATGCCTCCCACCAAAAATTTCCGTTGTGTGACCGTGGGCCACTATTTAAGGGATTTCAACCTTTTGAGGGGCATATACGAAAAACTTGTATCCAGGCCCCACATTCAATTCGAACTGGTTTCCTCCCGTTTCAAAGGCCTGGGCAGACTCCCCAATGTCAAAATCCATCAGGGGATTGACGATAACACGCTGCGCAACCTGTATCGACGTTCCAACCTCCTGCTGCTGCCCATGCGTTATGCCACGGCCAACAACGCACTCCTTGAAGGGATCGCGTGCGGTCTGCCGGTGGTGGCAACCCTTTTACCGGGGTTAAAAGCCTATCTGCCGGGCAGGGAGGCATTTCTGGTAAATGACGATTCCGTTGATGGATTTGCGGAAGCCATATTGAAAGTGGCACAAGATCCGCAATACCGACAACAGATGGCAGCAGCAGCACGACGACGGGCGCTGGAACTGGACTGGCGTAAGGTTACGCCCTTGTTTGAAAACATGTATGATGAACTGGTTCATGGGATTTAGAAAGAAGCGTTCCAAATGACTGATCAGTATCAGGTTCCGGACCGGAAAGTGGTGGATTATCAGATCCATCAGCTGGATGAGAAGGTTCTGGATCGGCAGACTGAAACACCTTTGCGCATCAGGGGGCCCTGTTTTGAAGATGACGTAAAAGGCAATTATTTCGTCTGCATCGGCGCAGCCCAGACCTTCGGGCGTTTCTGCCGGACGCCCTATCCGGAACTGTTGGGACAAATGCTTCACATGCCCGCACTCAATCTGGGACGAGGGGGCGCGGGTTTCTCTTTTTTCTCAAAAAACAACCGGAACCTTCTCCGGTATATTAATCATGGGCGTTTTGCCGTCATTCAGGTCATGGCGGCAAGATCCGAGAGCAATTCCTTGTTCAAAAGCAAGGGGCTGGGGTACTACTACCGGGTATCGGACGGGACCGGCATCGGATGCGATGCCGCTTTCAGGGAACTTCTGGCACAAGAAAATCCTGCGTTATTGAAGAAAGTCATTACCCAAAACCGGGAGAACTGGATCAACAGTTGCCATGAACTGTTGGCCCAAATCACCATCCCAAAAGTCCTGTTCTGGTTTTCCGAACGCAGCCCCGCTTACCGGGAAAGCTTGTCCGGAGATTTGGATGGGCTCTTTGGTGAATTCCCCCAGTTGGTGAATGCGGACATGATCCGCCGGATTCGGAATGGAACCGATACATATGTGGAATGTATTTCGAGAAAGGGACTGCCCCAGGCGCTCAGAAGTCGGTTTACGGGACGGCGGGTAACCGTCACGGACCCATGGGGCGGCACCTGGGAAAAGAATTGGTATTATCCCTCCCCGTTGATGCATAAAAAAGCGGCCAAATCCCTTTATAATGTGTGCCGGAAATATGTCCCATCCCGGCCGAAGCCCATGTTAGTGAAAGGGTTTGAAAATTTCACCAGAGGGTTGTTCGGAAGGAAAGCCTGATGCCTTTTGGGAAAATAACCTATCATCTGAAACATTCACTCCTGAATTTGGATCTATTTGGCGGTCAGTCCGATTATCGCCGATTCGTCATTCTGGGAGAAGCCCGATCCGGATCCAATTTTCTACGGGGGATGCTGAATTCACACCCGGATATGGTCACTTTTGGCGAAATCTTTCGGTTTTATGACAATATCGGCTGGGAATTTCCCGATTTTGAAAAGTACCGGCAAACCCGACGGCAAATTTCCCTGATGCAGCGAGATCCTGTTAAATTTCTTGAAAGCAAGGTATTTGAAAAATTTCCATCCGCCATTGACGCCGTGGGATTCAAAATGTTTTATTATCATGCTCAAGAAGATTCCCGCAAGGCCATCTGGAATTACCTGAAAGAGAGAAAAGATATCCGCATCATCCATCTGAAACGCAAAAACAGCCTCAGGGTTCTGCTTTCACGGAAAAAAGCGCATATGACCAACCAGTGGACGGATGTGAACGGTCTTCATAACGATGTCCTGTCAATTTCCCTTTCCCGGGAGGAATGTCTGGAACAGTTTACCTGGATCCGGGACATGTGGCGGGTATACGATCATCTGTTCCGGGAGCATCCGAAGATGGACCTGGTTTATGAGGATTTGACATCTAACCGGGATGGGAAGACACAGAGGGTACAGGAATTCTTAGGCGTATCAAAAAAAAGCCTCTTGCCGGATACCTATAAGCAGGCGCAACAGCCGCTTTCAAAGGCCATTTCCAATTACGTTCAGTTGAAAAGCCAATTCAAAGGCACCCGATGGGAGACTTTTTTTGAAGATTAGACCCATATTTGAAGACTGATTCGCCTAATAAGGAATACCATCATGATTGAACGGTTGATCCAGGACAACCCCGAATTTCACGAATACAAGGGCGTGCCCACTAGCTGGTCCGTTCACCCGGACACACTACGGTTTCTGTATGAACTGCTCCAGCCGGGCATGACGACCCTTGAAACCGGATGTGGGCAGACCACCGTGGTATTTTCAATTGCAAACGCCACACACACCTGTATTACCCCAAATAAAGCGGAAATGTCGCGCATCCGCGCCTATTGTCATAAACTTAATCTGCCTGAAAATATCCGCTTTGTCCCCGAGAGTTCGGATGCGGCACTACCGTGCGGCGAAGATATCCCCTTGGAACTGGACATGGTATTTATTGACGGCGCCCACCGGTTCCCGCTTCCCATCATCG
>Ga0233431_1005495_pt1 | contig 12257 bp, 10 predicted proteins | sample SI_118_April2016_FD_179867 | JGI IMG/M metagenome (GOLD analysis project Ga0233431, IMG submission 179867) | Seawater microbial communities from Saanich Inlet, British Columbia, Canada - SI_118_April2016_200_MG | ecosystem: Environmental > Aquatic > Marine > Inlet | place: Canada: British...
TTTAAACCCAAATACAAAAATTAAACAAAACTCATTAATATTAATTAATTTGAGCTTGAAAATTTAAAAAACTATATGAAAAAAAAAGTTTATGAATTAATCAGGCTAGAGAGAATAAAAGTTTAAAAGACTTAGGATTTAGTGCTGCAACTACTAAAGATGGAACAAAAGTTTATATAGCTAAAAATCCCAAAGTAGTTGGGGAAGTAATGAATACTAAATACAACCCAAGTGATTTGATGTCTAAAAAATTCATTCCAGGTTGGGTCGATGCATCATTATATACAAGAGGAGTTTCTGCATTGCATGAAATAGGCGGACATGTTAGGTTACGATTTACAAAACCAAAACTAAGCAAAGCTGATCATAATAGTATAGTCGAGCAGTTTGAAACTTCTTTCAGGCAGTTTTATAGAATTGGCACTTATTCAAAAAAGAGACATGTTAGAAAAGCAAACAGAAAAGGATTAAATGTCAAATTAGGTGATCCAAAATATTTAGAAGGTAGTGCTCAACCACATTAAGATTAATTATGAAAACATTCTTTATATATTTCTTGTCTGTTTGCCTTTCTTCTTGTATATCCATCAAGGAAAAGGAAAGAGTAAACGCAATACCGTATAACATTAATGTTGAGAAAGAATTGGAGATGATTTATAATGATTTATTGAATGCAGGTGTTGACACAATAGTAATATTTTATAAAGGATGCTCTGGGTGTATTTCAAATATTAACAAAATGGGATATGTTATATGGAATGACTCAAATAGTTTTTATGTAAAAAAAGTAGATTCTAATAATAAGTATTATGATCCAGTTAAAACGATTGACTCTTTTTCTTACTTTTTTACCAATGAAAAACAAATTCGTGAAGAGAAATTAGTATTTCCTGAAATGGAATTCCTTCATTATCATTATTCAAAACTAATGCTTAAGTACCCTAAGGGTGTTTTTACAAAAGAAGTTTCAGAGTCTCAAAGATTACTAAAAGAAAATGAAAATAAAAAAATAGTAATATGGATAAGTAAAATTGAGAGTGCATTGTTCAATATAGAAAGATCTGATTTAATTTGGAATAGATAACCTATACTCCTTATATCATATTTTATCCATTAGCTGCACATTCTTAGACAATTCCATAACAATCATTTCGGAAATCCGAAATAAGCTGAATGTTGGCATTTGTCAATAAATGGTTGTGTTGTATATTTACGGTTCTAAATCAGCGGAAATTTTGAAATACTATTTGATTTTTGGATAATGATTTTTGAGAATTTGTGTTTTTATTTCCCAGCCAAATTTTATTAGCCCCACTAAGCGAAGATTGCATCTTCGCTTTCATTTTTTGTAGTTTTCAACTACATTTGCAATAAAATTTTATATGGCAACATCATATCAAATACATGAGCAGGACAAACCGTACAATTATTAGCCGAATAGTTAAAAACTATTTGAGTTTTAAAGCGAAGATGCAATCTTCGCTTAGCGGGTTTTTTTTGAATGTCCTAATTCGAAAATTACCCAGCCAAACTAATAGAATTCAGCAACTTAGGATTAGTGATTTCTATCCCGGATTTAGTTATTTTAATGATCTTATCATTTTTCAGTTCCGATAGAATTCTGACTGCACTTTCGGTGGACATTCCTGCAAGTTCTGCAATATCTTTTCGTGAAATTGATTGGTCTATGGTCGAATTTTCAAAAACGTCATTGGTGAGATAAATTAGAATTTCTGCAATTCTTCCTAAGGCTTGCTTATTTGCAATACACGACAATCGTTGCAAATGGTCGTTAATAGTGCTGCAATACCAATTCATTACTATTTTTGCAAACTCATAATTATTCTTAATTGTATTCAGAAATACTTCTGCATCAATCAGGAAAATTTTTGAAGCAACAAGTGTCGATCCCGAAAAATGATATCTTTTGTCGCCAAACATCGACGATAGTCCAATAAAATCGAATGGTTTTACAATTTTGAAATTTACTCCTTTGTCGTGGTTTCCTTCCAGAAAATTTTTTGTAAGCCCTTCTTCCAAAATCATTATGTATGAAGCAATTGCCCCTTGTTTACAAATAGTTTCATTTTTTCTGAAATTTATTTTTATTCGAGTAAACTGCGAAATTTCATCATTGGACAATTTCAAACTTTTAAGCCAATTTAATAATTTTTCGGAAGTGTTTTGTTCTTCAAAATTTAGCTTTTTTTCTTTATCTATTTTCGTTATCGATTTGCGTAACTTTTTGTATAGTATGAAATTACCAATTTTTTCAGCAATGGTATTCAGTAGTTTTTGCTCTTCTATAGAAAAAATGCCTTTTTCCGATTTCACAGTTTTTATGTAATATAACTGTATTTCTCCAACTGCCTGATCTTCTGTACTGATGGGTGCAATTTGTTTTAAGTCGGTCTCAACTAAATTCTCATCCGAAACAATCAAACTATTATAATTTATCCTAATCTTGCATATTTCGGGAAATCGCCATGCCTGAGGAATAATCTTCAATAACAGTTTAAAAATCTCTTCAATCGGATTATCAAATTTTTTTAAGATCTCATCAACCTTATAAATACAATCAATTTCTTTATTTCTTTTATTTAGGTCTTCTTTAATAAGTTTCAAATTTTTGTTATCATTGCTCATGTTTGTCATCTAAAATTCAGTAAAACCCTTAGAAATATTACAATAAAACTTCCCTAAAAAAAATGCTAAAATACGTTTTAAGCACGATTTTTTCAATTATTTAGAAAATATCTTGATGGGACTTCTAAAAATAGTTAATTTCAAGGCGTAAGAAATTTCAAAACCGCAGTTTACTAATGTAAATGAGGATTTTGAAATTTTGAAGCAACGAAGAAATTTGCATTTTTAGAAGTTTCCTTGATAATTATTATTTGAAGTATTGATAAATATCAATTGAAAACCGTTTTTTTCAGACCTTCATTTCTTGTGTAGTTTACAAGGCAGAAGTATTTTTGCACTGTCTTTTAAAACTAATTTTTATTTATTTAAAACAAAATATTATGAACGTAGAAAAAATAATGAACGAACTCGCCAAAAAACACCAAGGCGAAGTAGAATATCTTCAAGCAGTAAGAGAAGTTTTAGAATCTATTGAAGAAATATATAACGAAAATCCACAATTCGAAACAGCAGGAATAATTGAAAGACTAATAGAGCCTGATAGAGTGTTCTCTTTCAAAGTACCTTGGACAGACGACCATGGGAAAGTTCATGTGAATTTAGGATACAGAGTACAATTTAATAATGCAATCGGACCATACAAAGGTGGTTTAAGATTTCACCCAAGCGTAACATTAAGCATTTTAAAATTCCTCGGATTCGAGCAAATTTTCAAAAATAGTTTGACTACTCTGCCTATCGGAGGCGGAAAAGGTGGTTCAGATTTCAATCCTAAAGGAAAATCAGATGGCGAAATTATGAGATTTTGCCAGGCATTTATGTTAGAATTATGGAAATTTATTGGTCCTGACACTGATGTCCCTGCCGGTGATATTGGCGTTGGAGCCAAAGAAATTGGTTTTATGTATGGAATGTACAGGAAGCTTGCAAGAGAAAACACAGGTGTTTTGACCGGAAAAAGTATAAACTGGGGTGGAAGCCTTATCAGACCTGAAGCTACAGGATTCGGGACAGTATATTTTGCCAAAGAAATGCTTGCAACTAAAGGCGAAACATTTGAAGGAAAGAGAGTTGCAATTTCAGGCTTTGGAAATGTAGCTTGGGGTGCAGCCAAAAAAGCTACAGAGTTTGGAGGAAAAGTTGTAACAATTTCAGGACCTGATGGATACATCTATGATAAAGACGGAATCGCCGGCGAAAAAATTGATTATATGTTAGAACTCAGAGCAACAAACGAAGATATTGTAAAACCTTATTCTTATGAATTTGATGCAGAATTTCATGCCGGTAAAACTCCTTGGGAAGTGAAATGTGATGTAGCTCTACCTTGTGCAACACAAAATGAATTGAACAAAGAGGATGCTCAAAAACTTGCAGAAAATGGTTGCCTATGTATAGCAGAAGGTGCAAATATGCCATCTACACCGGAAGCAATTGAAGTTTTTGCAGAGAATAAATTATTATTCGGTCCCGGAAAAGCTGTAAATGCTGGTGGTGTTGCAACTTCTGGTTTAGAAATGTCTCAAAATTCTATGAAATTGAACTGGTCGGCAGAAGAAGTTGATGAAAAACTTCACGGAATTATGGTCAGTATTCACGAAGCTTGCGAAAAATATGGAAAAGATGCAGACGGATATATTGATTATGTAAAAGGAGCGAATATTGCCGGATTCTTGAAAGTAGCAAATGCAATGTTAGAACAAGGAACTATATAAAATTAGTTTAACATTCATATATTCAGGCATTTAATTGCCGCTTATAAAAACTCTCATCATTAATTTGATGGGAGTTTTTTTATTTCAATTCAAATAATTTTTTGACGAGCCTACGATTTTTTAGTTTCCAATCTTATTTTACCTTTGCGGCAAAATTCTAATTTAGAAATTTTAAATTGAAACGAATGAAGATTATTGTTCTTGCAAAACAAGTTCCTGATACACGGAACGTTGGAAAAAATGCAATGAAAGCCGATGGCACTGTAAACCGAGGTGCATTACCGGCAATTTTTAATCCAGAAGACCTAAACGCCCTCGAACAAGCTCTACGAATAAAAGACAAAAATCCTGAAGCAACTATCACCATTTTGACAATGGGACCAGGAAGAGCAGCAGAAATTATTAGAGAAGCTATATTTAGAGGTGCCGACAATGGAATTTTAATTACAGACAGAAAATTTGCTGGCTCCGATACGCTTGCAACATCATATGTAATATCTCTCGCAATAAAAAAACTGGAACCTTACGATATAGTTATAGCTGGCAGACAAGCAATTGACGGTGATACAGCACAAGTAGGACCTCAGATTGCCGAAAAACTAAGTATCCCTCAAATAACTTATGCTGAGGAAATTTTATCGATAGATGAAAACGAAATAATTGTGAGGCGAAGATTGGAGCGAGGCACCGAAACTGTCAAAACTAAAACTCCTTGTTTGCTTACTATTCATAGCTCTGCACCAGCTTGTAGAGCAAGAAATGCAAAAAAGTTGCTAAAATACAAACATGCCTTAACTTTGACTGAACGACAAGATGCAGCTGAAGATTATATTGAATTATATACCAGACCATATCTTGAAATTAAAGAATTGAGTGCTGTCGATTTGAATGCCGATTCTCAATATCTTGGAATATCTGGTTCTCCTACTAAGGTTAAGAAAATTGAAAATGTTGTATTCACTGCCAAAGAAGCAAAAAAGATTGATGATTCTAAAAAAGAAATAGAAAAATTAATTGTTGAATTGCTAAATAACCACACCATTGGGTAGTGATTTTATTCAAAAAATTATAGAAAAGACAAAAACTTACAATAAAGATGAAAAATATATTAGTCTATTGTGAAATTGATGAAGGAAAAGTTGCAGATATTAGCTTTGAATTATTGACAAAAGGTAGGTCATTGGCAAACGAACTTAATTGTAAACTCGAAGCAATTGTTATTGGTTCCGATCTTGCAGGTGTCGAAAAACAAATAGTTCCGTTTGGCGTTGATATAGTGCATATTGCATCCGATTTAAGACTTTATCCTTTTGTAACTCTACCACATGCTTCAATAGTTGTTAAACTCATTCAAGAGCAAGATTTTCAGATTGTGCTTTTTGGAGCAAGTTCCATTGGTAGAGATTTGGCTCCAAGAGTTGCTTCTGCCACAAAAAGTGGACTTACAGCCGATTGCACAAGCTTGATTATTGGAGATCATTTCGACAATAAAATCAAAAAGTCATACAACAATCTTCTGTATCAGATTCGTCCTGCTTTCGGTGGAAATATTATTGCAACAATCATAAATCCTGAAATGCACCCTCAAATGGCAACAGTTAGAGAAGGTGTTATGAAAAAAGAGATTTTTGATAAAAATTATAAAGCCGATGTCAGAAATTTGAAAGTAACTGACTATGTTTCAGATGACGATTTTGTTGTAGAAATAATTGACAGACAAATTGAAAAAAGTAAAGCAAATATAAAAAGCTCTCAATTGCTAATTTCGGGTGGCTATGGTGTTGGTTCAAAAGAGAATTTCAATCTATTATTCGATTTTGCAAAATTGATAGGAGCAGAGGTTGGTGGCTCTCGTGCGGCAGTCGATGCCGGATTTATTGAGCACGATCGCCAGGTAGGACAAACAGGAGTTACTGTTCGACCTAAACTTTATATTGCTTGTGGAATTTCCGGGCAAATTCAGCATACAGCAGGAATGGATCAGTCAGCAATGATAATTTCTATAAATAAGGACGAAAATGCACCGATAAATAAAATTGCAGATTATGTAATTATTGGCGATATTTCTGATGTAATTCAAAAAATGATAAAATATTATAAAAAAAACTCGAAGTAATTTGCAATTAATAATTAATAATTGACAAAATGAGTTTTAGTATAGAAAAATAGAAAACATGGCAAATTTTTATATAGATAACGAAGATTTAAAATTTCACTTAACTCATCCTTTAATGAACAAAATTGTTGCCCTAAAAGAACGGAATTTTGAAGATAAGGATAAGTTTGATTATGCTCCGGTCGATTTTGAAGATGCCCTCGATAGCTATCACAAAGTGCTAGAAATTGTAGGAGATATTAGTGGAAATATAATCGCTCCGAATGCAGAATCGGTCGATTTAGAAGGATCAAAAGTAGTTGACGATCATGTAGTTTATGCAAAAGGAACAGCAGAAAATCACGAAGCTCTAACAAAAGCAGGATTAATTGGAATGTCTTTACCCCGAAAATATGGCGGTTTAAATTTTGCTATTGTTCCGTATGTAATTGCAGCCGAGATAGTTTCACGAGCCGATGCCGGTTTTGCAAATATTTGGGGACTTCAGGATTGTGCAGAAACTATTCACGAATTCGCTACTGAAGAATTAAAAGACGAGTTTTTGCCAAGATTCAACCAAGGAGCTACAGCAGCCATGACTCTAACTGAGCCAGATGCAGGTTCCGACCTTCAAGCAGTTCAGCTCAATGCACATTTCGATATAGAGAAAAATGTGTGGCTTCTCAACGGAGTAAAAAGATTCATTACTAATGGAGATGCTGATATTTCCCTAATATTAGCTCGTTCAGAACCAGATAGTACAGATGGACGTGGACTTTCTCTTTTTATTTATGATAAAAAAAGTGATGGCCACATAGTAAGGAGGGTTGAAAATAAATTAGGAATTAAGGGTTCGCCAACATGCGAATTGGTTTTTAAGGATGCCCCTGCAACTCTTGTTGGAAACCGAAAAATGGGCTTGATAAAATATGTAATGTCTCTTATGAACGGAGCACGACTTGGCGTTGGAGCACAATCATTAGGTATTTCTGAAGCAGCCTATCGCGAAGCACTAAAGTATGCAAATGAACGAATCCAATTCGGAAAAACTATCCGACATTTCCCAGGAGTTTATGAGCTACTTACAAATATGAAAGCTAAACTAAATGCCGAACGTTCACTTCTTTACGAAACTTCCAGATATATAGATATTTACAAATCATATTTTCATATCTCAAACGAAAGAAAACTTAATGCAGTAGAAAAAAAGGAAATGAAGCATTACCAGAGGCTGGCAAATTCTTATACTCCTATGCTTAAGCTAATTTCGAGTGAGTATTGCAACCAGATTGCCTACGACGCAATTCAAATTTATGGTGGTGCAGGATTTATAAAAGATTTTCCAATAGAAAGAATCTATCGCGATGCCAGAATAACTTCAATTTATGAGGGGACTTCGCAATTGCAAGTAGTAGCTGCAATTCTTGGAGTTACTTCGAATGCCTATTTAAAACAAATTAAAGAATACGAAAAGACAGAACTAAAACCTGAATTCGATTTTCAAAAAAGAACATTAGTTTCTATGACATTCGAATATGAAAATGCGAGAAACAAAGTCCTCATTGTAAACGATGAAGAATATTTAGATTTTCATGCTCGCCGACTTGTAGAAATGGCAGGAAATATAATTATGGGGTATTTGCTATTGATAGATGCAACAAGAAGCGAAAAGTATAAAAACTCGGCTATTGTTTTCATAAAAAAAGCATATTCGGAAAATAAATTGTCGTTTGATTATATCGACAATTTTGAACTAAAAGATTTAAGCATGTTCAAGCAGTGTTGCGGCTGAGAACTGTAATTTTCAGATTGTTAATTATTTCTGAGCATTACTTTTGAAATATTGAAGTATTTTTTTGACTTAAAATAAAATTATGATAAGCAGAAGACTTATAAGAATTAAAGTATTACAGGTTTTATATTCCTATTTCCAATCTGATGAAAGTTCCTTCAGCAAATTCGAACAACAATTATTTTTTAGTATTCATAAATCTTACGATCTGTATCATTATTTAATGCTTCTGATTATAGAAATATCCGATTTTGCTAAAATAAGAATTGAACATGCAAGACAAAAAAATATACAAAATTCAGAAGACATAAATCCAAATACAAAATTTATAGACAATCGGTTGATTCATCAATTGTCTATAAACAGTCAATTGAACCACTTTGTGCAAAATCAAAAATTAACCTGGTCAAAAAATCCCGATTTAATAAAAAATCTATATTACGAGTTGAAAGAATTTGAGCCATATAAGGAATATATGGCAAATGAATCGAAATCGTATATTGCTGATAAAAAAATTGTTTCCGAAATATTTTCAAAGTTTTTCCTATTCTCCGAAAGTTTAGATACTACCCTCGAAGAAGAAAGCATATATTGGAACGACGATATTGAATATATTGTCAGCATGATTTTAAAAACTATTAAACAGTTTAGGGCTGACGATAAGGCATATACAGAGCTGCTGCCACTTTTCAGAGACGAAGAAGACGAAGAATTTGCAAAAAAATTATTCCGGCGTGCAATTTTTTATAAAGACGAACACAGAGAATTAATAAATTCTTTTACCCAAAATTGGGAAGTTGACAGAATTGCATTTATTGACATTCTGATACTTCAAATTGCAATTACAGAAATTGTTGATTTTGAATCAATACCAATTCGTGTTTCATTCAACGAATACATTGAATTGTCGAAACTTTACAGTACCAAAAAAAGTAGCAATTTCATTAATGGAATTTTAGACAATATCATTAAAAAGATGAAAAAAGAGAATAAGTTCAAAAAAACCGGTAGGGGCTTGCTGGGCGAATAATACACTTTCTCTTTTTTAAACCCTATTTATCATCAGTGAGTTTAATAATTGTGAAAAAATTTCTATATATACTTTTGTTTTTTTCAATTACAATTAATATTAATTTAGCTCAAAGCGTAAATTTCTATTACGATAGGGGAGTTGATTTAATGAACGAAAAGAAATATGAAAATGCCATTAAAGATTTTTCTTACGTAATAAAAAATCATACTGACTATTACGAAGCGTATCACGATAGGGGTGTTTGCTACAATTTTTTAAATGAAAATGAAAAAGCAATTTCTGATTTTAACAAGGCAATAAAAATCAAAAATGACTATTTTTCTGCTTACCTGAATCGAGCAAATACTTTTGTACAATTGAATAGAAATAATGAAGCAATTGCCGATTTCAATAAAATAATTGAACTAAAAACTAACTATTTACCTGCTTTCGAAAATAGAGGTGAATTGTATTTTAAACTGAAAAGGTTCGATTTGGCTATGAAGGATTTCTCCAAAGCAATCGAACTCAACACAAAAAAAGCCTCTGTATATATAAATAGAGCAAAACTTTTTGAGGAAAATTCAAATATAGACAATGCAATTTCAGATTTGACTAAAGCTTTAGCTTACGAGCCACAAAATGCTAAAATTAAAGTAATTAGAGGAAGTTTGTTTTATCGTAAAAAAGAATACATAAAAGCAATTTCAGATTTCGATGAAGTAATAAAAAACAAAATCGAAGAAAAAAATATTTTTCAATTTCGTGCAAATTCTTATTTCGAAATTGGAGAATACAAAAAGGCAATTGGAGATTTTAATATACTTTATTCTAAGTTTCGGGTACGCACAGCCGATTTGTTTTTAAAAAGAGGAATTTCGCAAAAAAAAGTTGAGAATTACAGAGAGGCAATAAAAGATTTTACCAAAGTGATTGCCCGTGATAGAAAAAATTTTGCAGCATATTATAATTGTGCCGAAGCGTATTCTAAAGTTGGTAAAGATATTCAGGCAATTCAGTATTTCAACAAAGCGCTTGAAATTAACGATAAATGTTCAAATGCATATTTGCAAAGAGGTATTTTTTATCTTTCCAAAAAGGAATATAAAATAGCAATTGAGGATTTTTCTAAATCGTTGAAACTTGAAAAAACCGCTGATGCTTTTTTTTATAGAGGAGCGGCATATTATGAAATTTCTGATCTCGACAAAGCTTGTAATGATTTGAATAAAGCAATTGAACATGGGTCGGAAAAAGCAAAAGCTAGAAAAAAGAAAATTTGTTTATAAACAAATTTTTCAACTAATCTTCAAAACTACAATAGTTTAAAATAAAAAAAATGGACTTTCTATATATATTTGTCGGGATATTATTTGGGGCAATTTCAATTTGGTTTTTTGCAAAATACAGATTTGAAAAAAATAAAGTAAGTCAGGAAGATTACGATTCATTTTTGCACGAAAACAAAAAACTGAATTCAGACTTAATCCAAAGTGAGATTGAAAATGAGGTTGCAAATGAAAAAACATCTAATCTGTTACAAAATTTAACTGACATAAAATTCGAGTTTTCTGAGCAAAAAAACTCAATGAACATAGAACTAGCAAAATTGCAAGAAAAAATTATCGAGCTAAATAAAGAACTTTCGAAGAAAATTGCAGATAATGAAAATGTCGAAAAGCGACACGATGAGCAAAAAGCTGAATTAGAGCAAATTAGAAATAGATTTAACCTTGAGTTCAAGAATATCGCCAATGAAATACTTGAAGATAAATCGAAAAAATTTACAGAAGAAAATAAAACCAATTTGGGCATTTTGCTAAATCCGCTGAATGAAAAAATTAAGGATTTCGAAAAAAGAGTTGAGGAAACATACGACAAAGAATCGAAACAAAGATTTTCGCTACAAAATGAGATAAAAAATCTTGTGGAGCTAAATCAACGAATTAGTACTGAGGCAAATAATTTAACCAATGCTTTGAAAGGACAATCGAAAACTCAAGGAAATTGGGGCGAGATGATCCTCGAAAACATTCTTGAAACTTCCGGATTGGTAAAAAATAGAGAATATTTTATTCAACAATCGGTGAAAAATGAGGAAGGAAAACGCTATCAACCGGATGTTTTAATTCATTATCCGGGCGAGAAAATTCTGATTATTGATTCTAAAGTTTCATTGAATGCTTACGAGCGTTTTGCAAATAGCCATACGAAAAATGAACAGGAAATAGCTTTAAATGAGCATATTCAAGCAATTAAAAACCACATCAACGATTTAAGCTCAAAAAACTATCAGGATATGTTTAGCAGTAAAAGTTTAGATTTTGTAATGATGTTTTTACCTATAGAACCGGCTTATATGCTTGCAATACAGCACGATGATACTATTTGGAATTATGCTTATAATAAGCGAATTTTATTGATTAGTCCTACAAATTTGATTGCATCGCTGAAATTGATTTCTAGTATATGGAAGCAGGAATATCAAAGCCAAAATGTTTTTGAAATTGCAAAACAGAGTGGTGCTTTGTACGACAAATTTGTTGGCTTTATTGAAGATGTAAATGATATTGGTAAAAAATTAGATTCGACAAAAAAATCGTATGAAAGTTCAATAAATAAGCTTTATGAAGGTAAGGGGAATTTGGTAAAAAGAGCTGAAGATATTAAAAACCTTGGTGCTAAAACTAAAAAAGTAATGCCTTCAAATTTTGAAAACTAACCAATAATTATTGTTAAATTGTACAAAGACTATTTTAACTAAACTTTCTAATAATAAAATGAATTTCAGTAATAGCGAGTAAAATAATAGCAACATATAGCCAAAACTAATGAAAGCATATAAAGATTTGGTACTTTAGTCATCATCTTTTTGGGTGTAATAGACAAAAAGGAGGCTGTTTGACCTTGATATTTTTCAAGTGGACAAAAAGGAGGCTGTTTTTTTTAGCTAAAAAAACGATTTATGTAGCAGTGTTTTATCTTTGTATTATCAAG
>Ga0233431_1005496_pt1 | contig 12257 bp, 10 predicted proteins | sample SI_118_April2016_FD_179867 | JGI IMG/M metagenome (GOLD analysis project Ga0233431, IMG submission 179867) | Seawater microbial communities from Saanich Inlet, British Columbia, Canada - SI_118_April2016_200_MG | ecosystem: Environmental > Aquatic > Marine > Inlet | place: Canada: British...
ATTCCGACGCAGCCGAAGATGTTTTGGCTGTTTTTGGTGAAAAATGAATATTCGATATCTCGTGAGTAGGAGACGCGCATGCAGAATTTTGCGTTGTATGCTGCGGAAGATGAGGTGCATTCGTAGATCAATTCGCTTCCTCGGCCGCCTGTGTATTGGTCCATGGTGTCTTTTGCGTTCATTACATTGAAGACGTGGCGTCCGTCGTGGATGTTTTTTATATCGAAGCATTGGAAGCAGTTTTTTGAATTGAAGATGTTTCCTCCTGTGCAGTCTTCTGACTTTGATATTCCAGGGCCGTCGGCTGGACGGTCCTTTTTGAGCTTTTCGAAGGCGTCTATGGCTTGTTTGCGTGTAGTGTGGGATCCAAGGTTGAATTCTTCGAGTTTCTTCTCATATTCTGTTTTTGAGAGACGTTTGTTGAGGAAGTGGTACTGGCCTTTGTCCAGGTCGGAGCATAGGAAACAGTTCGTGCATCCGCGGCAATGCGAAAGGAAAGCTGAGTGAGAGCATCTTTCGCAGAATTCCAAATGCTGACTGTCGTAGCAGGTGATGCATTCGATACATTCGTATAGAAGTTCGCTGTTTTCGGCGACTTGCATGCAGTCGACGCAGTTTGAGGATTTGTTTCCGCGGTACGTGTAGAGTACTTCTTGGCATTTGTGTGTTCTTGCGCAGAGGTAGCAATCTTTTGAATCGCTCATGTCGCTGTTGAATTCGCAGTTTTCTGAGTTTTCTACTCTGAGAGATGGAAGGGGGATTTCTAGGAGTAATTCGTGGAATTGTTCGAAAAATGGTCGGTCGAAATCGAAATCGCGGCCGTATTCTAACGGATCGAATTTTTCGCTGTACCAATGATTTTTTTCGCAGACTTTGTGAGGGGAATCTGGAGCGAAGATTGAAATGATGTCTTGGCCTGTCACATCGCATTTTCGGTTGTAGAGATTCCTTTCGTTTCTGAATGACATCCTTCGTGCCAATCTGCAGGCTGGGCAGTTTTGTGGAGGTGGAATTTGGGTGTTTCCTCCGAGTTTCTTCAAGAAATCTAGATCTTCTTGGTAGATTTCGAATGGTTTTGCGCAGTTTTTGCAGGAAGTTGTCATCGGGGCTATTTGTATCATGAATTGTGTTATAATCCCAGTCGATGACATTCTTTGAGGATTTTAAAAAATTGAAACAGAAGACTGTGCACCTGAGTGCGCGGGGGTTCAAGAATACGAATTGTGACTACAATGATTTTTTGTATTTCTCAAAGAATTGTTTTATGTGTTTTGATGCGGATAAGTTTTGGGATTGTTTTTATTGTGTTGAGGGAAATGATCTGAAGAATTGTTGTGATTGTTCGACTTGTGATAAGTGTGAGCTTTGTTTTTCGTGTCTTGATTGTTTGGAGTGTTTTGATGGGATTTGGTTGCAGGATTGCAGGAGGGTTTCGGAATCGCTTTTTTGTTATGATTGTGTTGGGTGTAATCATTGTTTTGGATGTGTTGGATTAAGGCAAAAGAATTATCATTTGTTTAATAAAAAGCTTTCAGAGGAGGATTGGGAGAAAGGAGTTCAAGAATGGAAGGTGAAAGGGTTACAGGCGATTTGGGAGGAATTTGAGCGTCTCAAAGAAACTGTGCCTCGGAGGGCTGAGATGTTTTATCGATCTGAGGATTGCACTGGGAACCATCTGACTGGGTGCAAGAATGCTTATGATTGTTACAACTCATCGAATCTGCAGGATTGTGGGCATTTGTGTCGGATTTATAATGTTTACGGAGATCGGAATCGAGATACTTGGAATGCGCATGGTGGTGTTGATTTGGAAGATTGTCATGAATTTATTTTTATGGGGAAAGGATATAATTGTTCGTTTTGTTATTATTGTGAGGTTACGCGTGACTGTGATTATTGTTTTCAGGTTTTTAATTCGCGGAATTGTTTTGGTTGTGTGAGCGTTAATCATGGGGAGTATATGATTTTGAATAAGAAATATTCTGCTGAAGAGTATGAAAAGAAGAAGGCTGAGATCATTGAAGAGATGAAGAAGGATGGCGAGTGGGGGCAGTGGCCGCTTCCAGAGGGGGAGAAGTTTGATGCGGGGTGATTGCTGGAATTGGATTTGATATGCTATAATCGTTTAGTACTTAACCTTTTTTCTATGTTTAAAAAAGTTTTCACTGCTGTTTTGGCGGGAGTTGTTTTGTTTGGGCTGACTGCTTGTGATCCTCTAGATATTATTGAGTCGTGGGGCGTTGCGCTAAAGGAGCTGGCGAGTGGGGATGAGACTGATGGAGATGAGATGAAATTTGATGAGGATGGGAATCTTGTTTTGGATGCTGATAATGATGATTGGACGGGAGATCTTGGTGACTTTGATGAAGCGATGGGGGCTATAACAGCTGCGCAAGAGGCCGAGGAGGCGGCTGCACAAGCTGAAGAAGAAGAGGTTGATGTTGCGAATTATCAGGTCACGACTGGTGAGGAAGGAGATGGAGAGTTAGCTGAATTTTATGGAGAGATGCTTGAGGAGGAAGAAGGGGAGGAGGAATGGGAACCACCTGTTTTTGAGAGTGGGACTTATGGATTGATTGGGACTATGTATATTGAGCTTTCGAGTGATCCTGTTTTCGATTCTTACATGAGATGTTTGGATGGAGTGAATAAGAAGTATGTTCATCATTATGATTATTGTGATGCGACTTGGGGGCCATTTGATGGTGAGTTTGATAATATTTTTTGGAGTGAGATGATTGATTGTATGAATAGTGATCCTGATTTTCGAGAGGATGCGGATAATTGTTGGTTGAACTACGCAGGGGAGTGGGGAGTTGGGGTTGGAGGGTTTTGATTTGTGATATAATCCAGGTATGAGTTTTTTAGATGATTTTAGGGGGCTTCTCTTGCGGGAGCCAAAACATTTTGCTCCGCGACAGGATGTGGAAAATAGTGACTATACTTGTCTTTGTTACAAGACGAAGGATTCGTATATGTGTTTTGCTTGTGATTATTTGGAGGATTGTTTTTATATGAATCATTCGGAGAGAGACAAGGATTGTATGGATGGGATGATGGTTTGGGAGAGTGAATTGGCTTATGAGTGTATGGATTCGATCAAGATGTATAATTGTGATTTTTGTTGGAATTCGAATGGGCTGACTGATTGTTTTTTGTGTGAAGATTGTAGGGCGTGTTCTTCTTGTTTTGGGTGTAGCGGACTGCGGCGCAAGAAATATCATGTTTTCAATGAGCCGTGTGGCTCGAAGGAAAAGTATGAGGAGAAGGTGGCCGTGCTTCGTGAACAGTTTTTTGAAGAAGGAAGATGGGGCGAGGTGGCTGAGGGTTTGAAGGATTCTGTTATGGAGAAGTTCGATCAGGTTCGATTTTCAGTTCCTCATATTCAATGGCAGCAGACTCGTTGTGAAGATTCGGTTTGTGATTATTGTGAGGGATGCAATCGGTGTTATGAGTGTTTTGATTCGAAGGATTGTGAGGATTGTTGTTATGTTCAGGGAGGGTTTGGGTCGAAGGATTCGGTGGATTGTTATTATTTGCATAAGGGAACGCTTTGTTATGATGTGATGAGTGTGGATCGGGTTTGGAATTGTGATTTTGGGTTTTGGTTGATTGGGTGCAAAGATTGTCAGGTTGGGTATTGTTTGAATAGTTGTGAAAATTGTTTTGGGTGTGTGAATTTGAAACATAAAAAGTATCATATTTTGAATGAAGCTTGTTCCGGGCCAGAGGAGTATTTTAAGAAACGGGATGAGATTGTTGCTGAGCTTCGTGACCAGGGGTTGTGGGGAGAGAATTTGATTTATGAGGCTTTGAAGGATGTGGAGTTGGGGGATATGGTATAATTTTCTTGTATGAGTTTTCTTGAAGATTATAAAAAATTGCTCCTTGAGACGCCGAAGTTGGCGCTTGTTCAATGGAGTTGTGAGAACTCGGAGTATACGCATTTTACGAATCACAGTAAGGATAGTTTTGTGTGTCGCGGAAGTGGTTGGCAGAGGGATGGGTACTATTTGTACTGGTGTTATCACGGGGAGGATGTGGTTGATTGTTCGTATTGTGAGAAGATGGAGCTTTGTTATGAGTGTTTGGATTGTATGAGGTGTTATGGGTGTGATTTTTGTCAGGACTGTAAGGATTGTCGAGATTGTATTGGTTGTTATGATTGTACTGGGTGTGAGGAGTGTTTTGGATGTGTTGGTTTGGTTCGCAAAAAATATCATTTGTTTAATGAAAAAGTTTCTCAGGAGGAGTATGAGACTCATGTCGAAAATATTCTATTTACAGATGATGATGAGGAGTTTTTGAAATTGAAAGCTACTTTGCCTCGTAGAGATTTTGTTTTGAAATCAGAGGATTGCATGGGAAATCACATTGAGAATTCGCAGAGGTGTTATTGGGGTTTTGATATGGTTCGTTCCAGGGATTGTATGTATTGTTTTAATTCTTATGAGGTTGTTGATTGTGTTGATTGCTCGTTTAATAAGGTCGAGCTTTGTTATGAGTGTGTTGGTGGGGGATGGAATTTCAATTGTGATTATGGGTGTTTTTTGTTGAATTGTTCGGATTGTCGGTTCTGTTTTCAGTGTCAGGATTGCAAAAATTGTTTCATGTGTGATGGGCTTCATCACAAGGAGTATCATATTTTGAATGAGCCTTGCTCTGGGCGGGAGGAATATGAAGCTCGAGTTGCGGAGATATGGAAAGAGTTGTTGTCGGGTTCAGGTGGTTTGGTTCCTGGGAATTTGATGTCAGTTTTTGAAGATGAGGAGTTTGAGGGAATTGAGCACTAAAAACTATGCGGCGAGAGGTGCTGATTGGTCTGGTTTGAAGCTTCTCATTTTTCCTCCGACACTTGATATCGGTGTTGATACTAGGCCTTCTACTGCCATCATTCCTGCCCCGAGTACTGCTTGGACTGAGTTTTTTACGTTTGTGGCTATTTGGGCTACTTTTAGGAAGGGTGCTGTGACTAGGTTTACTGTGAGGTTTTTTACTTTTTCCCAGGTTTGAAGTGGGACGTCTACGACAGCATGTTTTACCAGTTCTCTGGTGCTTCGCATTACGTCTAAGATTGGTTCGCATTGAAGTCTTTCGGCGTTTCTGTTCATTCTGTCTGTCAAAGCAGAGTCCTGTGTAAGGACGTTTGTTGATGCGACAGGATCTCCTGCTACTAGATCTATTGGTTTTGCCATTTTGTTTTTATTTTCAGAATTATCTTAGAATTTTATCACAAAATGGCCTTTTTGGCAATGGGGGTGGGGTGGTTGAAACGGAAGGGATTTATTAAAAAACCGCCTCCTTTGTGGGGAAGCGGCTTTAGTTTTTCTATAGTCCAAAAGCAGTATCGTATCTGTAGAAAAGTTCTGCTACGTCGCCACGGGTCATCCCTTTGATTGGGTTTAGGTTTCCGCTTGAGTCCGTGTCGACTAAATTATTTAATTGTGCGAATTTTGTGTAGGTGCAGTACCAGGCGTCAATTGGTGTGTCTGGATATGGGGTTGCGTCACATGTTGATAGCGGTGATCCTGTTGCTTTGAGGAACATTTTGAGCATTTCGGCTCTGTTTACTGTTTGTTCTGCTTTCATACTCATGTCTGGATATCCTTTCATTATTTGTTTTGCGAAAGATGTGAATACGTATTTCATGTACCAGCCTGAAGTGTTTAGGTCTGAGTATCCGAAATTGTGTCCAGGGTTTTCGTAGATTGTGTAGCTGAGTGCTTCTAGGATTACTTTTGCTGTTTCTGCTCTGTTAATAACTTTGTTTGGTAGGAAGGTTCCATCCGGATATCCTCCGAAGATGTTGTTGCTACCGACGAAGTCAATTGCATCATAATGTGGGTCTCCTGGGTCAACGTCGGTGAATCCATCGTATTCGTCTTCACCTTCACCTTCGCCTTCACCTTCGCCTTCACCTTCGCCTTCACCTTCGCCTTCACCCTCGCCTTCACCCTCACCTTCACCCTCACCTTCGCCTTCACCTTCACCTTCACCCTCACCTTCGCCTTCACCTTCGCCTTCTGCGGCGGCTCCTTCGGTGTAGGTGATTACGATTTCTTCCATCATTGGTGTTAGGACCCAGTTGTCTGCACCTGAAAGTCGGACTAGATATTGTAGCCATCCGTCTCCGTCGTGGTCACTGTATATATCTTGGTCCCAAGCTGTTGAATAATAAGCTCCGGTGTTTCCACCAGGTCCGACAAATGACTCTCCTCCTAGGCCTACTTCTGTTTCTGCTGTTCTGAGTTGAATTTGTACGTCTGCGCCGTCTGGAAGGCTTTCAGACCAGCTCAATGTTCCATATTCGATGTTTGGTGTTCCTGTTAAGTCAATGTTTTGAGACATGTATGTTCCTGTTCCCGTGAGGTAAAATTCTCCCCAGTGATCTCCAAGATCTAATGATCTTGAGGTGTATGGGTCTTGGCCGATTGATCCGTCTCCACGCATGTCTGTTTGATCGACGTCATTCCAAATTAGATGCAGGGCTTCTCCGTTCCATCCGTATCCTGCGTGTGTTAGGTCTGGAGAGATCGTGTACCACTTTGCAACTCCACCTGTTGCTGTCTCGTCTGAGTTCCATGTTGATCCGCCTACGTTTATTGCGTTTTCTGAGTAGTCGAACATTATTTCTGAGGTTGTGTAGTCTCCGTAGTAGGTCCAGGCTATCCAAGCTATGTTTTCGTCATACATGTTTGTTTCTATGTCTGATACTAATGATTTTCCTGGGGCTTCGTCGTTTACTTGTACGTCTGAGTATGTGTCTGACCCATCAAAGAAGTCGTACATTATGTTGTTGTCGCTTGTGAGTGGGTCAAAAGCGATGAGTCCTTCTTGTCCTAAGATTGCTTCTGAAATTAATGGATTTGCGTTTGCGTCTGGGTTTCTTTCTTGAGTCCATGAGAAGTATGCAAACCCAACGTCTTCTTGGTCTGCTAAATCTGGTTCGTAGTTGTAGAATATTTGGTCTCCTCTGTTGTCGGATACTTCATAACTGAAATTTACTGGGGTGTCTGGTAATGGGTATGGGGGTGGAAGAAAAGGAGGTATATCCCATGGGGTAAGATTTGCGGTTGTTACTTTTGGGAATGGACATGGATTTGATCCCCAGTCTTCAAATTGTGTGTAGAGAATGTCTAGATATATTTCTCCCATCCATGGTGAGTATGCTCTTTGGTCTTCGTATGCGATTGTGATTTTTCCGTTGCTGTTTTCTAGGTCTGCTGTTATTGCTGGGACGCCTGAGTACGAAGATTCCATACTTGAATTATTGTCGTCGATTTTTGCGTCTTCACAACTTGGGTCGCCGAACATGTATCCACCGTTGTAGGCACATGGTGTTGACCAGTCTGCATCAAATTTATAGATCGGATGTGTTGCTTCCGATTTTGAGTAGTATACGTCGTAGTCCGCTGGATTAATCTCGTCATTCATCCATGTGATTAGAATATTTTGATGATCTGGTCCGATTGATACTTTTGGTCCTCCTGTTTGGTAGTTTCTCCAGTAGCCATCTACATATTCTTGTTGTGGTAGCATTGATCCCATGCCGCTAAGTGATGGCCAGTTGTTTACTTTTACATCTGGAGACCAGTTATCTCCTCCGTCTATAGATCCTGAAAACCAAACATTATAGAATTGTTCGGCACCTCCTATTTCACACAATGGTTCTGTTGGTCGATTGTCAACCCAGACAATATAAATTATTGGGGGGCTTATAGATGTGTTTACTGCTATGTCTGGCAAAATAGATGTGGTTGTAACCCCTTCGCATTGTCCTTCATCTCCGTCGTCGACTTGGATTGGAGCATCCCATGTTTCTCCACCGTCTTCTGATTTTGAGAACCAGATGTCGTCGGAAGTTCCGTCACCATCATCTTCGTGCCATGTTGCGTACAGGAATCCGTCGGTTGCGTAGTATCCGGTGTCATTTACGATTTTTGGTCTCATGTATGCTGAGCCCCATTCTCCATCTACGACTGTGCTTGGATAGGGGATTGGGACTTCGAGTGTAGTTGTGTTTTCGTCCATCGAAACTTCGCCGTTGTCTACGTCTGTTACTTGTGTGTTTGAGTGGGCTCCTTTGTTGAAGTCAGCGGTTGTAGTTTCATCGTAGCTGTCTGCGAAAGCTGGAGTAATTGTGGCGGTAGTTGTGATTGCTAAAACACCGAGCACGGCCAAAGCTCGGTACAGTTTTTTTCTGATGTTCATAGGTATGAGGGTTATAACCTAATGATTAAATATGTGATGAGCAACTGGTTGCTCGGTCCGACAATGAATTTTACCTTAATGTGGGGGATTGGGGCAAATTTTATTTTTCGGATTACCAGAAAAATATGGTATAAAAATTAATGATCTTTAACTTTCTAAATGATGTCTTATCTCAAACAAATGTATGATCTTAGGCTCAAGCAGCCTCGTCAGGGGCTTGTGACTGTAAGGTGTGAGAATAGTCCTTTTGTGAGTTATGCTGGGAATATGAAAAATTGTCATATGTGTAGTGGGAGTGAATTTGATGAGGATTGTTATTACAGTTTTTTCTTGTTCAACTCGAGGGATTCGTCTGGTTGTGATTATTGTCGTGATTGTACTCTTTGTTATGACTGTGTGGATTGTAGAGGGTGCTATAACACAAATTATTCTCAGGATTGTGTGAATTGTACGGATTGTGAGTATTTATATGATTGTGTTGGGTGCAATAATTGTTTCGGATGTGTTGGGGAGAGGAGGTCAAAAGATATGGTTTTTAATAAGAAAGTTGCAAATTATAAGGATGAGGTTGATCGGATAAGGAGGTCTATGACTCCTGGTGAAATTATAGCTAAGGTTGAACAATTGAAATTTGAGACGCCTCGTATGTATGTGCATCAGTTACATAATCAGAACTGTACTGGAGACTATGTTTATGATTCGAAGAATTCGTTTGTGTGTTTTGATACGATCAAGCTTGAGGATTCTATGTACTGCAATAATTCGGAGGAATTGAAGGATTGTTTGGATATGAGTAATTCGTATTACAAATCTGAGCTTTGTTATGATGTGATGAGTGAAATGGAGCTTTATAACTGTGATTATTGTGTGACGTGTTTCTATTCGAATGATCTCTTCTATTGTGAGAATGTGCATAATTCGCATCACTGTTTTGGGTGTTTTGCGATGAATCATGCTGAATATTGTATTTTTAATGAAAAAGTTGGATCGCTCGAGGAATGGGAGAGGCGAGTTGCGGAGATAAAGGCTGTGATGATCAAAGATGGAGAATGGGGTGAGCATTTGCCATCGACTTATTCATTTGAAGATAGTAATGCTTCAATGCATTGGGATACGCCTTATTTTGAGGAGAAGGAGTTGGCGCGGTACAATTAAATTTGATATAATCTTAACGTATTTTATAAATCTTAAAAATTATGCCTGACGAGAAAAAAACATGTAAGAAATGTACTAAAGATTTTCTTATTATTGACCAGGAACAAAAGTTCTATAAGAAAAAAGATCTTCCTTGGCCTGAGAACTGTCCTGAATGTCGGCAAAAACGTAGATTGAGTCTCAGAAACGAACGAAAGCTTTATAAGAGGACTTGTGATCAGTGTAAGAATGAGATTATTAGTACTTACCCTGCTGATAGTAAGTATATTGTCTATTGCCAGGAGTGTTTCTGGAAGCATATTGGGTAGAAAAATGTGCTGATTGAACGTGCTGGAAGGGTTTTCTTTCGCAAGTACAGTGTTTTCCTCGTTTGTCCTGTTTTCGCCTGTTGACACATTGATTAATTAGCGTTTTTCCTGTAAAATATATGTATGGTTACACCTGTATCTAAAGGTTTGGGAGATGGAGTTCTAATGCTCATTAAGGTTGCTCATGACAACTCAAAGGATGAGCTTATTTTCGAGCAGCTTTTGGATATATTGCATGGAGTGGTAGGTGGGCAAAAGTTCTCGATGGAGATAGTATCTTTGCATCAGCATATTTATTTGTTTGTTTGGTGTAAAAGGAATCAGCTTCCTACTCTTCAGGGGCAATTATATGCTTCTTATCCACATGCTGAGATTGAGTTCTTGAAGGATTATTCACAGGTTGATTTGAAAACTACTGGAATGAAGTTTGCAGTTGCTGAGCTTGGACTTACGAGGACTGATTTGTATCCTATCAAGACGTATGAGGAATTTGAGGGATCTAGTATGTCGGCGATTTTCTCATTTTTGACGAAAACTCAAGAAAATGAGCAGAGTTGGGTGCAAATTGTTGTGCAACCTTCTTCGGGTGAAGGGCAGTTTAGTATTGGAAAGAAAATCAGATTGTCATTTAAGTCTTTTCTTAATAAGTTCGATATTCGAAAACTTTTCAAAACAAAGTCTCGTAGTGATGTTATGAAGAAGGAGCGAGAGTCGGCTTCAAAGAAATTTGGGAAGGATACATTCAAAACTTCTATTAGAATTGCTTATTTTTCACCTGATCAAAGGGTGGCTGCTAGTAAACTGAAAGCGCTTGCGAATACTTTTTCGATTTTTGATGAGCAGGATTTGAATGCGTTTAAAGTTTCGAGAATTGGTTCTAGTCCTTTGATGTTGAAAAATTATCAGGCTCGTAAGTTTGGTTCGAAGAAATATATTTTGAATGTTAAGGAATTGGCTTCTATTTTTCATCTTCCAGAGGGAGCGAAAAATGCTGTGCCGAATCTAGTTTGTACTGTGTCTAAGAAAGCAGAACCACCTATGGATCTTCCAAAAGAAGGAAATGTTGATCCGAAGACTGTTAGTTTTTTTGGGACAACTAATTTTCATAATCAGTATCTTAAATTTGGGATTCCTAGAGAGGATAGGCGAAGGCATCTTTATGTTGTTGGAAAGAGTGGAACTGGAAAAAGTAAACTTCTTGAGTTGCTTATAATTTCGGACATTTTGAATGGTGAGGGTGTTGGAGTGCTCGATCCCCATGGGGATTTGGTTGAAAACGTTCTCAAATACGTGCCAGAACATCGTAAGAAAGATGTGGTTGTTTTCAATCCTGCTGACATGGCTTATCCGATTGGGTTTAATCCAATTGAATCTGTTGAGGAGGAATACAGGCAACATGTGGCGATGGGATTTATTGAGATTTTCAAGAAGATGTTTGGGGATAACTGGACGTACAGACTTGAGCATGTACTCCGGTATACGGTTTTGGCGTTGTTTGATTATCCGAACTCTACTGTTTTTGGAATTTTGAAAATGTTGACTGATAAGAATTATCGTCAAAGAGTTGTATCTCATGTAACTGATACGGTGGTGAAGAACTTCTGGGTGAATGAGTTTGCTGCTTGGAGTGAAAAATTTGATAATGAGGCGATTGTGCCGGTTTTGAATAAGATTGGTCAGTTTGTTTCGACTGCTGTGGTTAGAAATATTGTTGGACAGCCACAAAATAGAATGGATATGGATGATATTATGAATAATCAGAAAATTCTTTTGATGAATGTATCGAAAGGAACGTTATCAGAGGAGATTAGTGGAATTATTGGATCTATGGTTATTACTTCTCTTTATCGTAGTGCGATGAAGCGTGCTGCTATGCCTGAGGATCAACGTAAAGATTTCTACTTCTACGTGGACGAGTTCCAGAATTTTGCAACTCATACTTTTGGTGAAATCTTATCTGAAGCGCGTAAATATCGTTTGAATTTGTGTGTGTCACATCAGCATCTTGGACAATTGGATGATTATACAAAATCGATGGTGTTCGGAAATATTGGTTCGATGATTTCTTTTCGTGTGGGAGCGGAGGATGCGTTCAATTTGGAACGTGAATTTACTCCTGTATTTAAGGCAAATGATATTATCAATCTTGGTGTGCGTGAGTTTTATGTGAAAATGACTATTGATGGTAAACTTCGTGATCCGTTCTCAGGATATACTTTGACCGTGCCAAAAGTTACTCATGACTTGAGTGCTGAAATTATTCAGTATTCTAGAGAAACTTATGGTAAACCTCGTGCTGAAGTTGAGAGAATGATTGAAACTATGGATAAGGGTGGGGAAGAGTATGAGAATGAAGATAAGGGTGGGGCGAATAGTCTTGGGGAGGAGAAATTTAGTGCGCCCTTAGTTTAGAAGAAAAAGTGTTTTTAGTAGCTCATATCGCGCGCTCATCTTTGATGAGCACTGCTCAAATTCGCTAGCAAAAAAACACCTTTTTCTTCTAGAGGTAAGTAGGAGTTTTCAGTCGTTCATTTGGCTCTCACGTTTTTGTCGAGAGTAGGGTTGACTGTGAGTGAGTTTCGT
>Ga0233431_1005500_pt1 | contig 12255 bp, 12 predicted proteins | sample SI_118_April2016_FD_179867 | JGI IMG/M metagenome (GOLD analysis project Ga0233431, IMG submission 179867) | Seawater microbial communities from Saanich Inlet, British Columbia, Canada - SI_118_April2016_200_MG | ecosystem: Environmental > Aquatic > Marine > Inlet | place: Canada: British...
AGCTTCTTTAACGTGTTGTGATGCTTATTTTATTTAACAAGGAGCATTCTGCTCGACAGTGATATCTCATTGTTCTCCAATCGTGTTATATAAAATCCCGTAGGAACCGTATTTCCGAAATTATCTTTCCCATCCCATACGACGGCATGTTTTCCCTCTGTCAGATCAGACGAAACAAGTCCGCGGACATTTTGACCCATGACATTGTATACGTCAAGAGATGTAAAGCCCATCGAATGAATTGTGAATTCTATCGACGTGCTGAGGTTGAACGGATTCGGATAATTTTGGATAACGCTGAATTCCGCCGGTGACTCATCCTGTGCAACTTGAGTCGGGATATCCTCAAGCGGTTTGCCGGGCGAGAGATCCCTTCCGGCAAATCCGGGAAAATCAGGTGCGAAACGTTCGGTTCTGAATACATAGTTTCTATCCATTCCCTCGGTTGACGATTGAATGCCGTTGAAATCAACAGGATTGAGATACTCCCAGACAACTTCTCCATCAGGCGTTAATTCTTTGAAACGCCCCTGAGCGCCGATGCATATGAGCGTATTCCCGTTCCTGAGCCGCTGAGCGCCGGAAATTATCGGAGAGTAATGGCTGCTGTAGAAATTCCAAACAAGGTCATCGGGATCAAACGATGTTTCCGGATTGAACGAATATCCGCCGCTTACGCTGACAGGTGGATTGAATTCAAGTATAAACGATGCTTGGCTTGTTGGACGTCCGAAACCGTTATTGAAGCTCAGGAAATTTCCTGCGCCCGGCAATCCCGGTTCGATCCATTGAATATTATGATGTCCGAACAGCATCTGATCATCAAGACCTCCGGAGCCATATGCCTTCGGATTTCCCCAGCGGTATATTATGTCGCCGGCAGCCCCTGCTGCAGCCTTGATCCCTTTCGCGGGATCATTATAGTCTGCGGTGCTGTGATCGATAACGTAGAATTCATCGAGGTGCGGAGATCCGATAACGATCTGATCCAGATCCGCGTTATAATCGATAGCATTCAGATGAAGCCAATCGCTGTAGAAATCAGGATTCTGCCATCTGGATATACGCTCCCGATTTATGAAATTAATGTTAATTTTTCCGGGATCGGTAATATCCTCGGAAACCATTTTGCCGTTTGCAACGCCTCCGTTCTTGCTTGACAAATGATCCCATGCGTGCCATTCCCAGACAATTTCTTTGTCGCGGTTAACTTCAATGATCGAGTCGGACCAGAAATTAACTGTCAAAATATTATCGTTCCGTCCTGCCTCGAGAGCTTCTTCATATGATTTCATTTGCCATGCGATGAAAAGAATATTGCCATTGGGCAGCGGCTCTATATCGTGGTGCTGACGATGTTCGGGTGTTGAATATTCATATTCCCACACGACATTTCCATCCCAGTCGATCTCCTGGATAAGGCCACCGTAGCCGCCGGCATAGAATGCGTTTTCTCCGACCGTATCGTTGGAAGTCTTGCCTGTGCGAAGAATGTTTCCGTTTTCGAGCATATAAACCGAGTTTCCCGGTTTATAATCACTTTTCCAGGAATGAACCTCATTTCCATACATGTCGATTAAATAGGTGTTTTTGGAGAAGAGAGGAGCGAATAAAGTATAGCCGCCGAATACTTCGGACTCATTCAGGCTAATGAGTCCGACGGGATCCTGAGCATTAACGCTGTACGATGAAAAAAAAGTTACCATTAAGATGACAACAACGAGTTTAAAAAAATTATTCGTATTCATTTCGGCACCGCCTTTTGTAAAATTCTGTAAATCTTTGGAACCCCAAATTTTTACGTTTTCATGTTAAATCCCCTTTGAAAGTTCATAAAATATTATTATCTATGGTGCTATCCTTATATAGTTATATAACTATCATGCGAAAAGGTTTCATTTATTCTTCAAGTTTTTTTTATGTTATTTTAATAATCCTCATAATATTTTATGGCTATTGTTATTATTTCAACAATAACATCTTGTTAGCTAAAATATGATTATTGTTTTCAAGCCGTGCGATGTACATGCCTGCGGAAACCGCAATTCCGATATTGTCTTTGCCGTCCCAAACCGCAGTATATTTGCCTTCACTTAAAAATCCCGATTCAAGGTCCCGGATCGCCTGTCCGGCAACGTTATAAATTTTGAGCGATGTAAATCCGTCGCCGGGAATTGTATATTCAAGTGTCGTGCTCATATTGAATGGATTCGGGCAGTTTTGGAAAAGATTGAATCCTAAAGGTTGTTCATCATTGGCGACTGTAACCTCAATATATTCTATCGGATTTCCGGGAGTCAGATCCTTTCCGTCAAGACCGGGATAATCGGGACCGTACCGGTATGCCCTGAATACATGATTCAGCACTAATTCTTTCGGAGTCACTTTTATACCGTCATAATTGACCGGGCTCAAATATTCCCAGCACACTTCATTGTCCGGAGTGACTTCATAAAACCGGCCCACTTCTCCGGAGCATATAAAAGTATTCCCATTGGGAAGCCGCTGGGCTCCGGAAATAACCGATGAATAACGGGGTACTTTAAATGTTTTGAGCGGTTCTGCCGGTCCGTATGCTTCACCCGGTGCCAGGGCAGGGTAGTTGCCGTTTTCATCTGCGGGAGACACGAGTTCCATCACAGAAGAGAATTCTGCAATCGGATTGCCATAGCCGTTGTTGAAAATCAGGAAGTTGCCTTCACCCTCAAGGCCGGGCTCAATCCAATGAATATCGTGTTCGAAATAGAGCTTCTGATCGGCCTTTTCGCCTGCGCCATACGCTTTTGGATTGCCCCAACGGTATAAGATGTCGCCGGCCGGACCTGCTGCCGCGTCGATCCCTGCTTGCGGATCATCATAGTTCGCTGTGCTGTGATCGATGATATAGAATTCGCCAATGTTCGGTGAATCAATTGCGATCTGATCCAATTTCGGATTATAATCGATGGCATTTGTGTGCATCCAGTCGCTGTAAAAATCAGGATTTTGAAAATTTGACGTGTGATTCAGATCAATATAATTAATATTGAATTTTTTCGGATTGGTTATATCGGTCGGCACTGGTTTGCCGTTTGCAATTCCGCCGAGTTCACTCGCGATATGATCCCACGCGTGCCATTCCCAGACGATTTCTTTATCGCGATTCACCTCAATAATAGTATCTACCCAGAAATTATCGGTAAGAATGTATTTTTTGCGGCCTGCTGCAACAGCTTCGTCATATGTTTTAAATTCCCATGCAATGAAAAGAATGTTGCCGTTCGGCATAAGTTCAACGTCATGGTGCTGACGGTGCATCGGTGTCGAATACTCAAATTCCCATACAACATTCCCGTCCCAGTCAATCTCCTGGATGATACCGCCGTATCCACCGGAATAAAAAATGTTTCCGCCGACTGTATCGTGTGATGTTTTGCCTGTTCGAAGGAGGTTTCCGTTTTCGAGCAGATAAACGGAATTACCCGGCTTATACTCATGTTCCCAAGTATGTGCGATATTTCCGTCCATATCAATTAAATATGTAATCTTCGAGTATATCGGTGAAAAGAGAGTATACCCGTCGAAATATTTGTCTTCATCACAGTAAAGCATGCCGACGTAGTTTTGTCCGAAAGCATTAATTGCAGTAATCGAAGATATGATCATTACCATCACAAGAAATCTGTTGATTTTATAATACATGGCTCACCTTCCTTATTAATTTTGTTGAAAAACCGATCGCACAATTCCGCATATTCGATTTCGTTAAATATTCTTAACATTTTAACGCCGGATAATTTTATTTGAGCCCGTTTATTTTTACGTATACCCATGATAATGGATATCGTTTTCAATGCCATACACTGTAATATCAATGATTGCAGGCGATTACAGGATTTTTATTTTGTAAAATAATTTTCGGAATAATCTGTCAATTAAGAGGATTAAACGCAGTGTAATCTAAAAAGTTTCGTGTTTTTTCGTATCGTTTAAAGATTTCAATATTAAAGGACAAATGTTAGATTAATACTAGTGTACATTCGCAAAATAAAACTTGACAGGATATCGATACACTATATATTGTTATATACTAATGCGTATTCTGTATATTTAATGTCCTATTATGCTTTTATGTAAGTTCAGTCTATTTTTTCATTTATTCAAAAAATATCAAAAGATTTTAACTTCTTTAAAAATTGAAAAGCCTGTCAATCTTTCTGCAAATATGATAATTGTTATGTTACATTTTTATAGGTTATTCTTCAAACGGAAACGTATACAGTTGTGAAAATATAGATCCTTAGTATATAAATCTTCACAAGTAATTAGCATTTATATAAGTGCTAAAACAGTAAGGAGGTGATCTATATGGCATGAAAATTGAATAGAGATCGTGAGTTTAATATTTGATTGTTGAATTTTTATATTTTTTAGAGATTTTATTAAATATAGGAATCTCTATCTAACTTAAAAGGAGATAGAAATGGCAATTGGACAGGAATTATCATCTATCGATTTTCAATCAATGATTGGCGGACCGTTGAACGCTGTCATAAAAGCTCAAGCGCAATCTGCACAAACATCGGTTGATTTCATTAAGAGTGTTGGATTCAATGCTGATGATGCGGCTGTAGATCCAGGCATGCCGACGATGGTCACTTTTACTTATGACAAACCTATTGAATCGACTGATGCAAACGGAGTAGTCATCGTCACACCTACGAAATTTACTATGACTGTACCGATTCTCACAATGCTTCCTATTCCATTCATTCGGGTTGAAGATGTGACGATTGATTTCAATGCAAAGATCAACTCTGTCTCGGAGTCGTCAACTGCATCATCAAAGGAATTGAATGCATCTCTGGCGGTAAAAGGTGGATGGGGTCCCGTATCAGCGGAGTTGAAATGCAGCTATAGCACCAAAAAATCTACAGCTTCGAGTTCTAAAATAGAACGAACATACAGCTTAATAATTCATGTTCGTGCGGTACAGGATGAGCTCCCTGCAGGTATGGAAAAGCTCTTGGGTATTCTTGAGAACAGCATCCAGGAAGTAAAGGTCTAAAAGACTGCATTTGAAAGAGTTGTGGAAATTTATTTCAAGGAGGTAAAGTATGGCAAATTTGGGCGATCTTCTGGGCTCATTGATGTCCGGATTAATTCGTGCACGTCGCACGGCTGATGAGCAAACGGCCGCGTTAGCAGAATATTACAAAGATAATCCTCTTATCGAAGGCTTGTCGGTTCCACGCATACGTATTCCTGAATTGACCATTGATATACCATTGCTTATTGAGGATTTTACGCCAGAGGAACCGGGGGAGATGGAAAATCCGACAAAAATTGCAGTTGCAACAAAAGCACAGTTGGATTCAACTTTGTCCAAATACAAAATCAAGATTAATCCCACTTTCCAAAAAACGTTTGTAAATGAGGTGAAGAGCCGGCTTACATCGGCAAAACAATCAGGTACGCCTGTCATGAAAGAAACTGTTGCCCGTAGTGTGCAAGATGCTTTTGCTGATACTTTGAGAAAAACAAATACCACACTTACTGCAGAAGACAAAAAAATCATAACAAAAGATCTCAGAACAAGGATGTCGGCAGTCAGCATCCTTAAAAAGCCGAAATCTTCTTCTATTGAGGCTAACATCAAAACTGCTGATGTTAAAGAACGGGCATCAAATACAAGCGTTGTGCGTCTGAAAATCACTCTTAAGGAAGAAGGTCTTGAATGGGCTACGCAAGCCAGCGAATCTGGCGGTATAGACCGTACGTTACAGCCAGAATGATTAATGGAGGTTCATAGATGCAATGTATTCTGCGGGAAAAGCTCCTGACGCAAGCGATGAAACTCTCTAACGTCAGCAATGTTTATCGTAATGAAAGCCATCGTTTTGTGGAGTCATACTTCGGATGGCTGGAAGAAGCTGAAAAAGACTTGTCTGGCTTTCGATCGCCCATCGCCATACTTCTGCAGGCAGAAAAAAGTTCTTTGATTTCAGTATTGGACGGTTATATACCCGATCATATTCAGAAAGAAAAGAGTACCAGAAAAATCCAGAAAGCCGTTGCCGCTCAATCGATGGAAAAAATTTCAAGAGAGATATATTCCAAAATAGAATATATTGATGCTTTCTTTGAGCAATTGAGCGAAAAATTTTGTCATGCTGTTGCTGTATTGGCAAGTAAGGAACCGGAATTGTATAAGAAACTTAAAGTAAACCAGCATGGAGTAGACAAGATATTGAAAACGCTTTATATGACTCCGGAAACCATACCGATGTATAATTATTTAACCGCAAAGCTCACACCTACAGATATAAATTATATACTTATGGATATCATACAGAAAATTGTTAGCAATGAAACTGAATTGCGTGAAAATAACCTGCATAAAAAGAAGAAATAAAGTACATGACGATCATGTTAGCTAGTTTAAAACAGGGGCAATCATAGATTAAAAATGGATATCCGCAACAGACATCAAAAGTAACCAAAAAATATGCCCCTAACCGATTCGTTGGAACAAATTGGATATTTCAAACTGTTAAACGGGAAGAAAATTGAATTGGATGATTAAAAGTGGTGCTATATACCACGAAGAACATTAATGCAATAAATAATCATAACTCTATATTTTGGCTGCACCGCGAGGATTTGACCCTCGATAAACGGATTCAGAGGCGTGCGGTGCGATGAATAAATTCAACTTATAAAATAGTTAGAGCAATTTCAAGCCATAGACCAGAGTCAGCACCAGCGTGTAAACGGTGATGACATAATACCAACGGCCAGCCAATTTAGGGGTTTTGACCGGAGCCACATTGAGGGCGGACAGAAGCATTTGCAGCGCATAGAGAACTAGGCTGAAAACCGCAGGACTAACCAGGCCCTCAAAGAGGAACAGAAAGGTAAGGATAATAACATTATTGTCGAGCGCCAACCCCCAGTAGGATGTTTTATCCACTAAGCCGAAGACATTGAAATAACTGAGCCGGATAACGCCACTGGCAACAATGACAAAGGCTCCGGGAATGTACCAGGGACTGAAATTACCATAGCTTAATAAGATAACAGCGGGGCAAATACCGAAACTGACAATATCGATTAGCGAATCGAGTTGGCCGCCAAACGCCCCCTGCTCCTCGGTTCGGTCTTTCATCCGGCGGGCAATAATGCCATCGCTCCAGTCAAAAAAGACCGCCCAGAGCAAGCCGATCATTGCAGCGGGGAAATTACCCAAAAAAGCGAAATAGATTCCCAAAATTGCGGAAAGAAGTCCGGCCAGCGAACAGAGATTCGGCAGATCTTTTGCGTAGTTGAGTATAGGTTTGGGAGTAGATGGAGAATCACTCATGATATTCCTTTCGAACAAATAATTGTCCCTAAGGCCTCAGCCACAATGCTGTTTTCGGCCTGAGTACGGCTGGCAATACGAATATAACGGTCAGATTCAGGCATCGTCTTACCCAAACAATGTTTGATGTATATATTGTGATCCACAAACAATCTGCGAGCCACCTCGGGACCGGCAGGAGCATGGCCGGGAAGGCGGCAGAATATATAGTTGGCCTCAGGTTCATAGACCGTCAGCCCGCTGATTGCACAGAGATCCTGATAAAATTGATCTCGATCCGCTCTTACCATATCGCAACTGGCAAGGAATTCCTGTTGGTATTCAGGGGCATGAACCAGAAATGTTTCAGCAAAGCCGTTAATATTCCAGATATGCAGCCCTTGACGTACCTGATCAGCAAAGTATGCATTGGCAGTCAGCATATAGCCGATGCGCAGCCCGCAGATACCGTAGGCTTTACTCATGCTTTTGAAGATCGCAAGATTCTGATGCTTATCGAGATCCCCTTCCAGGGTTTCACGGTCGCGATCTTTGGCAAAATCGATGAAAGATTCATCGATAATGAGCATACAGTCGTGCGCGGCCAGTTTGCCCAGCAGGATAATCAGATCGGCTTTCGGAACCAGTAGCGAGGTCGGATTATTCGGTGAAACAACCACCGCAACGTCGGCCTTGCAGCGGATAGCTTCAGCCGCAAATTTATGAACGTCCAGCTGGAAAGAAGGCGCATCGAGTGCAAATTCAACAACGTTGCCTGTCGGTGCAGCATTGGCATATTCGTTGAACGATGGAACCGGTACAATCAGTTTTTTTGCACAATGGCCGGAGACGATCTTGATTAGCTCTGCCGCCCCATTGCCCACCACAATCCGTTCCGGTGCTTGGCCGATCAGGGTGCCGACTAAGCCGGCCAGGACATTTTGAGCCACAGGATAGTTCAACACGAGTTCATGAATTTGACTGCTCAGCTGTTTAAAAAAACGCTCGGGCGGGAAATAGAGATTATACAGGTAGGCATGATCAATAAAATCATGACGCCAATAACCGCCATGCTGGCTTTCAATCGCATCGAATTGGCGATTTTTAGCAGCAATAGTTTGATCATTCATATTTTTTTACCTGTTACAATGTGTTAGGAACGAGCTTAACCTTTGCCGCAACCAGAGGCACTGAGCTCAGGCTCGTTTCAATGATTGTATGTACCACTTTCTCGGAACGTGTACTGACAGACTGCCGCAGAGTATGAAGTTTTTCGCCGATTGCAATTTGGGGCGATGAATGAACGGGGAACATCTTCTCCGCCTCCCACAGATCCTCCAGGGTGTCAATCTCATACCAATAGTCAGCATCAAAGAAAACCGGTGAAAATGTAATCTTTCCAGCTGAAACCAACTCAGCAAAAACAGACTCATAATACCCGCCCACTTTTCTGGCGGAAATATGTTGATCCAGCCGTTCCCAGACCGTCCGCCAGGTACTGCGGGAGAAGCTATAGATGTTTACGGTTTTGAATTGACTGGCTTCGTTGCGATTCACAGTACCGAGACGAAAGGCATCGAGTTCTTGCATATCATTGAGCGTCACCGTCGTACCGTTCATCCACGGGAGCATTTTTGAGATAGCCATTCGGTCAGGTTGCAGCATCGGCTTCAGTAGCTTCGGCTGAAATACCAGATCGCTTTCAATCAGCATAAATGGTTCGTCAATCACCTTGCCGGCCAGCCACAAAGAGTAGATGTTGTTGGTGGTTTTATAGAGCGGACTATGGATATAGTTTATCTCAATATCAGAATAGCGGCTGCCCAGATATTCCCGGATTACTTCCGACAGATGGCCTGTGACCACATAGAGTTTTTTGAATCCGTGACTACGAAGGGAGTGCATCAATCTTTGAAGAATGGGGATGTTGTTGACTTCGACAAGACATTTTGGTGTTGCATCCGTTAGGGGGGAGAGTCGACTTCCCATGCCAGCGGCCAACAACAAAGCTGTTTTCACCGAGGCATTGGTATTCGAAAGGTTCTTATGCATTAAGTCTCCTTATATAGCCCGAAGTCCATAGGGAAAAGAAGGGGCTCTTGTCCCTTGAGCAAACGTGTTTTTGCTCAGACGATATGCAATCGTGCCAAGACTGTGGGCAAGTGAAAATAACGCTCTAATAAAAAGCGCACGAAAAATCAGGATGGAACCGAAAAATTGGAAATTTGGAGGTATTTCATGGAAGGGTCATCTGTAGAGGCAGGTTTCGCCACCGACATGTTACGCAACAACCGAGGCATGCATAAGTATACCGATATATTTTGAAAAAGTCAACTTTATAAAAATAAAAAGCTCAAACCACTCTGCGCAAAAAGTCATTTCATCCAGGCTGCCAACTCCTTCGAGACAACAGAGATATATTTTTTTTAACCTTATTATTTTACAACGATTAAGGGGAGGGCAACCGGACTTCAGATGAACTTAAAGCGGAGATTAAAGAATATAGTAATAAACAAAACAAGGAAATGAAAGAATATATACCGCAGGGATTTATTCTATTCTTCATGATCTGCTTTCACATTTTAGACACCCCTGTTTATTTCACCAACACCATCTTCCTCGTCTGAGTAACACCATTTGCTTGTAAAATTATTACCACTATCTCGGGCACAATCCTCTCAATAATTGTGACAACTCCACTATCCTCTCCGGAGTGTCAGGCAGAGAGTTAAATGCAACCCAGTTGTTATTGTTCCCGCGAACAGATGATTTCATTACGACTGACGGGCCGACACCTGAAAATGAAGGTACATTCGTATCGGTCATCGTCGCGGTAAGCGGAAATCCGAACGAATCGTATGCAAGCCGGACTATCCCGATGCCTTTCGCGAGCCACCATGTTCGTTCCGTGCCTTCAGATATGATGGTAAGCGGCACTGCCTCATAATTTCCGATTCCGGTTTCGACAGTCTCAGGTTCACCGAACTCATAGGAAGTGTTGATATCTATCGTTTCTACGTGAGTCTGGGTATATGAATTAACGTTGTGGTATTCCCAATTAACCTCAGCAGTACCGGACGCTTCATACGATCTCACCGCGTCAAGATTCATATACTGTTCGATAAGCAAATACCGTGGCGAATATACGGTTTCGATATCGAGTTGTTCGGTCGGATCGGCAATCATGTTCTCATCATTGTAGATATCCAGCTGTTCGGTTGTTTTTGTGAGATAGATGTTATCTGCATCCGTTTCGTAATGATCTGTTACTTCATACCGGCAGTATTTCGTTGAATCACCACGTGTAATTGTGTATTCCATGATACAGTTTCTTGTATCTACATTATCAGCTGATACCTGCAGTTCATTCAGTGTCCAATATTCTGTTCCTCTTAATTCGTCAGACACTGTGAAATCCGCTGTTTCGTAACGGTAATTCCAATATCCAGTATACGGGAGCGGGAAATAGGATTCATCGTCGTAATATGATATTTCCATCGAGATGGAATCCTGAGCTGTCAATTCATGGGTATCCGTCCCCACGAGGGTTATGATATGATTTCCCTCGGATAGATTGCTTGCTGTCAGGTTGCGTCCCGATCCGAGTTCACCGTCGATGTTTGAATACCAGACTAAATACTCATCGGGAAACGGATCATTCTCAAAATCATCTCCGTCACCCTGTAATAGAATTTCAAATGTGTTCTCATAATGCAGATTATCGGGAGTAATAATCTCGACTTCGGGGGGCTGAAGCGCAATAGTGACCGTCTCCATAAAAACTCCGTTAATATTAGAGAAACGATATGATCTTCCTCCATCCAATTCAAAATTATTTTTTCTAATCACATACTTCACAAATTCATTATTAAAATATCTATAATTTGATAATAATAATGTTCCAAAATCAGTACGGCCTTCCTCATCGGTTACACCCGTTGCCGTTTCCGGTTCTGTGCTTACCTGAGCTCCTCTTATCGGCACCGATCCCGTCCGTCCCCACTCACTCATGACAACAATCTGAAACGGTGCCTCATGGGGTATAACAATATGCTTCTGAACGGTTTTGTTTCGTTCTATGGTAATATCATTATGAATACTTATGTATGCATGATAAGAATAATTGGGGCAATTTATCCATACATAGGGGTAGAAACTGATTCGGAAATCACCGCAAGGTTTTGAAATTATTAAAGTGTCGCTTTCAAAACTGAAATATTCGGAGCTGTAATTATCTTTCTCATGCGGTCCATTAATCCTTACCTGATCGTCCCAGTGTTTGATTTTATAATACTCATTTTCACGCTCGATTGTAAGAATTAAAGTTCCGAGCGAGTCGGAGTCCGATACCGACAGCGAATCCGATGTCGATACATTAACCGATTCAGACGGCTTCACTTTTGCAGGCTTGACCGGATTTCTCTCACAGCCGGCAAGAACAGACAGTATCAGCCCGAGGATCAATATTATTTTTGACATATTCATAAGATTATCTTATTCAGTTATAGTAATCGTTTCCGAAACGGTACTCCTGCTTATTCTGTATAAACAGAGACCTGATAACATTCCCTTCCAATACAAAATATAAACACATGTTAGCGCATGTCAAGAGAATCATTTATGGTATTTTCCCGGAGGATTGCAGAAAGCGAAAATTGGGCGCGTATAGGGTGCAGAATAGGGCATATCTTTGAGTCATTCACACCTTGATATGCTCCGAGAATAGAAACGCGGAAATTTAAGCGTACTTCTTATTATTCGTCGGTGTGATAGAACCAGTGATTTAAACATTTTGTGCATTCGAGTTTGAACTGTTCCTCGCGTTTTTCGATTCCATAATTACTAACACGAACAATTTTACCCTCTGATTTACAAGTCGGACACACTCGGTACGATTCGGGTATATCATTAATTGATCTACTCATATCAAAAAC
>Ga0233431_1005501_pt1 | contig 12249 bp, 8 predicted proteins | sample SI_118_April2016_FD_179867 | JGI IMG/M metagenome (GOLD analysis project Ga0233431, IMG submission 179867) | Seawater microbial communities from Saanich Inlet, British Columbia, Canada - SI_118_April2016_200_MG | ecosystem: Environmental > Aquatic > Marine > Inlet | place: Canada: British...
TTTTCAAGCAGTTTCGCATACTCTAAAACCAGGATGCCGTTTGCAGGGTCTTCATCAATAGCAGGGATACCCTGGAAGTCTCTGAAGTCTGCATTAAGAAATGCAATACGAGTTGATGGTTTTGAATGTTCTTTCATGAGGCTGAAAAGATCTTTAAAGAATTTTAAATATCGGACCTTTGAGAAATCTGAAATACTGCCTTTCATATAATGTTCTGCCATTTTTTTAAAATAAGGGGGATCAAAAAAGATCAGGTCAGGTTTTTTACCAGCCGGAACTGGCCAGGCCAGGTTTTCAGGGTCCCACAAAAAGGGTTCTATTTCAGGCCTTGTTTTCGTCCGGTCCAAAAGATCAAAAGACCAGCATTTTCTGTTAAAGGCAAGACAGGTATCTGCAACCACACCCCCGCCTGCCATTGGATCAAACACAAGGTCTTTTTCTTTTGTAAAGTAAAAAAGAGTATGAGCCGCGAGCTGGGCCGGGATTCTTCCGGGCCAGTCATCTCCGAACCTGTGATCCACATCATTGAAATACCAATTATCCCATGTCCGCAATCCCCAGTTTAAATCCTTAAACCGTTCCTGGTCTGTTTTTTCTTGAAGAACCACAGACCATACCAAAGGTTGCGGAACAAGATATTGTTGTGCAATATCAGGGATACAGGACCCACTTTTAAAATCCTTTAGCATTTTGTTAAAAAGGTCCTGGTTTTTTGGAATATATTTTGAAATGGTTTCTCTGTGGATATTTAACCTTTGGGCAATACGAACATGCGGGATGCCAAGACGTGTCATCAAAGCGACCTTACTCTGGACGGAAAATTCACGTTGACGATCGACTTGTTTTTGCTCCTCTTTTTTATTTGTTTTTTCCAGATCTTCTGCAAACGCCTGGATTTCTCTTCCGCTGAACTCATTCAGCTTAAGTTTCGGCAAAAGATCACTATTCTGACCCTTGAAAGGAATGGAACCTTTTTGGGTAACATCGTTAAAAACCTTGTCAGATGCCCGCTCAAGTCTTGCAAGAGCTTTTGTCTGTGCTTTGTTTAATTTGTGTTTAACTGATGCTTTTTGAACTTTTGAAGGAATGTCGGTTAATAAAATTAGATCATGCATCAGGAAAGACCTCCACTTCAAAGGTTTCGGCAGGTTTTTGAAAATTGACTCTATCTGTTCCACATATTTGTGGAACAGATCATCCCCCTCCTTGGAAACCAGGGACCCCCTATCTTTGCTAACCCTTATGGAATCAATCTTTGACAGCAATTTATTTACCCTTCCAAGGGGTGTTTTGGCTACCGTCAAATACTCAGGCTCTTTGCCCATTTCCACATCAATGATGTCAATGAAGGCTTCAATGGACTCAATGGCTGATAAATCCTGCCTTAAAAGATTTTCTGCCCACCTTATCCTTCACGCCTGAAGATCGTCTACCTCTGCGATTTTTGCCTGAATAATTGTCATGTCTGTGTAATCTTTAATGGCCCTTAATCTTCGTTCGCCTGCAATAAGCTGAAACCTGTCCTTTTTTTGCGGCCGCACGACAATGGGTTCGATCAAGCCGTCAAGCAAAATACTTGCACCCAGCTCTTTTAAGCTGTTCTCATCAAAGTATTTACGGTGCTGATAGGGAGAAGGATCAATCTTTTTAATGTCTATCATAGAAAAAGAAAAAGGATAATTTTTATGGTCGGTTATGGGCATGATCCAAATCCCCTTTAAAAAATTTCATCGCATTGATTCAAAGGTATAGATGTTTTATAAAAAATATTATCAAAAAAGTAAAACCAAATAATAGTTGCTGTTTTTTGAAAAAGGGACAATTATTCTATTTCCATGTTCCTAGGTCAGGTGTCCAAAATCAAACAGGATTAAAATAAGTCAGGATTGGGGATTTGGACCATAGCGCTGTTTTTTTGCAGTTAAGTGCCGGCAGTGTTTATTATATTAGTAGAGCAACCGGCCAAAAAAATATTCTGTTCAATCTCAGAAGCAAAAAAAAAGCCACCCTATGCACATTAAAATGCAAAGGGTAGCCCAATGAAAAAAATAGACCCAATACAGTTAATCAGACTGCATTATTGAGCTCGGATTTTCTACAATTACCCTGTCCAATAAATGGGTGAGGCTCATCAAAAGTTTTACAACATTATATTTCGGGAAGAAAGTCCGATCATTTATTTAGTACTATAATGTGATCTATATATTATTAACTGGAATATGCAAGAATGGCTTTTGATAACGTTCTTGGTTCATATAATTTAATGCCAGGTGTCAGAATATTATTCTTTCCAACCACAAGATATAGTGCCAAGTTTTAATTAACCTGACAGGGCAAATTTGTTCAAATTGTTAAACATCTGAAAAACAGCAACTATTCCGCGTCATTTTCAAGTAATCAAAGACTGTTCTGATAACGGTTGTTTAATATTTCTTTACATTAATTTTAAACATTGATACTGACATATATATTAAAAGATTTAATCGTTTCAGGTCGGATATCATTCAAATTTATACGGTATCCAGGCCTGTACAATTATTTGTTCAAAGCTGCAGCACTGTGATTCGGCAGAAATTTTAAAAATATAATATTGAGGCGGATTCTTTATGTTGTAAGATTAAATCATTGAAAGGACATTTTTGTGAAATCCCTGAGAAAATCATGAAGATACAATATAAAGCAGCCTCCATAATGACTTTGTTTGGCGTGGTTATAGTAATCCTGCTTTCAGGGGGGTATGACGTGTTGAGTCACAAACTTGTCATAGAAAAAGAGATGAAAAATATTAAAAACCTCTCTGAAGAAGTTGCTCTGCACGTGGAATCCCACCTTAAAGAAAAAACAAAAATTGCCATGACTATTTCCTCTGCTCCTTTGATCAAGGATGCTCTGCTGAAAAGCAATTCTGAATTTGCTGAATTCGCCGGCGAAAAACGAAAACAAGAGATTGATAGCCGTAACCGGCAATGGATGAAAACTGCGGATATCAGCGATCCATTTATCCAGGCCCATATGGCCAACCCCGTTGCAGAGTATCTTAAGTCTCAGCAAATAATTCTGCCTGGAGAGTATGGTGAAATATTTCTCACCAACCGTTTTGGGGTCATGATTGCCACTACTGGCAAACTGACCACTCTTGCTCATTCTCATAAATATTGGTGGTTGGCGAGCTATGGAGATGGCCAAGGCCGGATTTTCCTGGATGATCGTGGTTTTGATACCAGCGTGGGTGGATATGTGCTGGGGGTAGTTATTCCAATCAGGGATGGAAACGAGATAATTGGAATATTAAAATGCAATGTAAACATCATTGGGTCGTTGACCGATGTCGTCCAGGAGTTTGCCCTACGCCATTCCGGCAGGATGAAAATCGTGCGTACAGGTGGCCTGATTTTGTCTGAACATAGCATTGCCCCCCTATCAACCCAGGTAAACGATCATATCGTTAAAGCATTATGGAAAAAAGAGACGGGCACCACAATTATTGCTGGAAACAACGAAGACCAGCTCGTGGCTTTTTCTCCTGTACAAATAACAATGGGATCAGAAAAATTTGGTTTTGGGGGCAGCAAAGAATCGATTGATCACATTAAGGGCAATAAAGGGGAAGGGTGGCATATTGTCATCTCTCTCAGTGAAGAAAAAGCAATTGGGACTGCCCATGAGGCCACTCTGACAATTATTATTGTTGGAATTATCTTCACCCTCTTAACCGCTATAGTCGCTTCGCTTTTGGGAAAATGGGCAGCCCGGCCCATAGTTGAACTTGCAACTACTGCCCAAACTATTGGTGAAGGACGTCTTGATACAAGGGCCAATCTGATTTCAAATGACGAGATTGGTTCTCTGGCAAAATCGCTGAACAGAATGGCCAAAAATCTCCAGGATACCATGACATCCAGAGATGAATTGATCCATGAGGTCGAGCAGCGCAAAAAGGTGGAAGAGAAGTTACACCTTCTTTCAACCACTGACGAGTTAACCGGTGCCTATAACCGAAGGGCATTCAATGATTATCTGCATACGAATATTGGCAGAGCAAAGCGCTATAATGAACCGCTTTCAATGCTCCTTCTCGATGTCGATCATTTTAAAAATATAAATGATTCCCATGGCCATGATGTTGGTGACCTGGTTTTAAAGTCCTTAGTTTGTGTTATAAAGGAAAGCATTCGTCAGGAGGATACCATGGCAAGGTGGGGTGGCGAAGAGTTTACCATTCTGCTGCCTCAAACAGGAAAAGATGCCGCCTTACAACAAGCAGAACGACTAAGGGAAAAAATATTCATGCACAACTTCCCCAAAATTGACCACCTTACTGTAAGTATCGGCCATACGGAACTTCAGGATAATGACACTTCTGATTCATTTGTAAAACGAGCTGACGATGCGCTTTTTCAGGCAAAAGAGGGGGGGAAAAATATTGTAATATCCTGTTAATGTTTTTGATATATTGGTACCTTTCAGAATAATTGATGTTGTGAATGTATGAGAGTTTTTCAAGCTCACTCACATTCATGACTCAATTATTCTGGGGTAAACAGTTTCATTTTTCCAGTATATTTTAAATTGCGCGAAAAATAATTTTTTATTATTACAAAAGGTGAAGTTCCCCCTCAATAAGAACCATCCGAATTAAATCGGTGATATGTTTATAAGATCAATCTGCAAAAAGCAGTTGAAAAAAAATGAGGAGCAACTCCACTATGAAAAAGAGAAACATTTTTCAAAACCAAAGTCAAGAAATCCTTGCCGTATTCGAGATGGCCGGGAACAGATCCAAAGTTATGTGTGTCCCAATGGATTATGCTAAAAAGGATCATGTAGTCATGTTTTGCAATGGTAATGGAAAGATCATCCGAAAGCCATTCTCGGTAAAGAATGCACCAGAAGGCAAAAATTTTCTGCTTGATCAAGTTTCAAAATCTTGTCGTCGTCATGGAATTAAACCTGAATATGTTTTTTATGGAGGTGAAGATTGTGGATCATATGCAGACAATTTTACGTGTGACCTTAAGGTTATATCTACTTTACGTTTAACCTGAAGGTCACACGCAGAAAATTGTCTGGTGGCAGGAGTAAACGCGCATGATGCCAAAAAACAACGTGAAAATATGCAGGCAAGTACTGATCGTTTGGATTTAATGGGCATCTATAAAAAATAATGGGGAAGAATGGATCATGATGCGCTTCTTGGTTCATATAGAGCACAGAGTATCCGGATTTTAATCCCTTCCGATCGCAAGATATAGTATCCGGCTATAATTCAAAAAACAGATAAATATGAATACTACTTAATTATCTTTATGCTGCTACATCAAGTCATTTTCATTGGTACTGCCCAGGACCGTACAGTTCTTGCCTTGTTTTTTAGCCTTATAAAGTGCCTTGTCTGCAATATTGACAAGCATTTTGACCGATGACTCCTGAGTCGGCACCATGGCCGATAGCCCCAGACTCAAGGTCAGATATTGGTGAACAGCGGATTTTTCATGGGGAATCTGGAGCTGTTGAACATTTGTTCGTATGGTTTCAGCAATATTCATGGCGCTTTTAGTATTGGTGTTCGGCAAAATAATGGCAAACTCCTCGCCCCCATAACGCCCGACAAAATTGCCGGGGCGGTTGAGGCTTTTACTGATGGCTTTGGCTACACCATACAAAGCGTCATCGCCCAATTGATGACCATATGTGTCATTATAAAGTTTAAAGGAATCAATATCACACAGAATCAAGGAAATCGTGCCCTTTTCCCTGCGCATCCGTTTCCACTCGTTAGCTATAACTTCATCAAACATGCGGCGATTGGCAATTTTGGTTAAGCCGTCCAAGTTGGCTAAATTTTGGAGTTCGTGCTCGGTGCTGGCCAGTTGCCTATCTATACGTCCCACAAAAATATAAAAAAAGACAAATAATATCCCGCCCACAATAATACAGATTAAGACAGCAAAAAAGGTGGTGCTGTGCAGATTGGATATGATGTCGGTGATATCATACAATATCACCATCTTTTTCCTTTAAACTGACGATGGTCTGTTCGTCCTGGAGAATTCCCCTGATTGCAACCCCAAGCATATTGGCATCATTCGCAAGCTTAGCCTCAAATAAATCCCGTACAGCATTGAATTTATTAAAAGATGTATTGATAATTTGTTTTTGCTGGAGCCTGTAAAAGCTGACCGAAAAAGTCAGAGTCAGGAAGCAAAGAACAATGGCAAGAGGGACTAACATGCGAATTTTAAAACTATTTTTTTTCACAATTCATTTCCTCTAGTTTTCTTTTATAAACCTCTGGGTCGAAAAGGCTGTCCCCTTTTAGCTATCCTCTTTTAAACTTTCTTCATCTAAACGGGCGGCCTGCACGGGAAAGCGCACAAAAAACCGACTGCCTTTGCCCAGGCCTTCGCTTTCAAGCCAGATACGGCCTTTATGCAGCGCTGCAAAATCTTTTGTCAAAGAAAGGCCCAGTCCCGTACCAGCTGTCTTGCCTGTTATTCCCCCCTTGACCTGTATAAAGGGTTCAAAGACACGAGCCTGGTCTTCTGTTGCAATCCCGATACCTGTATCGCTCACACAGATCTCCACAAAGGTTTCTTCATTCGTTCCAGGTTCCACAACCTTGTCCTGTGCATCCAAAAGGCGTGCACTTACCTCGATCTTTCCCCCGTCCGGGGTAAACTTGGCTGCATTGGAAAGAAAGTTAAACATGATCTGCTTGAGTTTTCTCTCATCTGCATCAATCTTTATTTTTTTCAGAGGATCAGGAACGTTCAGCTCCAAAGCGATTCCATGGTTATGCGCCTTTTCCTTGACCATAACCAGGGAATTTTCCAGTAAGCGCTTGATATTCACCCGGGAAAGCGCCAGTTCCATTTTCCCCGCTTCAACCTTGGAAAGATCAAGGATATCGTTGATCAACGACAGCAGATGATGTCCGCTTTCCAGGATATCATCAACATATTCAGACTGTTTTTCAGCCAATGCTCCAAAATACCTGGCCTGGAGGACCTGGGAAAAACCAATGATTGCGTTCAAGGGTGTCCGCAGTTCGTGGGACATACTCGCCAGAAAATCACTCTTGGCTATGTTTGCTGCCTCAGCTTCGAGTTTTGCCGCTTTAAACTCTTTTGTTCTCATGACAACTTTTTCTTCAAGATCTTCACTATAATGTTTTAAGGATTCTTCCGCCTTTTTCCGCACAACAATGGCAGCAATGGTATTGGCTACCAGGATTAAAAAGTCTGCTTCCCGTTTTTCATAAGGGTGTCCATCCTTGACATGCACATTCAGCACTCCTGTTACCTTGTCCTGCAATAGTATGGGAACACAATAATCGCCATGGGCAGGCATCCCTTCATACCTGATTTCATGTCCCTCATCTATGCAACTTGAGAATTGTATTTTTTTTGTCAGCATGGCTTTGCCGCAATGGCATTTTCCTGCGGGGATTCTCCCACAAGTTTCCAGGTGTTGGGCAGAAAAATTATTGTGGGCTTTTAAAACAAGGATATCCGGATCATCTTCAACAAGAAAAATACTGCCCTGTTCCTCAAAGGCAAACCACGGGACTTTGAGGACTTTTTTGAGTATGGCTGATAAAATCTCTTCTAAGGGGATGTTTTCTAAAGATGTCCGTAATATATCACTCAACGCGCTCTGGATATTATAGTTCCTATTTACCTCTTCCACAGCCTGTTTTCTTTCCTGGTCTGATCTGTATGCCTCAACAATGGATGCGCAGGAAGCGAAAAAAGGCTGAAGATAATTCACTAAACCCTCATCATAACCACGGGGGCGGTTGGCAATCCCAATTCCTCCTACCAGGTTTTCACCTTTGTACAATGGTATTCCTAAAAATGCATCAAGGGGAGGATGGCCTTCTGGTAGTCCACAGCTTCTTGGATCATTGGCAGGGTCGTTGGAAATAACAGGTTGGCCGCTTGTTAAAATTTCTCCCAAGAGTGATTTTAGATTACGGAACTCCATGCCTGTTGGGGCATGTAATTCGTAATATTCCTTTGTTTTTTCATCCCATGCAATATCGGATATCGCGTGGATTTTTAAATAGGGGGCGCCTTGCTCGTCAAAAAATACTTCACCCACAAAACCGTACTGGCTCTTTGTGAGGGCAAGGATGTTTTGTAAGATTTTATCAAACAGAATTTTGGGATTGGTTTCCGAGATAAACATGGATTGAGCGGCATTAAGGGAGTCGAGCAACTTATTGGCACGGGCAAGCTCTCCCGTTCTTTCATAGACGCGCATCTCCAACTCTTCATGAGCTTTTTGCAGCATAGCCTCCGCTTGTTTTCGCTCTTGAATTTGCGATGTCAAACTCAGGGTCTTGCTCTTCACTTGTTTTCGCAGCAGCCAGATTCCTGCAGCGGCTGACATTAACAAGGTAGGTATAAGAATGAACAATAGATATTTGAGAATCTTTGTCCAGGGGACAGGCGGATTAGGAAAAATCGGAGTGAACCACTTGTTGTAAAGGTAATCATAGGTCCCGTTGGCAAAAACAATAGCCAATCCCTCGTTTAAGAGTGAAAGCAATTCTTTATCCCCTTCTTGAACTGCAATGCAGAATTTCTGCTCAAACCCGGATAAGGGTTTGCCCGCAGGTTTCAGTCTGGTTTCTTTTAACGTGGTGACATCCACCAGATTTGAAATCCCAAGTTTTTTAATTGACTGGAGTCCGACCAGTTGCTGGACCACAACCGCATCATGTTTCCCTTGGGAAAGAATTGTCAGTGCCGTTTCAAAAGTGTCGGTCAGGATCAGTTTATCGGAAAGATTTTTTCTAATGACGTATTCATGTGCTGCATCACCGCGCATGGTGATTATTTCTCTTCCTTGCAGATCTGCTTCAGTGTGAATTAATTTTTCACCCTTTCGCACAAAGATAGTCCCATGCATTCTTAAATAGGGAGCAGTAAAGTCAAATAGCCTGTCCCGATCTTTTGAGTAAGATACAAGCGGGAGAATATCGATTTTTTTATCGAGTAATTTTTGTTTGATTTCATGCCAGGGACCCACAGAGATATCGACCTTAAGGCCTGCTTCTTTTACAACCGCCTTGAGCAGTTCAACTGAAAACCCATCGGCACTTCCATCCGGCCGGACCAGTGCAAAAGGAGGATACTCAAGTTCACTTGCAGATTTAAGTATCCGAGGTTTAGAAGTTTCAAGATCATCAGCAGGTGTAGCGATTGGAATAAGCCCGAGGATAAATGCGATTAAGATCCATCTGTAATAGAAAAACATTTTTTTTAACATGATAACTATTCCTATAATTTCAGTTCATCTGAATTGGAATAACACATAGTGAAATTCCGAAAGTTGAGTGTGTAATCGTTTACTTTTGTTCAATTCCGCGCATCTGTATAAACAAACTTGGCTCTTTATCCCTGAAGGTTTCCTTGATCAAGAGGATTTCTTTTTCAACTGCAAAAAAGGCTTCCACAACCTCTGGGTCAAAATGGCTGCCCTGACCTTCACGGATGATGGCAAAGGACTTTTCTAAAGAAAAGGGTTCTTTGTAAGGTCGTTTGGACATAAGGGCATCAAACACGTCGGCAATGGCTGTGATTCGTCCTGCCAAAGGGATGGCTGCCCCCTTAAGACCCCTGGGATATCCGCTGCCGTCCCATTTTTCATGGTGGGTAAGGGCAATAACTTCTGCCAGTTTGATAAACTCAGAATCAGAGTTGCTCAGGATTTTCCCCCCAATGGTGGTATGCTGCTTCATGATCTCCCATTCACCTGGATCCAGTTTCCCTGGTTTTAAAAGAACCTTGTCTGGAATGCCGATCTTTCCGGCATCATGCATGGGAGCAGCATATAAGATGGTGTCCACTTCATCCCTGGTCAGCCCCATTTGATGTGCAACAACAGACGAATAATTGCTCATCCGATTGATATGGGCTCCTGTGTCCTCATCTTTATACTCAGACGCACAAGATAGCCTGTGGATAGTGTCCAGAGAGGCTATTTTAGCTGTTTCAAGGGCTTGTTTTAATTCTTCCGTCCTTTTTTCAACCTCTGCCTCAAGCTCTTTCTGATAATTGCGCATGTGGTCGTGATACGCCTTTACCTGCAGTGAGGAACGGACCCTGGCTTTTAATTCAGACAGATCCACAGGTTTTGTCAGAAAATCGTCAGCACCGGCCTCAAGAGCCCTGATCCGGCTTCCAATATCCTGAAGTGAGGTAACCATGACAATCGGTATGATCTTTGTTTCCTCATTTTCCTTCAGTCTCTTTGCAACTTCAAATCCATTCAGCCCTGGCATCATGATATCAAGGAGTATGATATCCGGGGGTATTCCCTGAACTTTTTGGAGCGCCTCTTCCCCGTCTGAGGCAAGAATCACATGATACCCTAACGGAACGAGCAAGGCTTCCAATAATCTTCGGTTCCGGTCTTCATCATCTACGACAAGTATAATGGGTATTTTTTCCATCTTATTCTCCCAGTATCTTCTTAACTTTTCCCATAAGTTCTGAAATATTATAGGGTTTTGATATGTAATCATCACAACCCGCCTGAAGAAATCTCTCCCGATCCCCGCTCATGGCAAAGGCGGTCAAGGCAAAAATCGGTATATGCCGGGTTGCCGGATCTGCCTTGATGATCTTTGTGGCTTCCAGACCATTCATGACAGGCATCTGAATGTCCATCAGAATCAGATCCGGTTTTTTCAGTTTTGCCAGTTCAACAGCCTCTTTTCCGTCATATGCTTCGATAGTGCCATATCCGGATGCATTGAGGATATCACGCAGCAATTTTATATTTTTCCCATCATCTTCTGCAATGAGAATCTGTTTTTTCTCAACTGCTTTTTCTGTGTGAATCCAGCCGTATAACTCTTCTTGTGTCACCTGGGCATCAATGCCGCAGGGCAGCCTTTTTAAAAAATCGATACAAAGGGGGATCATCTCTTTTTTTATAATAGAGCCATGCTGGGGAAGGATCATATCAAGATTCAGTCTGGCTATCTTTTCCATAACCGAAAACAGATGGCGGGTGCTGGCCATGTAGCCTGCATGGAAGGTTCGCATCTGATCCTCATATCCCTTTTCGGCAAAAAGAGACCAGCCAGAACTGATGGCTCCAAAAAGATCTGATGAAAACAAAATCTTTTCCTGTTCATCATAAGTAACGATGGCTGCTGGAAAATGGCAGAAAGGGGTTGTCATAAAATGGAGAGCCCGGCCGCTTTTCAACTTTATGGCGTAGGCGTTTTTATCAACCAGATAAAATTCACTCTTAATGCCATAATACCGAATGATGATACTGGCCATGGAGTGGGTAACGATTTTTATCTGCCCCTGATCAATGACCTGTTCCAGAAGGGGCAGGCAGGCGCACATATCCGGGTCCTGATGATGGAGAACCACATGACTGATCTGGGCTGGCTCGACAATGGAAAAGACTTTTTCGGCTATCTTTGAATAATCAATTACACCTCCCGGATCAAAGAGAACTGCTTCATCTCCATCAACCAGAAGATAGGGGTTACAGTAAAACATCTCCTTGGGATCATAAGAACCCACCCAGTAAACTCCCTTTGCCACCTCTACTGGTTTTGAATAATCATAAAAATGGTTTTTATCCATCCAATCTTCCTCCTGTATAGTGCCTGAACGAAAACTTCGTTCAGGCACGGTTTTAAGTTTTAACCTAAATCCTAAAACTTAAGACTTAAAACCTATTAACTTTCTACATCTAAACAGTCTGCCTGCACAGGCAGGGACAGATAAAACCGGCTGCCTTTGCCCAGGCCTTCACTTTCAACCCAGATGCGACCTCTATGCAGCGCTGCAAACTCGTTTGTCAAAGAAAGACCCAGTCCCGTTCCCGGTGTTTTGCCCGTTATTCCCCCCTTGACCTGTATAAAGGGTTCAAAGATTCGTTCCAGATCTTCTGCCGCAATCCCGATACCCGTATCGCTCACGCAGATTTCCAAAAAGGTTTCTTCATCTGTTATCGTTTCCACAACTTTGTCCTGGGCATCCACAAGGCGTGCACTTACCGCTATCTTCCCCCCGTCCGGTGTAAACTTGGCTGCATTGGAAAGAAAGTTAAACATGATCTGCTTGAGTTTTCTCTCATCTGCATCAATCTTTATTTTTTTCAGAGGATCAGGAAGGTTCAGCTCCAGAGCGATTCCATGATTATGCGCCTTTTCCTTGACCATGACCAGGGAGTTTTTAAGTAAATTAGCAAAATTCACCCGGGAAAGCGCCA
>Ga0233431_1005502_pt1 | contig 12246 bp, 12 predicted proteins | sample SI_118_April2016_FD_179867 | JGI IMG/M metagenome (GOLD analysis project Ga0233431, IMG submission 179867) | Seawater microbial communities from Saanich Inlet, British Columbia, Canada - SI_118_April2016_200_MG | ecosystem: Environmental > Aquatic > Marine > Inlet | place: Canada: British...
ACCCATCTCAGCATTAATATTATCAAATGCTTCTGCATAAGGTCCCCCATATATCTCATAATTAGGATTTGGAGGTCTTGAATTACCTATGCCTGAAGTTGTATATGCGGGGTTTTCTGCATTTGGATCATGTATTGGAACACCTTCTGGCGGATCTCGTTTATTTACAAGGCCATAATATGTAGTATAAATAATTTCAGCAGATACGCAATTTTCATCATGTTCAGTCTCAATAAATCCCCATTCTTCTGAAAAAGGATTAAACCATGCAATCCTTAAATCTTCAATGTTATCAATATCAGGTACTAATTTTGGGTCAAAACATATTGTCATAGGTTCATTCAATATTGATGCTATTGGCAAAATACCATAAACTAAATTTGAAGACACTGCTGCATCAAGAAATTCATCTTTGTCCCCAATTTTTAGAAAAATTGCATCCACATCCTCACCATAAATATCAATAATTTTTGTATCTTCATCTAAATCAATCTGAAATAAATTATCAGATGAAATCATAGGATTCTCATCAATATTTTCTAATTCCAAATAAACAATTCTTGACAATGTTTGAGTATAATCTTCAAACTCAAATTCATTTTCTTCGTACATTATCTTTTGAGGATAATTTACTGTAATAACCAAAGTGTTATTATTTACTTCAATTACTGCAGAAGGTGATTTTTTAATAATTTCATAACCTTTGTCTTCCAAAATTAACATGAATGGATCCATACATTCATCAATTTTTGCAATAAGGGTTTGCTCATACAAATAATGATTAGCAAAGAATCCAGATTCAATGTTTGACTCAATAATTGCATACCTAGAACAATCATCAAAAAACTTTTGAAAATTTTTTGTATCAAAGTTAAAAGGTAACACATTTTGTCGCTCAAATTTTTGTAAGCTAAAGAACAAAGCAACCAATATAACTAAAAGCAACCCCAATATTATCCAAACAGAAATCTGAGCTTTTTTCATTATTGGTTAATTGTACAAAGAATAGAATAAAAATGTTGTGATTACTCAAACATTTATTGGGAACGTCAAAGGTTGATATGTATCTGGAAAGAAAAACCTTGGTGCTGTTGTCACTTGTCCTTCTCTTGCTGTTAATGATATAGCCGCATCTAAAAATTGATGAGGTGTCAGTCTACCTGTTTGATTCTCAAGTATCCTTTTTGGCATTGTATAAGATAATAAATCTATACTTGCATCATAATCCACAATTATTGTGTGGTCTGCTACAATACCAGTAGTTACAAAATCATTAATTGGATTTATTGTAAACTGAAAACTTCCATTCAGCCATCCTAATTCTTCTTTTGTTTCATATCCAGGCGGTACTACAAGTGAATGATTATTGACAACATATAATTTTAGTCCATCCTCATCAGGTTTAGCAATCTCATCCAAAGAAGCACTATCTAAATTTAATGGCCTTGCTTGAAGACGGTACAATTCTTGACCGGCATTTCTTACTTCTGCATTAACATGATTCAAAGCAATATTAGGTGCTAACAATCTTCTTTTTTGATTACGTAAAGGAAAAGAATAAACTAGTGGATCAGATTCATATTTAATTGTAGATTCAACCCAATTTACTGGAACTCCCTCTGTCTTCACACCAAATTGAGCATATGGTAAAAAATTTGTTACAACCAATTGTTGAGGTTTCCAAAATAAAATCATAAAATTTCTTTGGTGAAAAATATCATCCCTCATCCCAACAATGCCATAATCTGCTAAAACTAAAGGTTGTTCAACTGGACTAGTTGGATTTTCAAAATCATTTGTACTAATTGCTAAACGCAATGTAGTTAGTTCTTCTAATGGCTTTGTCATTTTACCCCCTAAATAAATTACATAATAAAGTTATATTTAAATGTGACTACTGCTCAAAGAAAACTAATTACAAAAAATATTTTGAAAAAAATAATAAAATTAATTTATGGACTCTTCCTCAACATTGTCCTTGGAAATGGAATTGTGTCTTTTATATTCTCAACACCACAAATCCACCTAACTACCCTCTCTACTCCCAATCCATATCCTGAATGAGGAACACTCCCATATTTTCTTAAATCAAGATACCAATCATAATTTTTAGGATCCTCACCTTGAGCTTTTAGATATTTCATTAATTCCTTAATATCTGTGTCTCTTTGTGATCCACCAATAATCTCGCCATATCCTTCTGGAGCTAACATGTCAAAACATAAAGCAACATCTGCAGGAGACTCTCCTGGTTTTGGTAACCTTCTTTTTTTATAAAACGCCATAACTTCTTTTGGATAGTCTACAACTGCAATTGGTGTATCAAACAATTCCATTAATTTTTCTTCTTCAACTGTTCGAAGATCTTTACCCCATTTAACATCCATACCTTGTTTTTCTTTTAGCAATTTTAATGCTTGAGTATATGTCACAGTTGGATAATCTTTCTCTATTGACGGTTTTAATTTTTCAATATCCCTTCCTAAAATTTCAAGTTCTTTTTGATTATCTTTAAGAACTTTTTTCACTATAAACTTTAACTCATCTTTTCCAACTTGAACTACATCTTCTAAATTCATCCATGCAGCTTCCATTTCAGCCATCCAAAATTCAGCCAAATGTCTAGAAGTCTTTGATTTTTCACTTCTAAAAGTTGGACTCATATTATAAATCTTACCTAATGAAAACACTCCTGCTTCAGCATATAATTGCCAGCTTTGTGCTAAATACACTTTGTCTTTAAAGTACTTTACTTCAAATAATGTTGAGCCACCTTCACAAGGATTAGGTTGAAATATTGGGGCGGAAAATTCATAAAACCCTTGACTTCTAAAAAATTCATGAATTGCTCCAACAACTGTATGTCTGATTTTTAGAATTGCAGTCATCTTTTTGCTTCGAATCCATAAATGTCTATTATCTAGTAAAAATTCTGGTGAAAAATCTTTAGTTATTGGAAAAGGCATTGCAACTTGAACAATTTCTAAATCATTTACTTGAATTTCGTATCCTGTTGGTGCACGTTCATCTTTTTTCAAAATTCCAGTTAATTTTAATGAAGATTCATTGGTTAACTTTATGGCTTCTTCATATAATTCTGGAAAATCTTCTTTTTTGACAACACACTGAATTATATTTGTCTGGTCTCGTAACACAATAAAAACAAATGCATTAGAATTTCTAATTCTATAGACCCAACCTCTTAAAGACACAACACCATCCCCTTTTTGTAAAGCTTGGTCTACAGTTACAAATGAATCTGGATCATACTTTGAATCCTCCTTCATTGGATTATGTTCAATTTCATAATTAATGTCAATACTTTTTGTTACTGCATCTTTATCCAGTTTAACAACATCTTCAAAACTTGAATTTGTTGCTTTAATTAATTCTTCTGGAGACATTACAAAATCATATCCATAAACCCCAGTTCCAACATATAATTTATCTTGATCTTTTAGGTTTGACGCAATAACTGTCTTTAATTCGTTTTTTAATCCAAATGCAGGAATTGCTCCTAAATCATAACCTGTTTGTTCTTTTATTTCATCAGGTTTTGCCATCATTATATCTTTTTCACCTAATAGTTTTTTTAGAGCTTTATAATTAAGTTTAGAGTCTCCTCCAACAACACACATATAAAACGTTTCAGATTTACCCTTTAAAACTAAAGTCTTTACAACTTGTTTAGGCTCAACACCTAATTTTTGTGCAATTTCAATTACTCCTTTAGTGTCTTTTGTATCAAACTCAACTACATTTACCGGTAAATTTAATTTTTCTAGAACATTCTGTGATTTTATTTCCATATTATTAAATTGAAAATATATCATTTTAATAAATTTAATCTTCTAAGAACAAAAAAGTATATATTTTAAACTAGTTTTAATGAAAAAAGGTGATGATATGACAAACTCTTTGATTGAACAAGTTAAAAAAGACAACATAAAATATATTTTATTACAGTTTACTGATATTAATGGATTTGTAAAGAATGTTACAATCCCCGTTTCTGAACTAAAAACCACATTAGAGAGAGGAAAATGGTTTGATGGAAGTTCTGTTGAAGGATTCATGAGAATACACGAAAGTGATATGTTTTTAACCCCAGATCCAAAAACTTACAGTGTTATTCCTTGGATTGAAGATGAAATGAAGACTGCTAGATTAATTTGTGACATCTACAAAGAAGATGGAACAATTTTTGAAGGAGATCCTAGATATATCTTAAAAAAAGTTCTAAAAGAAGCAAGTGATATGGGTTACACATTTAGTGTAGGTCCTGAACCTGAATTTTTCTTATTTTCAAAAGAAAACGGCATTAAACCTCTTGCCCATGATGTAGGTGGATATTTTGACCTTAACATGGATAAAGCGTTTCATATTAGAGCTCAAATGATAGAATCGCTTGAATCTTTAGGTATAAAAGTTGAAGCATCCCACCATGAAGTTGCACCTGGACAACATGAAATTGCATTCAGACATGATGATGCGCTTAAAGCAGCTGACAATGTAATAACCTTTAAATTCACACTTAAGTCAATTGCAGAAAAACATGGATTAGTTGCAACATTTATGCCAAAACCAATCTCTGGAATAAGTGGAAGTGGTATGCATTGTCACCAAAGTTTGTTTAATATTAAAACTGGCGAAAATGCATTTTTTGATGAATCTAATAAATATTTATTGTCAAAAATTGCCAAAAAATTTGTAGCAGGGCAATTAAAATATATTAAAAACATAACTGGAATAACTAATCCTTTGGTCAATTCATACAAGAGACTTGTACCTGGTTATGAAGCACCCGTATATATCTGTTGGTCAAAAACAAACAGATCTGCGTTAATAAGAATTCCAAGGTTTAAGTCGAACAACCCTAATGCTGCAAGAGCAGAATTAAGATGTCCAGACCCAAGTTGTAATCCTTATCTTGCTTTTGCTGCTATGCTTAAATCTGGATTAGAAGGCATAAAGCAAGACTTAGATTTAGTTGATCCTGTTGAGGAAGACGTATATGAATTTGATGATAAAAAACTAAAAAAATTCTATATTGATACACTCCCAGAAAATTTATCTATTGCAATCAATAAAATGAAGGAAAATAGTTTTGCAAAAGATTTGCTTGGTCCATTATATAAAAAATATATTGCTTCAAGAAAATCTGAATGGGAACTTTATAGCTTGCAAGTACATGATTGGGAAAGAGAAAGATATTTGGAAAAATATTAATTTCTTATTTTTTTACTATTTATCCACAACTTTTTTAAATTCTTTAAGCTTTTTTGAGAAGTTATAATGAGAAAAAAGAAAAAAAACAGCAATTCACAAAAAATGTTCCTTGCATTTGTAGCAATCATTTTTTTAATATCAAGTGTAGGTAGTGTAGTACTGTACTCTGGAAACAACAATGATCCTGAATCATTTTCAATAGATTTGTCAAATGGCAAATACAAATTTGATAGACGGACGGACACATATGGAAATTATTATTATGATGTAACATCAAAGGAAGGTGCAGATTTTGATGCATTTTATCTACCAGATAAATTATATTTAGATATACCTAAAGATGCTCAGTCACTTATCCAAAATTCAAACTATTTTTATATTACTTTTGACCCAACTCAAGAAGATTTAAGTACAGTAGATTTTGTTAGATTTGAAGTTAGAAATAATGCTCCAAGTAGCAAATTTTTTATCGATTCAGTAATATCTGAAAATTCAATATACTCATTTCCAATTTTAGACTGTAGCAATGCAACAATTAACTCACCAGTTGTATTTTTAAAATCAAGCAATGACACTAATATAAATTATGAGAATTACTGTTTAGAAATTGAATTTGTTCCTCAAAGTACATTACAAATTAAAGATGCATTGGTATATTTATTACAAGGAATTGATATTGGATAACTAAAATGACAAAAAAAGATTCAACAAAAGAAATTAAATACAAAAATGATAAAAAAGATTCAAATGAGCCTTCAACTAAAATTGAACCAAAAACTAAATCAAAAAATGATAAAGTATTAATTATTTCAATATTAGTTATTTTTGGTATTTTTGCATTAATTCTATTATCAATAAATTCCAACAAAGAAGAAAATATTAATGAAAACTTACCTCCTATACCTCAAGTTGTAAACTACTCAGGTTACTTATTTGAAAAACATGGTGTTGCATGGATTTCAATAATTACTGTTAGAAATGAAGCAAAAAATTGGGTTAGAGAATTTGAATTCTCGTCACATTTTAACCCTTATGAAGTTGAACACATTCCAACTATTAGAAATTCAAATAATGAAAGTGCCATCAAATACTCATTTAGAAGGGCATCTCACACATGGATTACGGTTGACCCTAACTATCCTGGAAGTGTCGTCTTAGGTGGTGTCGAAATTGCAAAAGTGTTAGGACAAATTTATGAGAAATCTGTAAAGGTTGCAATATCAAAACCTCATGAAAGTTCAAGTGAACCTGTAATTACTTGCGCAAATGCTACTAACAATCATTTAGTTGTTGATTTAAGACTTGGAAATGAAACTAAAATATTTGATAAGGGTGGTTGTATTATTGTTCAAGGAACAGACCCAGTTGAATTGTTAAAAGCTTCAGACAGATTAGCATTTGAACTTTTAGATATCTTATAATAAGTAAAAAATCCCAACCAGACAAAAGTGGTTGATATTTTTGTTTATTAAATACATAATCTAATTGTATATTTTTATTAATTTTATTTAATTCAAAGAATTATATATTTAATAAATTAAATTTTTTTATTTCTAAATATTTTACTCCATTTGGTCCTAATTGTGTCTGATATAAACTAAATCTATTTACTAAAAACTCAAACTTTTTTATTTGTATATTTGGTAAAGACATTTTTTGTTTTGCTCTTGCAAGAGTTATATGTGGATGAAATTCAAAATCATTTCTAATATTTATTGTAGCTTTATCAATTCCACCATGTAAATTCAGTAATAAAGGTTCAGGGTTTACGCCCACCCATATAACTTTAGCAGATTTATTATCTGGAAAGCCACCTAATTCCGAAAGCATTAAATGAAATTTCTTTGCTTTAATTTTTAAAAGATTTGTAATAATTTCATCAATATTATCAATATCACCAAGAAACTTTAAAGTAAGATGAAAACTATTTGTAAAAGTTAATAATTCATTATTAGATAATTTGTTTTGAATAGAAAATAAAAAATTAGAAATTTCTGTTGATATATTTAGAGCAATAAAGTATTTCATAAAAAATAATACTTTATATTAACTTAAAAATCTTCAGTAAATTCTTCTTTTGGTTCTTCAGCTGGTGCTTTTTTACTATCAACTGGAGCTGCGTCCTCTGCTGCTGGTACTTCTTCACCTTCAACTGGAGCTGCGTCCTCTGCCGGTACTTCTTCACCCTCAACTGGAACTGCGTCCTCTGCTGGTGATTCATTACTACCTTCTGAATTACCAACTACTTCAGCAAACCCAACTTTGCTTAAGACTTTAGTAACTTTGATTCGTACCTCGTCATTAAGTTGTGCTCCAGGAATTACCAAGACAAATCCATCTTTTTTTGCAATTCCATCTCCTTTGTCACCAATTGCTTCAATTTTTACATCATATTCTTCGCCTTCAGTTACTGGCGCATTTGTTGTATTTCCGTACATATTTTAATAACACCCTATTTAATTTATATTTAAAAATTATAAATCTATTATCCTATTTAAAATTTATCTTGATTTGAAGCTTTTTTATTAATAATTCCATATAATTTTCTGTTGTATTATATATAAAGCAATCTAATTTAATAATAAAAAACATCTAACTTCCTAAGAAATATTTAAAAGTATACGTTTATTTTTATTAAAAATCTACTAGTAGCTACATCAAACATTTAACATGAGAAACAAAAAATTCATAATAAAACTTAAACTGGTTATTTCTTGTTTGATCATTTTTATGCTCTTAGGTTGTAACAATCAAAATAATTTTACCAATGATTCAATATATATTGAAGAAAAACTAGAAGAAGCAAATTATCTAATTGAAAAAAATCAATGTATAAAAGCGTTAAAAATACTCCAACAATTGCCAGACAATAAAAACAATCCAAAAATATTTGAAACGTGGGGGTACTATTATTTAAGATTATATAAACTTAAAGAAGCAAAAGAAATGTATGCAAAATCATTACAATTAGATCCAACAAATGATGCTGTCTTAGCAAGTCTTGCTGACGCATACTCACTTAATGGTGAATATGAAAAAGCTACTTTTTTACTAGATGAAGCAATTAAGATAAATCCACAAAGTAGCAAACATTATTATTTATATGGGGACCATTATAAAAGAAAAAATGATATATCTAACGCAACACATTTCTTTGAAAAAGCAATTGAGAAAGGTATGCGAAAAGATGTTGTGTTTGCCCAAATGGGATGGGCATATTTTGATGTTAATGACTTAACAAAATCTGGAGAAAAATTTAACGAATCCCTTGAACAAAACTCTACCTATGATATGGCCATAATAGGTCTTGGAAGTATTTATGCAAAACTTGGTTTTTTAGAACTTTCAAAACGTCAATATTACAAATCAATTAAAATTAATCCTTTAAACATACTCCCCTATGAAGAATTAAAAAAATACCATAACATATCATTAAAACGTCCAATTGAATAACTTATCAAACAGATACCATACATTCATCATATAATATTTCAGAAAATTTTGAACATAATAATTCATTTGATTCATATCCATAGTGTGAATACCTATTTAATTGTGAAATTAACGTTTTAAAGCAAATTAGACTATATTCTTCGTTAATTAAATTACATATTTCAATTGCTTCATCAATATTAGATTTTGTCATCTGATCAAGGCTGAGTGCAAATCCAAAATAACACTCTTCTTTATAATCTTCAGGTACTGTTTCACACTCAAAACTATATGTGGAATCATAAAAATCATCTTGATCAATAATGGTCATAAGGGCCTTACCAAATAATTCATAACAAGTTGACTTATACTTTAATTTAATATTATAACATAATCCTTTATATTTTCTCAAATCTGTTGGTACAGATATTTCTCGTGTTGATATAAGACCTTCAATACAAGACTTTATTTGTTTGTCTTGTTCCAATTTTTCACATTCAATGGTTATTTGTGGGATTTGCCAAAATTCCAACACTGAACCTATTTTGTGTCCATATCCCCTATAACATTCTGGAAGATATTTTTGAGAAAGAATTGAACAAAAATCTTGAATATCAACAAGCTCCATATTAAATACCACATGACTGTAACAAGAATAATCTACTACATTTGTTGAATCATCACATGCAACATTTATTTCATTTAGATAATTTGTATAGTCTGATAAAAGTGTTAACTCATCAGCAAGAAGATAGAAACATTCTGATTTCCAGTTTAAATATTTTATTAAATTGCATTGTTTATTTATCTGAACAATCTTTGATCTTGTTTTAAGCTCAAGAGTTGAAATATATTTTATCATCAAAAAATATTGACATTCTCCTTGTAAAGATATTTGATTAAATTTGGAACATACTTCCCAACTAAGACTATCATTTTTTTCAATTAAAGCTTGAGACACAATACATTTAAATGTTTCAAAATCGTTTTCATTTTTGCAATTACCCTTTAAACTTTTAGAATCAAATTTTAAGGTTGTAGGATTGCTAATAAATGCCCACATATGTGGTCTTTGAATCATTCGCATACAATTATAACGTTGAAATGAATCCGTAATCAAGTCACATTGTTCATTCTCTAATAAACAAAAATTAACAATTGATTCTGATTCTAAGTCTAAACAGTGTGAAAATGATTCTTCTATTTCTTGAACTTGACAACCATCTAAAGAGTCACATTCATCTTTTTCTTTAAAAAAAAGATACATAATCTGAAAAACTATTAGAACAATCAAAACAATGAAAATTAATTTTGTAACATGAGATTTTTTTAATTTCCACCTAGAATTTTTATTATTATTTTGCATGTATAGTTTAGATATTTTATAAATATTTAAGTATATTCATGTCAAAAAAAATTAAATAAAACCTAAAATATCATTTTTTACAATTGCCTTAATTTTTACATTATATTCTTCACATTCATTTGCTTGGGCAGTTATTGTATTTTCATACATATTTTAATAACCCCATAATTAATTATATTTAGAATTTATCCATGAGATAAACTCAGATTAATCAAAATAAAATAATAAGTATTATTTAAAATGTACAAAAAATCTAATAATTTACTTCCTCAACAGGAATCCCTGTTCCGACTTTAAATGCTGCCAGGTGTATTAATTTATACAATTCTGGCTCAAATTCAGTTTCATTTCGCCTAATCTGAATAATTTCAATTCTTTGTATTGCTAAATTAATAAATCTTGTTGTATAATTCATATCTGGTTTTTTAGGTACTTGAATTCCTGCTTCATAAGGAGTTAAATCAATCCATGGATCAGACAATCGTAATACAAAAAGGGGATCATTATATTCTATTTTAGGTACTAAATTAGTATCATGAGTATTTGTATTATTATCAACAAACATATATAAAACATCAAATAAAGAATGAAAAAAAGGTCTAAAAGTTGTAAGTGATTGCTGTTCTGAGTCTAAATGAATTAGTTTTGAATAAACATGTTCTCCCAAAAAATATGCTTGAGGCATAGTTTGATCTAAAAGAAAATGATTTTTTTCTAAAGATTCACCTTCCAATAATTTTAAATTTCTCAATATCCCAACCTCTTTTAAAAGATATCTTAAATCATTATAAGGACGTGTCATCAGTACTAGAAGAAACAAGTTATCATTTAAAGAAATTAGATTAACAGGTTTTAAAGAAATTAGATTAACAGGTATTTATAATTAAAAATTAGAAAAAATAAAAATTATACATCTCTTAATCCAGAAGTCTCGACAAAGAATGGTGCTTCTCCATCAGGTAAGTTTGGAGAATCAATTAACTTTGCAACTCTACTTCCTTTTTTACCTTTTCTTAAGTATATTCTAAAAGTAGATGCATGTGCTACAATATGTCCTCCAATGGACTTTGTAGGGTCCCCAAAGAATACACTAGGATCTGACATTACTTGATTTGTTACATACACAAGGACATTATGTGAATCAGCAACTCTTAACAATTCATGCATATGTTTGTTTAATTTTTGTTGTCTTTCTGCTAATGTTCCCCTACCTATAAATTCGGCTCTAAAGTGAGCAGTAAGTGAATCCACGATTACAACTCTAACATTAAGTTTTTGTTTTTTAACTAAATCTCCTACTTTTTCAGCTAAAAGCATTTGATGATCTGAATTAAATGCTCTTGCAACACTTATATTACCTAAAACCTTTTCTGGATCTAGACCAGCACCTTGTGCTAACTGAATTATACGTTCAGGTCTAAATGTATTTTCTGTATCAATAAACACCGCATGAGCTTCTGGATTCTGCAACTGACATTGTACACATAATACATGAGCAATCTGCGTTTTTGCACTACCAAATTCTCCAAAACATTCAACTATTGCTCCGGTCTCAAACCCACCACCCATAAGTGCATTCAAATTCTCTGCACCTGTTGGAATCTTAATAATTTTTTGACGTCTTTTTAATATTTCTGTACCTGATTCAAATCCCATTTTCATTGCAGCACGTGCTGCAGCAATTATTTTTTTTGCAGCAGCTTCACCAACACCTGATGCTTCAACTAATTCACCTGGAGTTGCAACGGCAACTGACATCAAATCTTCATATCCTGAGACTGAAAGTTTATCTGCTGTTGCTGGTCCTACACCTGGTAGATCCATAACAGACATCTCATTTTCTTTTTCTTCCATTTTTTTAGCTTCTAATACAACTTCTTGTTTTGTTTCTTGTTTAACCATAATATTCACCTTTTTAAATAATTATTTGTAAAAAACTAATAGCTTTAAGCTACAGCTTCCTCTGATACATCTTTTAATGCTACATACTCATACGCTTTTTGAAGAACTAATGATGCTTTTGGTAAATCATTAACACGCAAAGAATTTGTAGTATTCCACTCACCTTGTTTATCTTGATAATTCCTATCAAAAGAAACAGTTCGGTATTCAATCACTTTACCATCTTTGTTCATTGCCTGATTCTTCCAGACAGTTGCACAGATAGCTCCTGCTCTAAATTTCATTTCTGGCAGGTTTTGTTTATTTATTTTTGCAGA
>Ga0233431_1005504_pt1 | contig 12236 bp, 16 predicted proteins | sample SI_118_April2016_FD_179867 | JGI IMG/M metagenome (GOLD analysis project Ga0233431, IMG submission 179867) | Seawater microbial communities from Saanich Inlet, British Columbia, Canada - SI_118_April2016_200_MG | ecosystem: Environmental > Aquatic > Marine > Inlet | place: Canada: British...
GTGGCAACTATGGAGCATGGTCCAAACTATCCTTTAGTGGGTTTGAATAATGGTCAATATTTGTATGCGACTCCAGATCTCATTGCATCTCATTCGGTTGCTTATGATTCACAGGTTGTTGTGGTTCCAGGTTTTGGTGTGCGTAATAGTGATGGTGAAGTTATGTGTACTGGAAGAGGATCTTCTGATTTAACTTTGGTACAGATTGCTCAAGTTTACGGTTTGCCTGAGATAGTTTATTGGAAAGGTAAAGATGCTGGAGGTTTTTGGAGAACTCCAGGAACTGCGGCAGATGGAATTCTTGAAACTATGACTAGAGATGAAGCAAGAGCCAGATCTGATGAAAAAGTTTTAGATTCTAGAGTTTATGATTTTCGTGGCGATATTAGAATAACTTTACCTGGAAGATGTGATGGGGGTACACTTATTCTAAAATGACTGTTGAAAAGATTGAGTTGGCTCGGAAGTATGGAACTCCGTTGTATGTTTATGATTTGGATGTTGTTAGAGAGCGATATAGAAATTTAAAGACTTGGGTACCTGGTGCTAAGTTTTTTTATGCTATGAAAGCTAATTATAATCCTCGTATTCTAAAATGTTTGTTGGACGAGGGGGCTAATATTGATGCAGTATCTGTTGCAGAGGTTTTATTGGCATTTAAAATTGGTTTTAGTGCAGATCAGATTTTGTTTACTGCAAATATGGTGACGGATGATGAAATGCACGAAGTAAATAAACGTAATGTTTTGTTTAATATTGGTTCTTTGTCGGAGCTGAGAAGATTTGGACAGTTGTATCCTGGTAGTGAGGTTTGTTTACGTTTTAATCCCGATATTGTTGCAGGGCATCATCGTAAAGTTCGAACTGGCGGTAAGGATACGAAGTTTGGTATTGTTTTAGAAGATCTAGAAAAGGCTAAAGCGGTTGTTTCGGAGTTTGGTTTGATAGTTGTTGGTATACATGAGCATACTGGTTCAGGCATTCCTGAAACTGTTGATATGGTCGGAGGGATGAGAAATATCTTGGCTATCGTGTCTCCTGAAAATTTTCCAGACTTGAGGTTTGTTGATTTTGGCGGCGGGTTTAAGATATCTTACTATCATGATGAAGAACCTCCTAATTATTCTGAGTTTGGTAAAGAAGTTAATGAATTGTTTAGTGCTGTTCGTAAAAAGTATTCTCGGTTAGATATTTTCTTTGAACCTGGCAGATATTTGGCTGCGGAGTCTGGTTGTTTATTGGTACGGGCAACGACCATAAAGGAAAATTGTGGTAAGGTGATTGTTGGTACCGATTCTGGCTTTCCTCAGTTGATACGACCTATGTTTTATGAAGCTTATCATGAGATAACTAACTTGTCAAATCCTGATGGTTCGAGTAGGCGGTATGATGTGGCGGGTAATATTTGTGAAACTGGAGATTATTTTGCATCGCGCAGAGAGATTTCTGAGATAAGTGAAGGAGACTTTCTTTGTATTCATGATGCGGGAGCTTATTGTTATTCTATGGGTGGCGTGTATAATCTTAGACCTATGCCTTCCGAAGTTGTATTGGATGATGGGGTGGATGAATTGGTTACTAAGAGAAAGAGTAATGAAGAATTGGTTAATGAAATATTCTGAGTGATTTTTCCATGCTATTTTATATTCTAGAACTTGTATTTGGTGAGTAGAATGAAATGTATCGATAAAACTGGGTATTATTCTTTGAAGATAGGTGGGTTGCCTAAAGGATGTAAACAGTGTGTGCAAGGGAGAAAGACTGTGTTGTTCATCACAGGAATTTGTGGTATGGACTGTTTTTATTGTCCTATTTCTGATAAAAAGAATCAGAAAGACGTTACTTATGCGAATGAGTGGGAAGTGTCTTCTATTAAGGATTTGTTTAAAGAAATTGAGTTGTGTGGTTCTAAAGGCGTTGGAATCACTGGAGGCGATCCTTTAGTTAAGTTGAGCAGAACTTGTAGTTGGATCAAGCAGTTGAAGAATAGGTTTGGAGATAAGTTTCATGTTCATTTGTATACTCCGTTATTGTTAGTTAACGAAAAGAGTTTAAAGAAGTTGCACTCTGCTGGATTAGATGAGATTCGGTTTCATCCTGATGTTATGGACAATAAACATTGGAGTAGATTGGAATTGGCTAAGAAGTTTAAATGGGATATTGGCGTTGAGATTCCTGTAGTTCCTGGTTGGGAAAAAGAAACAAAAAAATTGATTGATTATTTAGATGGTAAAATTAAGTTTCTTAATTTGAATGAGTTGGAGATTGCAGATAGTAATGCTAACAAATTAGTTGATAAAGGTTTTATGCCTAAAGATTCGATTTCGTATGCGGTTAAAGATAGTGAGAAACTGGCTAAAAAACTTTTGAGGTATTGTTTAAAGAAAAAATTCAGAGTACATTATTGTACTTGTAAGTTGAAGGATAAAGTTCAGCTTTCTAGAAGAATTCAGTTGAGAGCTAAAGGTGTTGCAAAGAAGTATGATGTTATACAAGAAGATGGTACCTTGTTACGCGGTGTCGTTTATTTAGATGAGTTGACTCCTGGTTTTGATTATGAAAAACGATTGGCCAAAGCAGATCAAAAAGAAGTGTTAGGTGATTTAGGTCGTTTGCGCAAAAAAATTATGAGTAGGTTTGAGGTTCCTTCTGATTTGATGGAAGTTGATAAAGATAGATTAAGAATTTTAGTGGCTCCGTGGGTCTTGGAAGAAGTAAGTAAAGAATTAATATTCAAATGTGCGTTAGTGCAGGAATATCCTACTCAAGACCATATGATTGTTGAGCTTGAATGGCTAAATTAGCTATTTCTTAGGTGATTAAAGGATAAATTTATATATCTTTGAGGGCCATATTAACTATAGTTATCTTATCGGAGGTGTTAAGGTATGTTTGATAAATTTTTCAAAAAAAATAGCGGCTACTTCTATTTAGCATTTAGAGTGGTCTTAGGTTTGTTGCTCTTTATGCATGGAGCTGGAAAGTTTGGTTTAATAGGTGAAATGAACATTGGCGGTTTTGCTGGTATGTTTGGATTTCCGGTTTGGGTCGCTTCTTTAGTTGCGCTAGTTGAGTTAGTCGGTGGACTGGCAATTTTATTTGGTTTGTTTACCAGAATAGCTGCGCTAGGAAATGCAATCGTAATGTTTGGAGCATGGTTTCTGGCACACGTACCAAAAGGTTGGAATCCAATGTCTAACGGTGGAGAACTTTCTCTAGTTTACTTTATGGCTTTGCTTGTTATTTTAGCATACGGGGCAGGAGTTTGGTGTTTAGAGAAGGCAATCTTAAAGGAAGAATTTTTCTAGGTTCTTTCTTTTTTATTTATTATAATAGATTTTTTTATAAATGGCTGAGGTGTTTATAGTAGTATGAAGGTTATTATCGGTTCAGATCATGCAGGGTATGCGCTTAAAGAGAGATTGAAGAATTATTTTGATAAGGTCAATATAAAGTATGAAGATGTTGGTGCGTTTTCCAAGAACGATAAAGATGATTATCCTGTTTATGCTGAAATGGTTTCTAAAAAGGTTTCTAAAAATAAGTTGCTAAAAGGCATATTGATTTGTGGTTCTGGTACGGGGATGGCTATTGCTGCAAATAAGTTTCGAGGAATTAGAGCTGTGGTTTGTTATGATAAATACTCCGCTAAAATGTCTAGGCATGACAATGACGCCAATGTGCTTTGTCTGAGGGGTAGATTTTTCCCACATGATAAAGCGCGAGATATAGTTTCAGTTTGGTTAAAGAGTAAATTTAGTGGTTTGGCCAGGCATAAAAGACGAGTTTCTGAATTGAAGAAGTTAGAGCGAAAATGATGAGAAGAATTGTTCCAACAGTTATTGCAAAGTCTCCTGAGGAATTGCTTGATGCGATCTACAAAGTAAAGGATTGCGTAGATTGGATACAACTTGATGTTATGGATGGAACTTTTGCTCCAAATAAATCTTTAGATTTTGATTTTAGTTTGCCTGATGTTGAATGTAAATTTGAAGCACATTTGATGATGGACCATCCTTTAAAGTGGATTAAAGATCATATTGATGAAGTTGATACGTTTCTAATTCATGTCGAAGGTAGAGATGATTTAGATCAGGTTATTGATTTTGTTAAAAGTAAAGGCAAAAAGGTGGGGTTGGCGTTAAAGGTTACTTCTTCTCTGGAAGTTCTGGAACCTTACTTGGATAAGATTGATCAAGTGTTGTTAATGACAGTACAGATTGGATTTTATGGCGGTAAGTTCTTGATTGATCAAGTAGATAGAATTAAGAAACTACGGAAGGAGCGTCCTGAATTAGATATTGAAGTTGATGGGGGATTAAGTCTTGATACAGTTAAGCTTGTTTCTGATGCTGGGGCGAATTTTTTAGCTTCAGGATCTTATATTATGATGTCTGAAGATGTTGGTAAGGCGGTTTGTGATTTGATGAGTGCGGTAGGTGATTAGGTTGGTTGATAAATTAAAATTAATGGCTGATAAATTAAGGTTACATTCTATTAGAGAGACAACTGTTGCAGGGTCTGGTCATCCGACGTCCTGTATGTCTTGTGCTGAAGTAATGAGTGTGTTGTTTTTTTCAGAATTAAAGAATAAAGATGAGTTTATTTTATCGAAAGGCCATGCGGCACCTATACTTTGGGCAGCATATGCTGAGGCTGGTTTGATTCCTTTGAGTAAGTTGAAGACTTTGCGCAAGATTGATAGTTCTTTGGAAGGACATCCTACGCCTGAAGTTCCTTTGATTAAAGTTGCTACAGGTAGTCTGGGTCAAGGATTGAGTGCGGGAGTTGGTATGGCTTTAGGGCAAAGACTGAGCAAGAATAAAGGAAGAGTGTTTGTTTTGTTAGGCGATGGAGAGTGTGCGGAAGGTTCCGTATGGGAGGCCGCTAATTGTGCATCTTATTATTCTTTGAATAATCTTTGTGCTGTTGTTGATGTTAATAGGCTTGGGCAGTCTCAACAAACTATGCATGGTCATAATTTGAAAGCTTATGAGGCAAAGTTTAAGGCGTTTGGTTGGCGGACGCTTGTTGTTGATGGGCATGATGTTAATAAGTTGAAATCTGCGTTTAGTAAATTAGGAAACAGTAAGAAGCCTTTGGCTATTTTGGCTATAACTTTTAAGGGTCACGGGTTGTCTTTAGTTGAGAATAAATTGGGTTGGCACGGTAAACCGTTTAAGGGAGATGTGTTTGATAAAGCTGTTGAGACATTAAATTGTTCTAACGTTAAATTGAAGTCAAAAGTTTGTCGTAATTCTGTGAAGTATAGTTTCAAAAATTATTCTTCTAATAAGTATAAACTTGGCGAGATGGTATCTACAAGACAGGCATTTGGAAATGCTTTTGTTGTGTTGGGTAAAGCTAACAAAAATGTTGTTACTGTGGATGGTGATGTTAGGAATTCTACTATGACACAAGCGTTTTTTGATAAATTTCCTAAAAGAAGTTTCGAGTCATTTATTGCAGAACAAAATATGGCTGGTGCGTCTTTAGGTTTGAGTAAAGTTGGCTATGTTCCTTTTGTTGCGACGTTTGCGGCGTTTTGGACTAGGGCCCATGATTTTATTAGAATGGCCGCATATTCTGAAGCAAATGTTAAGTTTGTAGGTTCTCATGCAGGTGTGAGTATAGGTGAAGATGGTGCATCTCAGATGGGTCTAGAGGATTTGTCAATGTTTCTTAGTGTGCCCGATGCTTTAGTTCTGTATCCTAGTGATGCGGTTTCCACAGAACATTTAGTTAAAGAATTAGGGAAACATAAAGGCGTTTCTTATTTGCGAACTACACGAGGAAAGACTCCGGTGGTGTATCCTAATAACGAGAAGTTTCCAATTGGCGGTTTGAAGGTTTTGAGAAAGAGTAAGCGCGATAAGGTTTTAGTGATTGGTGCAGGCGAGACTTTGCACGAGGCTCTGAAAGCGTATGATTTGTTGAAAACTAAAGGTGTTGATGTTAGAGTGGTTGATTTGTATTCTGTGCAGCCGGTTGATCGTAAGGCTTTGCTCAAAAATGCTAAAGAGTGTAAAGATCGAGTTGTAGTTGTTGAAGATCATTACTTTGGCGGCATAGGTTCTGTTGTTATGTCTGTTGTTGGTAAGATCGAACATCTTTATGTTAAGAAGATTCCTAGGTCCGGTAAACCTGAACAATTGAGGAAAATGTTTGGCATTGATTCTTCTGCTATTGTTAGAGTTGTAAAGAGGTTAGTGCGATGAAACCTTTGATAATCTATGCGCATCCCAAAACTAAAGGACATTGTTCTACTATTTTGGGCGAGGTTGAGAAGTATTTTAAGTCTCATAAAATTAAATATGATCTTATTGATTTGTATGCTGAGAAGTATGATTCTTTGTTGCATGAGAAGGAACATTATACTGCGGGCGGATATTCTGTTAGTAAGCGAAACAAAGAGATTCAAAAGATGATTTTGGATACAGATAAATTGATCTTTATTTATCCTGTTTGGTGGGGTTCAATGCCTGCTGTATTGAAAGGTTTTATCGATCGTGTTTTTGTTGGGAGATTTGCTTTCAAGTTTAAAGGTAAGATCCCTGTTGGTTTATTGAAAGGCAAAAGTGCTTTAGTGTTTTTGACGACGGGGTCTGCATCTTGGATTTATAGACTATTGATGGGTAATCGCGCTGTTAAATTGATTAAGAACGATATCTTGGGATTTTGTGGTGTAAAAGCTAGAGTTTGTCAGATTGGTGGATGTACAAAGTTAACTGATGCGCAAAAAGGTAAGATTAGAAAAGTTGTGCCTTTGCGCTTAAGGAGTTTCTTGAAATGAAGATTGATAAATCTGTTTTAACTATTAGCGGTATAGGTGCAGTGTTAGCTTCACTTTGTTGTTTGTCCCCTTTGATATTAGTTATGATGGGTCTGGCTTCTGTTGGCTTTGCAGCGTCGTTAAGTGATGTGTTTTATGGAACCTATAGGTGGTTATTTCGGCTAGGGGGATTCTTGTTTTTGCTGGTTGCGTTGTTCTTTTATTTTAGAAAACAAGGCATCTGTACTTTAGATCAATATAAACGTAAGAGGAATAAAGTAATTAATACCATTTTGATTGCTTTGGTTTCTTTTGTGATGGGTTATGTTATATTTCTCTATGTTATTGTCGAATGGATTGGCAAATTGTACGGTATTTGGTAGATTATCGCAAGAGTTATAAATCAAGTTTGAGTGTGTTGCTATATGAATCAAAAATATATTGGAATTATAGTGATTGTGATAGCAGTATTGCTCTCAGTTCTTGTATTTATGATTAAAGCGAATGATGATGCTCAACTTCATATGGTAATAGAAGAGCAGGGTTCTTGTTATTTAGATGATGGGACTTGTTTACATGAGGAAAGAAGTTTTGTGTTGTACATATTCGGATGGGTTCTTTCAGCAGCTTTGTTGATTTTAGGTATCTACTTATTGGTTTTTGATAAAACACAACAGATTTTGGCTGAGCAGCATCTTATGGTGTCTTCTGCATTAGAAGGAGCTAAGAAGAAAGATGAATTTACTGCATTCTTGTCTGGTTTTGAAGAAGATGAACAAAAGGTTTTGAAATCTGTTTATGAGCAAGATGGAATTAAACAATCTACGTTGCGCTATAAGACTGGGTTGACTAAGAGTTCTTTGTCTTTGCTTTTGAAGTCTTTAGAAGAAAGGGATATTATTTCTCGTAAGTCATCTGGTAAGACTAATCAAGTTTTTCTTAGAAATAAGTTTTAATTCTTATAAATTAATTCTCTTCCGCTTGCTTTCCATGCTTTGAATCCACCATCAAGATCATAAACGTTTTTATATCCTAGATCTACAAGTTGTTGTGCGGATGATGCTGACATTCTTCCACTTCTGCAATAGACTGAGATGATTGTGTCTTTATTTTCTGGTAGGATCTCCTGGTGTAGGGCGATGTTTTCCCAATCTTCGATTGTAGCATCAGTACCTTTTATGTCTCCTTCGTAAGGTGTGTGTGTGTTTAGGAGAAAAACATCTTTGGAAATCATTAATTCTTCAAATTCATCACTATCAACCAGATTTGCTTGGTTACCAGTTGTGCACGAAGTTGTAATTATTATAACGAATATAATTAACAGTGAATATCTCATCTTCATGTTTGAAACCATTTGTAAACGTTCTGGGACAATAATTTGTTGTCTGTAAACGTTCGGGATCTTTTTTTGTTGTGGAATGTATTTAATAAAGGTTGTGCTTACTATTTAATTATTCGAGGTGGTTAGACATGAAATTAAATTTAACTGTAGAAGGAATGCATTGCAGTGGATGTAGTATGCTGCTCAAGGATGTTGTTGAAGAAATTAAGGGCGTTAAGTCTGCGGAGTTTGATCATGCAGAGGGTAACGCTGTTGTAGAGTTTGATAATTCTGTTGTTTCGAAAGAAGTTATTGTTGATTCAATAACTAAAGAAGGATATAAGGTGATCTTATGACTAAAAAAAACACTAAACGAAAAAATTGTTGTGGTCCGAAGAAAAAAGCTAATGGTTTTTGGGAAGGGCTTATGTATGGTTTGATTCCCCATATTGGATGTATTGCATTTATTATTGGATCAATTTTAGGTGTGACTGTATTGATGCAGTTTTTCAAGCCTCTGTTGATGAATAGATATTTCTTTCATGCATTGATTTTGATATCAATTGGATTTGCAACTTTGTCTTCTGTTTTGTATTTGAGAAAGCACGGACTGTTATCTTTGTCCGGTGCTAGAGAAAAATGGAGGTATTTAGCAACGATGTATGGTTCAACAATTGGGATCAATCTTGTTTTGTTTTTGTTGATATTTCCTATGTTGGCGAACGTTAGCGTCGCCTCTAGTGCAACTGGTGCGTTTGCAGGTGATGTTGATAGTTTATCGTCATTAACTATGAAAGTTGATATACCCTGCCCTGGACATGCTCCTTTAATTTCAAATGAGTTGAAGACTTTGCCAGGAGTTGCTGATATTAAGTTTAGTTTTCCAAATAACTTTGATGTTAAGTACGATGCGTCTGTAACTTCTAAAGATTCTATGTTAGATCTTGAGGTTTTTGATGAATATCCTGCAACAGTTGTAGGTAGTCTGGAAGCGGCCGTGTCTTCATCAGTTAAGCCTATTGTGTCTGCATCTAAATCTAGTTGTGGTGGGGGCTGTGGATCAGGTGGGTGTGGATCTAGTTGTGGCGGTAGTTGCGGTGGGAGCTGTGGCGGTTCTGGAAGCTGCGGAGGTAAACTATGAGATCGTTAACTGTTTTACTAATTTTTTTACTAGTTTTTGTAGTTGGTTGCGGTACGACTGGCATGTCTACGGTTGATGATGTTCAAAAAGTGCAGCTTACTATGGAAGGAGGTACTTATGTGCTTAAACCGTCAGTACTTATGAAAGATGTTCCTGTTGAGCTTGAAGCAGATCTTAGTAGTTTGCATGGCTGTATGAGGGACGTAGTTATTTCTGAGTTTGCTGTTAGAAAATTAGTATCGGAGACTGATAAGGTAATTAGTTTCACGCCCGATAAAACGGGAACTTTTGGGATTGCTTGTTCGATGAATATGGGTACAGGAACTTTTAGTGTTAAATAAATAAAGAGGTGTGTTTTATGAAATTGGTAGTTTTATTTTCATTTTTAGTTTTATTTTTGTTTGTTGTGGGGTGTGGTGAAGATGTTTCTGCTCCCCATGCGAGTGAGAGTCTGGAGTCTGCTGTTTTAGATTCAGATGTTAAAACGTTTAATGTGCGTGCATTTCGTTTTGGCTATGATCCTGCTGAGATTAGAGTGAAGAAAGGCGATAGGGTTCGTATTGTGATTGATAATTCAGATACCTTGCATGGAATTAGGTTTCCTGAACTTGGCGTGAGTGATATGGATGTTATTGAGTTTACTGCAAATGAGGTTGGGACGTTTAATTGGCGCTGTAACAACTATTGTGGTGAAGATCACATGAAAATGGGTGGATTGCTTATTGTTGAGTAATTCTCCTTTATTTCTTTTTTATTGGTTGTTAAGCAAAAGATTTATATATTTCATCAATATCATATTATATTGATGTAATATGAAGAAAGCACTAAGACCTCCATTCAGTCGTTTCTTTGGGACGCTGGCTAATCAAAACAGATTAGACATAATCAATCTGTTAAAATGCGAAGGGCCGCTAAATGTTACGGATATTGGGGCCAAATTAAATTTTAAGCAACCAACAGTTTCATTGAATTTGGGTGTTCTTGAAAGATGTGGTTTTGTATTCGTAGAACAAAAAGGTAAAACGCGTATATATTCATTGAATAAGAAAACGATTAAACCCTTGCTTGATTTGATGGATAAACATATGGATCAATATTGTAAACATTTGTGTTGTAATGATGCAACTTCGGGAGGAAAATAAAATGAATCTTACAAAATCACTACCATTTATGTTTTTGGTACTTTTAGTTTTAGTATTTCCTGTTTTTGGTGCATCTACTCGTAACATTGATGTTGTGCTTACTAGTTATTCTCCCAGTCCTGTGCAACCGGGACAAGTTATGGATTTATATTTGCAAGTTACTAAGAGTGCTGATCCGTTATCTAGTGCAGACTTAGAACGTTCTAGTTATATTGATAAGCCTTGGATTGAGATTGTGGAAGATTATCCTTTTAATCTTGAAAGGAGTCAAGATCTTGATAGATTGGATTCTTTAGGCAATGTGGCTTTTGCTCAAGAATTACAGTTTAAGATTGGTGTTAAAGATGATGCCAAAGATGGAATTTATCCTTTGATTGTTAAGTTTGGTTCTGGTGATGATAAGACACAATTTTATGAGGAAACTTTTGATATAAATGTTGAAACTTTTGATGCGCATATTAGTATAGAGTCTGTCACGCAAAATCCTGTTGAGATTGTGCCTGGTAGTGAAGGCGAAATCCTAGTTTCTGTGAGAAATAATGATGATAAACCTTTAAGAAATATTGATGTTATATTGGACTTTACACATACGTTGGATGCATACTCTAACATGAATAACTTGATATCTATGCAGGCAATGATTAATTCTCGGCTTGAACAAATTAATAGGCGAGTTGCTAGTGGGTTATCGCCTCTTGGTGGGGCAACGCCTATGATGACTGGTGATAATTCTGAAGAGATGTCTGGTGATGCTCAAGATTTTTCTGCTTTTGCTCCGATTGGTTCCGTAACTCAAAAGAGAATTGGTGTTTTGAATCCTGGAGAATCTGCTGATATTGTTTTTAATGTTATTGCTAAACCAAATATTGGTGCGGATATATATTCTGTTCCTGTTTTTGTTAATTATAATGATGACGATAACAATCCTTTTCATATTCAATCTCATTTAGGGATTGTTGTGAACGATTTACCTGAGTTGTATGTTGAGCTTGAGAGTAGTTCTCTTAGGACTGTGGACTTTTTTGGTGAGATATCAGTTGTTGTAGCCAATAAAGGTTTAACTAACTTAAAAGTAGTTGAGTTAGTTCTTCACGAGTCTGATGATTATGAATTGGTGACTGCTCCTCGATCTGCGTATCTGGGTGAACTTAAATCTGGCGAGTCTAAAGCCAGCACATTTACTGTAGTTCCTAATAAAGATGAAGTGGATTTTTTATTTTCTGTAGAATATCGAGATGCATTTAACAAAGAACAAGTAACTGACGTGTCTATTCCATTTAGAGTTATTAATCAGAATTTCTATAAAGATCCTAAGCTTGAAAGTTTGTATGCTTGGCTAATTATTGGGGTTGTTATGACGATTTTAGTAGCATTGTATCTTAGGGCACATTTTAAGAACAAGGAGTAGAAGTTAGATGAAAAAAACAACCGACATATCTATTGGTGGGATGCATTGTGCTAGTTGTGCTAATATTATTTCTAGAACTTTGATGAAGGTTGATGGGGTTAGTGAAGCTAACGTGAATTATTCTACCGAGACGGCGACAATTACTTATGATTCAGATAAAATTGGTTTAGAGGTTTTGGCTGATTCTATAAAATCAAAAGGGTACGAGCCTATTCTTTTAGACTCGCCTTCTGAGGATTCTTCTGATAGAAACAAGGAATCTTCTTGTTCTGTTGAACCTTCTTCTGGTGTGACTTCAAAAAAGCCAAAAGATATTCATGAGATTAAAGCACAGCGAGAGAAAAAGGAAATTGATCGGCTCACTAAATTGTTTAAACTAAGTTTGTTATTTTCTGTTCCTGCGTTTGTTGTCGGGATGTTTTTGATGCAAGATGGTTTGTTTTATATAGGAT
>Ga0233431_1005505_pt1 | contig 12225 bp, 12 predicted proteins | sample SI_118_April2016_FD_179867 | JGI IMG/M metagenome (GOLD analysis project Ga0233431, IMG submission 179867) | Seawater microbial communities from Saanich Inlet, British Columbia, Canada - SI_118_April2016_200_MG | ecosystem: Environmental > Aquatic > Marine > Inlet | place: Canada: British...
CCTGAGATTAATATCAAATCACCTTCTGATATGGCAGATGTATTAGACGCTTCTTTTAAGGCTATTGGTATACTTGACGAAACAGTATTTCCAATATATTTAGAGTTATAAAAAAATTTATTATTTTCTATGTTTAAATTTTCCTTTAGTGAATCAAGAACGATTTTACTTGCCTGATGAAAAATATACATGCCCACGTCTTCTTTTTTGGTGTTTGCTTCCTTAAGGAGTTGATTTATATTATGTGGAATTTCAGATATTGTAAACATAAAAACAGATGATCCGTTCATATGAAGTTTTGGACGCCCATCTACACAACTATATTTACTTTTAGAGGCTCCATTTTCAACTATTAAATGGTTGTATCCAGATCCATCAGTTCCCATTAAAAATGGTCCGATATCTTGCTGATTGCTTTTAACAACTAACGTTGCTGATGCAGCATCACTAAATATTGGCCTATTTGTCCTATCATGTTTATCAATATATTTACTGTATGTATCTGCACATACCAATAAAACATTACTTCCAAGTCCTGATTCTATAAAAGAAGATGCAATCGATAAACCATAAACAAACCCAGAACAGCCTAAGTTAATATCAAAACATTTTGTACTTTTACTTAAAGAAAGTCTATCCTGTAAAATACATGCCGATGTTGGTAAGAAATAATCTGCAGATTGCGTTACTAGAATAAGTGTATCAATCTTATCTTTAGATATCTTGTTAAATATCTCTTCACATGCCTTACATGCAAGATCAACAGCAGTAGTGGAGTCTTTACAGATCCACCTTTGACTCACTCCCGTTTTACTCTCGATATCATCCATACGCCAATCTGGATTGTCACGTTTTAAAAGTAAGTTGTCTTCTTTGATCTCCCCTAAACAATATTCAATTGCTTGTATCTTAGCAGAAAATTTAATCATCGGATCTCAAGCCATGCTTTGCAAATACCTCCAATATAGCTTTGACTGATGTTGCAGTAGCAAGATTTGTTAATTTACTTGCCCTTCCCTCTAAATATCTATCTAATGCTACCAATATACTTAGATGTGCTAATGAATCCCATTCTTCGGTATTCTGACTAGATGAATTCATTGAAACTGAACCCTTCTCTAATTTTAAAGCATCACTAATAATCTCTATAACTTTAGCATCGTTAATCATAATCTTCCTTTTTTTTATTTAGGATTATACGCAACAAAAATTTCCGTGCTCCATAAGATTAAACCAAATTTTTCTTCATATGATATATACTCTTTCTTTTTCAATTCTTCCAGAATATGCATGTGTTTTTTCATGTCATCTGGAAGGGTCCATGTTTGACTATGTATCTTCTCCACATTATTAAATACACTATGTGCATGCGTGATAATCTTTTTGACATTTGACAAAGAGAGTACAGGGAAAAAAAAAATTCCTCCTTGAGATAGGTGCAATGGTGCCCCTGTTATTGCTTCAGAGACTAAGCTTGTTCCATCAACACCAGCCTCACAAGAAGTCTTTTTAAACCATGGTGATATAGTTGCTATTTCTTGTGAAATACCAGAAATATCATCAACTATGTAGTCAAACTTCTCTCCACTCCATGGCTCATAAATACTGCCTTCACGCACTTCACATTCAATGTTGTTCTTTAATGCGTTTTTCTTGAGTAACACTACAGCATCATTACTGACATCCGAAGCATATAATCTAGTTGTTGCCTTTCCACCTTTATTAAGAGCAAGACCTACCACTCCCGATCCACATCCAAGATCAAGAATTTTTCCAGGTTTGGTAATATATTTTAGTATTGATTCAATTAAGGCCTCACTTGTTCCTGTAGGCTTGAAAACTTTTGAATCTAAATCAACCATTATGTGGTTATTCTCATCAATAGAATATGTATAAGTCTCTCTATTGGCCATCATACGCCACCATCTATAGTAATTACAGATCCATTAACATAATCTGATTCAATCAAAAACTTAATTGCGTTGGTGATATTGTACGCACCTCCTAACTTCTTTGAAGGCACCTTGCTAATTATCTCGTCCTTAACTTTTTTATCTAAGGATGAATACAATCCTGTATTAAAGGCCCCTAAAGATATTAAATTGGAAGTAATATTAAATCTTGCATACTCTTTACTTAGAACTTTAGACATTCCAAACAATGCGGTCTTGCTTGCAGAATATGCAATTGTTCCCGGATCACCATTCTCGGCACCCTTTGAAGACAAATGTATGATTCTACCCCAGCCCTCACTAATCATTTCATTTAATAAATATTTTGTTAGAATGAAATTACCTTTTAAATTTACATCAAAAACATCATCCCAATCGTCAAGATCATAATTGACCGCTAGATTGTCCTTTTTCACAGCCGCACAATGAATCAAAGTAATACGTGATAGTTCTTTTTCATACTTACTAATAAATGAAATTATCTTATCTTTGTCTTTAAGATCAACTGATTCATAAGTCAATCTCTCACTCTCTATCTTTTCTGGAATATTTTTATTATAAATACCAATAACGTTATCTATTTCCAAAAGGCGCCTCAACAGTAAATTACCTATTCCTCCTGATATTCCGGTCAATATTATCATGTTTTTATATCTCTAAAGTTATTTAGACCCTAATAAAAAATACTACTGTTAATTTAAGCCATACTTCATAATAATGTCTTCTCTTCTTTTGCTCCAACCAGAACTATGCATTGACACCTCTATAATATCAACCAATTCCTCACCCCTCTTAAGTTTATTTTTATTAATTCTGTTAACTTTAAAACCACACAGTTTGTGTAAATTTAATAATCCTTGATTAGTACTTAATAGTTCACCCCATATTTTTTTTATCTTATGATTAAACAACATATAATCAATTGCACATATTTCAATCAAAACGCCAACTCCAGTGCCAATCATAAGAGGTGACAAGTACATGCTCCATGTGCACGTATTATACCTCTTATCAATATTGGTGATACCAAGAACACCAACATCTTTTCCGTCATACTGAACGATAAACCATTCACAATTACTACTCTTTTCAACAAAAGTAAACCACATTCTATGTTCATACTGAGAAATTACATGGTCGTCTTTCATCATTACACGAACTTGTTTTTGATTTCTCCATTCAAGCACCATTGGAAGATCAACATGTAAGAGTCTCCTTAATTTAATGTGTTGAATAGAAAGCATAATAATAGCTCTAAATCAGTTCAGAAACCCATAATCTCATCAACTACCCTTTCACTCCCTACACCATCACATATACTAAGAGAAGTCCGAATCATTGACCCTATATCAACACCTCTTCCTTGTTTTAACGCTATAATTTTTTCCTTAATTTCTGACATATTTTTTATAACATCGATAGCTCCAATACTATCCAGATAAAGGGAGCTCTCCTCTTGATTTTTTGCAGTAATAAACACTAAACTAGGTAGTCCTACACAACATCTCTCCCATGTTGTTGCCCCACCTGCACCAATTGCTATATCGGCACTTATCATTAGTTCTGATATATTTGATATATTCTCTAATACATTAACCTCTATCAATTTCTTGTGAGGTATTTGTTCTAAAGACAATTTGTGTTTAGAGTTCCAACCTAAAACTATGGTAATAATAATGGGATTATCCCACTCAATTTCCAAAAGCTTTTCTAAAATTTCACCCGATAGATTATCTGAGTCTCCACCACCCACAGAAATCAATATATGTTGCAAATTAAACGGCTCTCTCCTTTTTTTAATTGCAAAGTCTCTATTTTTATAAAACTCAGGACGAAGAAGTGCATATTTAGTGTTAACCAAAATTTTACAATGTTCCGGAACTAATGAGTAATATGCATCTTTATAACGATTGAATGTTTGGTCTAATAAGATATCACAATCATACTTTCTGTTGGCAAGATCATCTATTACCATTAATTTTTTAGTGTATTTCTGTAGTTTTTTATGCCAATAAAAATCTATCCCATAGTGATCCACAATTAATAAATCTATTTTGTTGCTACCAAATGTAGAAATTGTTTCCTCTGCATCACTTTCCCAATCATTACCTAACCACTCTTCATAATCGCATATGTTCTTTTGTTTAAAGCCGCCCTTAACATGCTGTTTAGTTAATAATTTAAGATCATAACCTCGAGAAATAATCTCATCTCCTATATGACCGAGATGATTGCGACATACAAAAACTATTTTAGAATTTGTTCTTTTCCTAAGAGAGTCAGCCAATGTTAAGCAGCGAACAACATGCCCAGAACCAATAACATTTGAACTATCAACTCGAAATACAATATCCATTATTTTGAATTTAAATATTATCGAATCTTAAACAAAGGCACCAACACCTCTGCCTCTAACAAATCAAATAACGTTTTTTTAGATGTTGCGCTTACAATTAATGGGAAAACTTCATTATAAACACTTAACAATTTATCAACATCTTCTTCATTGTGTGAATAACTAATATTGTGTGATCCACTTATTAAAATTCCGCGCCTGAACATTTCTTGCAAAAATAATGTCCTAATTTCCCAACTTGTGAAATCAATTGTATCTTTAATAGTTAAAATTGTCCAAGATGGATGACCAGTAATTTCAAATAATTCATTTGCTTTATGCTTCAAAAGTAATTTTTCAACTCCCGTTAGTATCTTTTCTCCAATATTATGCATGTGCTCTATAACATCATCATCTCTTATCATTTCTAATACAGCTTTAGCAGCAGCTAATGAGGCGGTTTCTCCACCAAATGTTCCTGAAAAAAATATGTCTTCCATAACATCCATAATTTTAGATTTACCAACAATTGCAGAAATGGGAAAACCATTCCCCAAACCTTTTCCAAAAACTGAAATATCTGGTATGACACCAAATAACTCCTGTGCCCCTCCTTTTGAAAATCGACACCCTGTAATATTTTCGTCAAAAATTAATAGCGCACCATTATCATGCACTATTTTTTTGACTTGTGATAAATAGTTCTCCACTGGCCATGACACATTCATTGGCTCCATAATAACTGCGGCAATTTTATTTTTTTTATCACTAAACAACCTTTCTAAACTGGAAATATTATTATATTGGAAAACGTGTGTTAACTCTTTGACACACTCTGGAACACCCAAGCTACGGGTTGTAGAGCCAATATACCAATCTTGCCAACCATGATAACCACAAACAGCAACATGCTCTCTCCCTGTATACGCTCGAGCAAGACGTATTGAGGCCGATGTAACATCTGTACCATTCTTTCCAAATCTTACTTTTTCAGCACAAGGAACTAGTTCAACTAACAGTTCAGCCACCTCTAATTCTAGTTTGTGAGGCAAAGAAAAAGTGATGCCATTATCTATTTGTTGTTTTACTGCGTTATTTACAATTTCATTAGAATAACCGATTGTAACGGAAGCCAAGCCGTTAACGAAATCAACATACTCATTTCCATCCACATCCCAAATATGACTACCTTTACCGTGAGTAATAAAAAGTGGAGACACTCCTCTAGGGTATTGTGTAATACTCTTACTAAAAGTCTGGGATCCGAGAGGTATTGTCTCTAAAGCACGCTTAAGTAGCAACTCAGAACATTTATAACGATTCATACTCATTAGATGCCCACTCCTTATCTTCTATTAAACTTTTTTTCATTCCTTCATTGCGCCCTATTTTATGATTTATAAGCTTCATTTCCGGATTATTATTCATTAACTGCAAAATATCCTCCATTTTAAAAGCTTTATTTAAAGGATATAAAGCTTGATAAATCTTTTCAACTAAAACAAAATCTTCTGGCTCATCAACTGTCCATCTATAATTAGACAAGTTATGATTTGAAGCATAGTGTCCTACAAAAAATAATTCTGGATGCCTGGTTATATACGGCGTGACATGTTCACGCTCGGATGGAAGTCTTGACTTTTCCCAAACTTCTTTAAGAATGTCAAACCTAATAACTTCTACATCAAGTCCATCTGGAAAAGTGACGCCTAAACCCGGTGCATTAGATGTGTAATCAAAATTCTTGTCTAAATGCAACTCTATTACCTTATCAATAATTTCAAAATCTATTACAGGACAGTCACCCGTTAACCTAACAATATGTTCTGGATTATAAATAGAGGCAGTTTGAAAAAAACGATCTAATACATCTTTCAGCGACCCACGATAATGTTCAATCCCAGAGCTCTTTAATAAATCAACTAATTGATCGTCAGATGCATCTTTACTGGTAGCTACTACCAAATGGTTAATCATTTTTGAAAGTTGTACACGCTCAATTTGATGTATGAGCATTGGTTTTTCCAAGATAGGCTTTAAGATTTTATTAGGAAGACGAGATGAGGAAGTCCTTGCTTGGATAATAGCTAATATTTTCATTGTCTAAAAAATAGCATAATTATTTAAAATATTTATCATTTATTACTCCAGATGCTATTTTCCCAGAATTATTGCATAATGATGAAGTAAAAAATTGTTTAACCATTTTTTCTCTAGCACCTTTTTTTTGGGTCCATAATTTCTCAATCTCAGCAATAGGTAAAGAAAGAAAATTACGTAGTCTTTCATGGAATCCTTCAGTGTTATCAAATAAAAATAGTCCTTTTGAAAAAATACTATGCGCATTTTTAGTTAAAGGACCATTATGAATCTGATTTATAAAAACCACCGGCTTTCCCGACATAACGAGCCAGCTCAATGTGCTGGTTGCTACTGTAGTAACTAATACACGATGTTTGCTTAACAAATAACGCATATCAATTTTACGACTAAATAAATCCATATTTTCCTGCGCACACACTTCCATAAGCACAGGGTCTTTATCAGCATAACGTCGATTATCCTCTGGATAATTCTTATAACATACTTTATGGGGCAGACGACCAAGAACTTTAGTAACTAAAAGGTGTTCATTCACAGCCCTATCATAATCTGTCTCCCAAGTACTGAAAGCCCCAATATTGCCTCTATATAAATTGGTTGATACGTAGATAATAGGCGACTCATTATTGCTTTTCATATAATATGGCCTATTCATCCTTAAATGACGTGCAGAAATTCCGGCAACAAATGAATCTCCATAAATAAAATGAGATGTTTGATACTTTTTTTCCGACTGACAATTATAAGCAACAAATAAATCAGAAGCATTTATCTCACAATTAACTGACATTTCCCCATGTGTCGCACAAATTTCATAAGTGACCCCGTGTTGAAATGACACGATTGGGATTCCAGACTTTCTACATACAGATGCAATTGCCAATCCTTTCGTGTTTACTGGTGAGTTTATTAGCAATACTCTTTTAAGCTGCTTAGGCTCTTTAGCAATAAATTCCCATTGGGATCGAAATCTCATAAAACTATTTAGCTTTTCTTCCACTTCTTGAAATAAAAGACTTTCACACAACTTAACTAAATTAGGGTCAACCCAATTTTTAATCCTAATATTGACTAAAGTTTTAATGGACTTCTTGATGCAGAGTAATTTATTTTTATCAATAGGTGCATAATCCTTTTTAATCGGATTAATTTCTCTAATACGAACTCCATTTAGTGCAAGGTGCGCCGCTGTTTCAATAAGCAGTTCATTCTCATTTGTAATTAATACTTGCCTCCTAAAAAGGGAAATTGGCAACTTATTTGTTAATTTAATAAATAAACGATAAGTTAAAGTCTCCATCCCCCCAATCCGCATACGGTTCCATAATGAGACTCCAGCAGTTGTAAGAGTACTCCATTTGTCATTCTTCAATACATAAGTAATAGTTTTATATTTTGGATTATTAATCAGTAATTTATCCCATGGAGGATTCATATTGTTTCCGCCAGGACCGCCATTACCATCTACACTAATAAACAAACATGGTTCGACTAAATCTCTCCTAGTTAAACACGCTGCTTTAAATAATAATCTATGAAAAGAAACTGCTGCCTGTGCTATGCAAAGCGACTCTTCACGGGAAATACCCTCAACAAGCATGACATTATCGTATATTTCTTCTGAAAACCTCTGTATGGTGGATTGGAACTCCTTCATTAAATCCACATTCCAATGAGACTCAACATGGATAATATTTGGATCCTTGTTCCACAACATTGCGGGAGAACTGGTACGAATTATTGCATCACGCGACAAGCCTTGTTGGTATGCGTACTCCAACGCCTCCAGACTGTCACAAAACACATTGTTATACTCCGAAAGACTTGTCTTATGAACCATTATATTTTCCACAGAGAAGGATTTGTATAAATAGGATTATCTATAGATACATCTGTAAATTCCATAGGGTTAACTTTTACTTGTGTAGCCTCTATAATTTCTCTCAATTGTTCAATTGTATTAACGCCAACCACTATTTTATCTATCTCATTAATGCCCATCACATATCCTAGTGCTAATTCTAACTTGCTCAAAGATAGCTCTTGTGCCGATTTTGAAAATAGCTCTATTTTTTCTTTAATTGGTAAAAAATATGTTGGAATAGTGGTTCTTGGCATTAATAATAAACCCTGAAGGAAGGTGCTTCGTGCATGTATCTCTACATTTTTATTCTTAAGTTTTTCAAGCCATCCATCTACAAAAAGATGTTGATCAAATATATTAATTGGAAGTTGAATTAAATCAATATTAAATTTATCCAAAATGGCCGCAATTTGTTTACTACTGTACGCTGAAACCCCTATTTTTTTAACCTTGCCATTTTCTCGAAGTCGTTCCATTTCTCGAAATATTAACTCCCCTCCAGGCTTTAGAAGATCATCACATGAATGTAATAATAATCCATAAATATTTTTTTTTCTAAGGTTGAATAATGATTGATTAAATGATTCTTGTAATTGGTTTACATGTGTACTATTAAGACAATTGTCAGAAAAATTAGGTGTCTTTGTCACAAACCTCCAATCATCATTAGTAACAACTTCTCCAAGTATACTTTCTGAGCTCCCATAAGATGTAGCCGTGTCAATCAAACTTATTCCATTCTCATAAGCAAACTGAAGTATCTGAGATACCTCGTGTTTAGTAGTCTTTCCATGTGTATTGGAAACGCCATAATCTACCCCAAACTGAACTGCTCCTAGACCTATCTTCATTTATACTTTAATGCATTAAAATCAGACGCAAGACAACCCATCTTCCATATACCTTCTCGACCATTGATTGACTTGACATGGCTTCTAAAAAAACCTTCAATTTGATATCCAGATTTTTCGAAAGCCTTCTTTGACCCGATATTATTTTCATAGCATCCGGCACTGAGTTTAGCTAACTTTAATTGATTAAAGCCAAATTCGGTAACCATAGAAACTGCCTTACTTGCAAAACCTTTGCCCCACGAGTCTTTATCGCCAATCATAAGACCAATCTCTGCATAATTATGATGTATATTTATAGGGCCAAGCTTAATATTTCCAATGTGTTTCATACTGCCTTGCAAAAACATACCAAAAAGAAAATGTAACTCGCTATATTGACAAGCCTCTACAAATGCTTTAACTGTATGTTCATCTTGATGAATAAATCTTGATTCAAGATATTTATTAACCTCAAAATCATTCAGCCACTCTATATATTGTTGAGTAACATCACTGGATGTTAACTCTTTCAATATTAATTCATCTGACTTTAATATAGGGCTAGTGGTACCCATAAAACTCGGAAATTTTTTGCATGACCTTTTTTAGGTTATTTTTACCAATTGTTGGGAAAATCGGTAACGAAATTGCTGATTTATAATATTCTTCAGCTCCAAAAAGTCTAATTTTTCTATTAAAATAAGGCTGTCGATAAATTGGTATGTAATGCAAATTTACATAGATATCATTCTTCCTCAGATACTTATAGAGTCTATCTCTTTCACCATCTTTATTCTTTACCCTGATCACATAAAGATGATGACTCGATTCACCACTCTCTTTTTGGATAAGCGGAGTAACTGGAATATTTTCAAACTGACCATCATACCAATATGCAATCTTAGATCGTTTTACTACATATTCATCTAACCTGCTTAACTGACTAATTCCCAAAGCCGCCTGAAAATCAGTCATACGATAATTAAAGCCAAGAGAAATTTGCTCATAATACCAATCACTAGCAATAGAATTAGTCATTTCTTTCGAATCTCGTGTAATTCCGTGACTACGCAAGAGCCGCATCTTTTTAGCAACGTCTAAATTATTAGTTAATGCTGCACCACCTTCGCCAGTGGTAATAACTTTAACAGGATGGAAACTAAATACAGTAATATCTGAATATTTACAACAGCCCACGGTTCTATTTAAATAACGTGCTCCAATAGCATGGGCTGCATCCTCAATAACTCTAAAATTATATTTTTTCCCGAGTTTTGAAATTGCTTCCATGTCACATGACTGTCCAGCAAAATGTACTGGAATAACTATCTTGGGTAAATTGCCTTGTTGTTCTGCCTGTTTTAGCTTATCTTCTAACGCCTGAACACTCATTAATGCAGTATCTGGCTCAATATCCACAAAGTCAACTAATGCTCCACAATAAAGTGCACAATTTGCGGAAGCTACAAAAGAAATAGGTGATGTCCATAATACATCTCCAGGTCCTAAATTTAAAGCCAAGCACGCAATATGTAATGCAGATGTGCAACTATTAACTGCGACAGAGTATTTTGTTCCAGTATAGTTGCAAAGTTTCTCTTCAAACGCAGGGATAGATGGTCCTTGAGTGAGAAAGTCAGAGCGTAACACCTTAATAACTGCCTTGATATCCTCTTCAGTAATATCTTGACGACCATAAGGAATGGATTCAGATTTTTCCAATTTTATCTTTATTAATTTTAATCCATTCCTGCAGGGTTTCTATACTCATCCACTCTTTATTATTATAACTCGTGTAACTAAACCCTTTTTCTACTGGCTTACCATTTTTAATTAATTTTTTAGAAGAAGACCAGTTGTTAATAGAGGGTAATATTTTATAATAACCATTGTATTCGTAAGTATAAGTAGAGTCATCTTCTCCGATCATCTCTTCATGTAGTTTTTCACCTGGCCTAATTCCAATAACTTTTTGCAAGGCATCTTTATCTATTGCTCTTGCCAAATCAGTAATTTTCATAGATGGAATTTTTTTAACATAAATCTCACCTCCACACATATCATCAAATGCTTTCCAGACAAGCTCAACACCCTCTTCTAAAGTGATCATGAAACGGGTCATGCGATTATCTGTAATAGGCAACATGCCTTTATTCTTTTCTTGCATAAAAAATGGTATAACTGAGCCTCTAGACCCCATAACATTACCATAACGTACAACTGAAAATTGAGTTTTATGCTCACCTGAATAAGAATTGCCTGCTACAAACATTTTATCAGACGCTAATTTTGTTGCACCATACAAGCTGACTGGCTTACTAGCCTTATCAGTGGACAATGCTACAACTTTTTTAACGCTATGATCAATGCATGCATCAATTAAATTCATTGCACCATTTATATTTGTTTTAATACATTCAAACGGATTATACTCTGCTGCCGGAACAATCTTTGTTGCTGCTGCATGTACCACATAATCAATTCCATCTAATGCACGATATAACCTATCCTTATCTCTAACGTCACCAATAAAAAATCTAACTCTTTTATCGTCTTTATATAGTTTTTGCATTTCCCATTGTTTCATTTCGTCGCGCGACAAAATTATAATTTTCTTAGGATTGTATTTTTCCAAAGTCATTTTAACAAATACATGGCCAAATGACCCTGTACCACCTGTTATTAATATTGATGAATTAGCAAGCATATATTGTAATTTTTTTATTATTCGTGATAATTGTAGGTTGAGTACCCTTTTGTTTGACAAAGATGATCACGCTCTGCTTCTTTAAGATCTGACTGAATCATTTCCTTAACCAACTCTGTAAAAGTTATTTTTGGAATCCAGCCTAGCTTTTCTTTGGCTTTAGTTGAATCACCTAATAGAGTTTCTACTTCTGTAGGACGAAAATAACGCGAGTCAATAGAAACAATAGTCTTATTCTGCCAAGTCCCTTTCTCATCTACACCCTTTCCTTGCCACTTAATATCTATTGCTAACTCTTTTGCGGCCACTTCTACAAACTCTCTGACTGTGTGTTGCTCTCCTGTAGAGATTGTAAAATCTTCTGGCTGCTCTTGTTGAAGCATTAACCACTGCATCTCTACATAATCTTTGGCATGCCCCCAGTCTCTTTT
>Ga0233431_1005507_pt1 | contig 12217 bp, 8 predicted proteins | sample SI_118_April2016_FD_179867 | JGI IMG/M metagenome (GOLD analysis project Ga0233431, IMG submission 179867) | Seawater microbial communities from Saanich Inlet, British Columbia, Canada - SI_118_April2016_200_MG | ecosystem: Environmental > Aquatic > Marine > Inlet | place: Canada: British...
CCAGCAATTTCCTTCCGATCCAGTCCGCAGCATAGTCCAATTGAATTTTATCCATAACGCCTCAAAGTTTTTGCTAACCAGCAGTATTTTGCCTTATGGCGTTATGGATAAAATCCTTTACATTATAAAGACCTTCGTCGAGAATGATTGAAATCATCGACTTCATCAGCAGGGCATCCGTACCCGGACGGATGGCAAGATGAATATCGGCAATTTTGGCAGTCTCGGAAACTCGGGGATCGACAACAACCAGAAGTTGATCAGGGTCTTTAGACATCTTTTTCAATCGTTTGCGCGCCTGAGGAAAATGGTGACTCATCATGGGATTTTTTCCTATGAGCATCAGCATGTCGGAATTTTCATGATCAGACGACATCTGAATACCCTGGCTTCCAAATGTCAGGCCGTGTGCCCAATACCTGCCGGCAAACTCCTGGTTGGCGGCGGAGTAAATATAATGTGCACCAAGCAGGCGCATCAGACGAACGGGGAAAGGCATACTCAGAAAACTGAACGATCCACCGCCAAGTAGTGCTGATAAAGCACGAGGTCCATGCTGTTCGAGGATGATCTTCAGTTTTTCTGAGATTTCGCTGATGGCCTGGTCCCAGGATATTTTCTCGAATGTGTCATTTACTTTTTTCAACGGATAAAGCACCCGGTCGGCATTATGCTGTTGATAGGCAATGTACCGTCCTTTGCGACAGACGTATCCTTCACTGATCGGACTATCCTTGTCTCCACGGGCTTTGATAATACGGTTGTTTTCTACACGGACTTCAAGTCCGCAACCGTTAGCGCATAATACACAAGCGGTTTTCTTCCAAGACATGATCACTCCCTCCTTATTGGTTGTTCATAAGATCAAGTGTAGAGATGTATTTTTATTACTCCGGTTCTTTTCGGCCGCTTACACCGAATGTATTCATAAATTCCGAAACCCGGTCTGGGGAGCCGAGGATGTGAAGTGTTTTTACTAGCTTTATCCTTTCCTCTTTCGTGACTGTCAGAAACATTGTCCATGCTTCAGGTGACACCTCCAATGTCACATCGGGATTTTCTGCTCTTTCTTCTATGGCGACCCAGGCATCACCATCAAAAGATAGTGTAAAAGGTGTCTGATTGGTGAACTTGAACAGCCAGTTCCTGGGAAGGGGAACTTTCTTATTTCTGTTGTTGAGAGAGACCGCCAAAGTGCTCATGGCTAAATCCGGATGGACGACTTCGCCAGGAAGGGGCGATCGCGATGCGTGCCGAAGACCCCATGACCATAGTGACTCTATTACCGGTCGAAGCTCTTGCCCTGCTGGGGTCAATTTGTACCAGGTTTCACGCCGGTCCCGACCCTTTACCCGTTCCACAGCTCCCGCATCTTCCAGATGACGAAGTCTGAGGGTCAGCCATTTGGGTGTAATATTGCCAAGACGATTCAATAAATCGGTGAACCGCTTCGGTTCGTTAAGGAGATCCCTGACAATAAGCAGTGACCATCTTTCGCCGATAGCTCCAAGCGCATGTGCCACCGGGCAATAATAACCGTATATGCGTTGTTCCATAATAAACCTTTCTATAAGATACTATCTTAATGATATTTATTTTTAACAGCCAAAGTTAAATATGTCAAACGGATTTCCGGTATTTGACGCCATTAAATTGTTCTGCTAAAACTGCCGGAACTTAAATCAGAATTCTAGAGTGGCTACAGTCCGTTGATAGGGTTGTTATCAATGGCAAGGGATTATGTCAAACGCTTTGGAATAACCTCGCCTACGCAAGGAAATGCCATGAAGATATTTAACCGTCGAAACCTTCTTATCATTTGTGCGGTCATTCTGGTTGCAGGATCAGCCATCTACTCATCCAATCCGAAATTACGGTTGACCGCTATGTATTTCGGTGTACCACAACCGAAATATGGTCTTGTGACAGATAAAAAAATAATGATCCCCATGCGGGATGGTGTGCGCTTGGCTGCTGATGTTTATCGTCCTGAGGAAAGTGGGCGATACCCGGTTATTGTCATTCGAACACCATACGGCCGAGCGAATAAAAAACAATTTATCCCTGAGATTGCCGGAGTGTTCGCTTCCCAGGGATTCGTTGTCGTTTCGCAGGACTGCCGAGGTAAGCTTGACTCAGAAGGCGAGTTTTATCCGTACACAAATGAAGCAATAGACGGTCACGATACGTTTGAATGGGCGGGCAAACAAGAGTGGTCCAATGGCAATGTGGGAACTTTCGGACTTTCATACTGGGGCTCTACCCAGTGGCTGGGATCGATTTATGGCAGTAACCATTTGAAGACCATGATCCCCATTGTGACTTCCCAAAGTTTGTATAAACGATGGATGTACAAGGGCATATTTCGCTTGAATGATGTTTTTGTATGGCATTATCAAAATTCTGACCGCAATTTGATATCGGGAAAAGAGATCGACTGGAGTCAATATGTATCTCATCTGCCGTTGATAGAGGCAGACTCTAATATGGAAAAGGACTTACCCTTTTATAACGACTGGATTCAGCACGCCACTCCCGACGATTACTGGGAGAAGATCAACGTTGAAAACCGGATGAACGATATCAAGGCGTCGGCCTTGATTGTGGGGGGCTGGTACGACTATTATCTTGAGCATGCTATTGACGATTTTAATCGCATGAGAAAGCAAAGCGGCAGCCCTGAAGCTCGCCAGAGCCGGCTACTTATCGGGCCATGGTTGCATACCACCAAAAGCAAATTCGAAGACCGAGATTTCGGAAAGAATGCCGGATTCCCACAGCAGATGAAATATTTCATTGATTGGTATCGGTACTGGTTGACCGACGAAGAACCAGAATTTGATGACGATAAACCGATCAAGATTTTCGTCATGGGCAAAAACGAATGGCGCAACGAAAGTGAATGGCCATTGGCGCAAACCCAATGGACGCCGTTTTATCTGCACAGCCAGGGAAAAGCCAATACACGCAACGGTAACGGGACATTACACCTGACATCACCAGTGGATGAGCCGAACGATGGGTTCGATTACGATCCGCTGAATCCCGCACCTTCAATCGGCGGCACTTCTATTTACGGCAAAGCCACACCGGGACCTGTAGATCAAACGGCTGTTGAACAGAGAACCGATGTGCTCGTCTATACCAGCGATCCGTTACCCAAGGATACAGAAGTGACCGGACCGATCAAACTGGAATTGTTTGCATCATCCTCGGCTGTCGATACGGATTTTGTTGCCACCCTGGCCGACGTGGATTCGAGCGGTAAATCAATAAACCTGAGAACCGGCGCTATCCGAGCACGGTATCGAAACTCATATGATCAACCGGAGTTCCTGGAAAAAGATAAGGTGTATAAATTTGACATCACGATAGGGGCTACATCAAACCTATTTAAAAAAGGTCACCGCATTCGATTGCAGCTTACCAGTTCCTATTTCCCGGAAATGGGCCGGAATCTAAACACCGGGGCTCCGATCGGTTTGACCAAAGAGGTGATAACAGCGCATCAGACAATTCTGCATAATAGTCAATATCCATCCAGGTTGATTTTACCGGTTATTCCATAAAACCAGCCAATATTGTTTGTCAATCACTGTTACACTCGGAAGGAGTCCATCCCTGTTTCCATTTTTCCTCCGTTCTGACTCCATTCTGATATGCATATGTTCACCTGTAAGCCAAGACCGAATTTTTATTTATAATCTTACAACCACACGCCGCAAAAGACGTGGTAAAATGCTTTTGCTTTTTAATATTTTGGCCTCATTGTGTTTAGTCATGTTAGCCTCTTTTCACTGGATTTCGCTCGACTTCATCCTTTCTCCGGTTCTGAAAAAAATAACGAAAAGGAACCAGCTGCCTGACAAAGCGGTCCTTTAGAAACAGGTAAACAACTGACTAACCGATGTGATTTGAGATTTTTTTCAATATCGTGTAAGCAATTAACAGGTCGAAGTGAATTATTGACCAGGGTTCTCATCTAATGTCCAAAAAAGGAGGAAAAATGAGTGGTACCGAGTTATTGGGTCAAACGTTTCATTTTATTATGAAGCGAATGGTGGATACTGGCCAGGCGCCGCATTACACCGAGATAGCTGCTGAGTTGAAGCTTTCCCTTGAAGAGGGGCGGCAAACAATGCACAAGTTATTTAATTCGGGCATATACGGCTGGTTATATCCGAACACAGATTTTATCACATCGTTTGCCCCGTTCAACCACCTTCCCACACAGTTCAAGGTAACGGTGGATGGGGAGCAGAAGTGGTTTGCACAGTGAGCTTTCGAATCGCTAGCGGTCAGCTGGCTATTTCCGGGGAAAACAGTTCGCATCGAGTCCCCATGTCTTGACTGTGGTGAACCGATCACCATCGAAATGCGCGACGGCATCGTCCAAAAAGCCGATCCCGAAGATCTGATTTGTTACGTATCTGTTCCCGTTACGAAATGGCGAACGGACGTAGCCCACGCCTGAAGCAAGATGCTTTTCTTCCGGTCGGAAGAACATCTAAACAACTGGGCACAATACGATCCTGCTACAAAAGATGGCATTTCCACCCTGGATGGAATGGTGTCAATGTTTTCCAGTAACCTCTTCAAGAAACGGATGGACCCCGATTTCTTCTCAAAAATGGGAGATTATCTGGGAGAGTTGATTGAAGGCATGGGTACGTTTAAAGGAGTTGGGCTTTATATGAAGTCATAGTCCTGAGTCAGACATTATGAGGCAGATTCGAGCTACTTCGGGCAAATAATCCAGGTGGAGCAAAAAAGTAAATTCAGCTAAGAAACTTGAAACAGTGAGACCTTTTTTGCTCCGGTTCATGAACAAAAGTTATTATGGATGATTAACGGGATGGCAGGATCCAATATATCCTGATTTACATCCCATAAGGTGTCATTAAAAAACAGGGTTGATCATACTAATAAACAATGAAAGAAGACCTCTTTGCTTATATGGATGCCATAAATGGTCAGCTGACAAAGGCGGCGTCCAATATCTGGCAAAATCCGGAAAAGGCACTGGAAGAGGTGTATGCCTGTGATCTGCAAATAGCCATGCTGGAAAAAGCAGGTTTTAAGATCAATAGAAATATACCTGGGATGTCAACTGCTTTTGTGGCTGAATTTGGCCAGGGGTCTCCTGTCCTGGGTGTTTTAGGGGAGTATGACGCGCTACCCGGTCTTTCTCAGCAGGTTTCCGGCAGCTACAATCCGATTAAGGAACAGGAAAATGGACATGGCTGTGGCCATAATCTACTGGGTGTCGCAGGTATCGGGGCTGTTTTGGCCATCAGAGAACTTCTTGAGCAGGACGGATTTAATGGTACTGTGCGCTATTATGGATGTCCGGCAGAAGAAACCTTGACGGGAAAGGTTATAATGGCAAAGGAGGGTGTTTTCAATGATCTGGATGCCTGCCTGACGTGGCATCCTGCCAGTATGAATACCGTCTTGCGCTCCAGCTTTCTGGCAATGCAATCGGCTTTATTTAAGTTTTCAGGAATTTCTTCCCATGCGGCGGCCGCTCCAGAAATGGGAAGGAGCGCACTGGATGCCGTTGAATTAATGAATGTGGGGGCCAATTATCTTAGGGAGCACATTATTGATAAGGCACGGATTAACTACACAATCACAAAAGGGGGAGGCCCTCCCAATATAATTCCTGCCAATGCAGAGTCATGGTACTATGTGCGAGCCCCCGAAAAAAGACAGATAGAGGACATTTTTCAACGCCTGGTAAAGATATCTCAAGGTGCAGCCCTTATGACTGAAACCGGTGTTGAACATGAAGTCATTGCAGGATGTTATAATGTTCTGGGAAACAATATACTGGGTGACCTCTTACATGAAAATATGAAAACAGTAGGGGCTCCCAGGTTTACTGATGCTGATAGAACCTTTGCCAGAGAACTGGTAAAAAGCTTTCCTGAAGGGCAGCAGGAAAAGGTTATTGCCGGCTATTTTGGTTCAAAAGAACTTGAAGGCGAAATCTTGCATGCGGACATTGTTCAAAATGATGATGAAAAGGAAGTGATGCCCGGCTCAACCGATGTGGGTGATGTCAGTTGGATTGTCCCCCTGGCACAGTTTACAGCGGCGACATGGCCCATTGGCACCGCAGCTCACTCGTGGCAAGCCACAGCTGCTTCAGGGTCTGGAATTGGTTTTACTGCAATGTTGTTTTCGGCAAAAGTGATAGCCGGAACTTTGTACGATCTGTTGGGTGACAAAAAACATCTTTTAAACAAGATAAAATCCGAGTTTAAAATAAAGACAAGTGGACAGGCCTATCAGCCCCTGGTAACCAAAACAAGATAATCAACGCCATTTATATTGTCGCAAATTCACTTGTAGTTCCTGGACAGGAAACCGTCTCGTTTTGATCGAAGTATCATCTTGGCCAGATTCGGCAATCTGGCTTTTCCTCGCAATTTCAGCGCCCCTACTTCGCAACTGGTCACATACAACCCGCATCCAATGCAGCGGTCTTTTTCCAGCATCTCCCTTCGTTCGAAAACGCATCAATCATTAAATCAATACCTGATTCAAGCCATTTGAAAAAAACTGGGGAAAAGAGCTTGACTCCAAAAAAGTAATTCCTTAAGATCTCCGCCACAAGTTTTATTAAACCTTTGGAAAAAAAATTCTAAAAAATCAAAAAGGGAAAAATTGGTGTTTAACAAATCTTTTAAAAACAAACCAATGGACTATAAAATAAAACCATTATCGCATAGTATAAATCTTGTTGGTAAAGTTGTTATCTTCACTGCACTTGCTGCATCTCTTTTGTACCTTCCCGCTTGTTCAAACAGCAAAAAAAGTAAATACACATCAGGCTACGGAACAAGAGAACGCTGCATTGAAAAAAAAATGAACCTGAAATACCAAAGATATGTAGCAGTAAGACACTGCAAATAATTCGATTGAAGGCTTGTATCCTTAATCGATCGTAGGTTTGACTATGTTTCCTTGTCTGGTTTTGCTGCTGAGTCTGTTTAGTTAGCTCAGTTGGAGGTAAGGTTTCGACAGGTGATCTTTCCGTCAAGATTCAGCGTTGACAAACCGAGCTGTAGGAGAATTTCAGCACCTTTTATCCGATTGTTGGTGGCATATTGCCTCTATAAGAATAGCTTTCTTTGCTTTGAGAAACCATTTACTACTGTCTACTACCAAACCTCCCTTGTAAGATCAAAATAGGATTTCTATTACCATTTCAGAAGAGGAAGGGCTTTATTAGAGATTTTATTCCCATAGGCAATCGAGGGAGATTCGCACCTGTTTCTTCCGTTCGATCATCCCTTCAGACTTAGAACAAAACTTCAAAGGAACGAGAAAAGTACGTTTGTCACTTTAAATACCGGCATTATCGTACTCCTGAAAATCTTGAGTATAAAAACTTGTCTATCAAGAACGGCACTGGTCAATTTTGATTAAAAAACGAATAATAGACATTACAAAATCGACGTTTTCTTAACACATTGTCCCATCGAAACATGAGTGAATATTCACAAAACAAATCCGCCAGATACGAGCCCAGAACGGCAACCACACCCGGTGGTTGCGGGTATGTTGAACTATGGGAAACAGAGGGCGATCAAACCGGCTCACTTGTGTGGAAATTCATGCCCAGGAATAACAACCCGGTCCTGATTTTGGTTAGGGTTATTGAGGGGAAGCACATGCTCACGGTGGATGAAACCGCCAGAGTCGGTGTTTATGATATTGCTGGTCGCAACGAGATTGCCTCAAAAGAGTTTTATTCCCAAATGCCGGCGGGAGCTGTTCTGGACCAAAACGAAAGCCTGTTACTTGTAGCACTTGACCCGGTACATGATTCGAGCAGGTTTCTCCTCATGATTGATATTCGGACGCTGGAGATCCGGAATCGGCTTCAGCTTCCCGATAAAATTCTGCTTACCAGTTTGCAGGTCATCAATAACGAGGAGGTGGTTTTCTATTTCCCTACCGGAAGCATTGACGGCCGGGATGTGCGAGACGGTTTGCTGCGGGTAGACGTCAGATACAACAGACGGTTGTCACAATATTTCTCCAGTTCACCTACGGGGCGGTTTTCTGTGCCACCGATGGCTGTTTGCCCGGACAGAAATGTGGGTATTCGTCCTTGCTATGAACGAATAGACATCATTAGAGAATCAGGGGAGAAACGTTATCTTGCCAAAGCGATCTTGTTTGATCTAAATACCTGTAAGGTTATCCGGAAGATAACCCTACGCCAGTTTCACCCTGGTCAGTTGTTTGAAGATGATGACCCTGACACAGCGCTGTCATATCTGGAATCCCCGGCTGCTTCTGAAGAACAGATTGAAGTCCGGGATGAGTTCCTTGAGCGTATTGACGCATTTGCGTTCTGCCATACAGAGGGTGCTTTCTGGGTAACCTTTCAGCACGGGACGATTCGAAAAATATCGCTGGAAGGTGACTATCTGTCTCCGCTTATCGCCCACCCGGGCGATCCGTCCTGTTCAACAGATGATCCATTTTATCGCACCGGTTTTGATAATCCGGTTTCGATTTCTAATGACGATCGATACCTTACTTTTGGAGTTCCTTCCATTACAATTGATCTGTCAAAAATAGATCTTCAATCCGGCAGTGATCTGCTTATCCTGTTACCGGCAGAAATCCTGATACCATTTGCATATACAGGCCTGGAATCCGAGAAGGAGTTCTCCTGGACCATTGTCGGGTTGGATAATCCTGAAGATGAAATCTCAGTTCAAACTGCTCTGGAGCAACTGGTCCATTTGACCGAGAATATTGACGAGATCAGGGATGGGAACCTGCTACGATTTCGATTTCACAGCCGAGAAGGTGATCTTTCTGAAGAGGCGTTTTTTAAAATTGCAGGCACAATAACAGAATGTCTTCCGGCGATGAGTCGTTTTGTTCAAAATCTCTGCAACCATGTAGCCCCACTTTGGTATGATACTGAATTGCCAGCCGGTTTTTATGCAATGCAGTCATTGGTATTTTCGGATGAAAAATACCTTAAATTATTAATCAACTACCTGGGCAGTGCGGTTGACGGGAAATATGAAGGAAATGCCATCAGTCACTTGGTGAATGATGCTATCAACCGGTACAATTTTAATCATGACATAGTTGGAGTTTTACTGACATTCGCCGTATTTCAGCCGGAACCAGGGTTGGACATGCTTCAGCAACAGGCACAAAGTCAGATGTTCCTGAAGTTTTCTGAGGTGCCTGGCAATCTTTCCTATTTCAGAAATCACACCCTGTTTAAATCGCTGCTGGAGGATTACTTCCATTTATTATTACCTGGCGAGGATACTCTTTTTGAGGCGATCGAAGCCGAGGATAAGGATCGGGTCAGGGAGATCCTGCAAGATGACATCGATCTGAACATCATCCACCCGGATTTTGAATGCTCAGCGCTGGAATTGGCCTTTGAACTGGAAAACCCGGATATTATACGATTACTGATAGAGCATGGTGCTGACATCGAACGCCTGAATATTGACAACCTTGCCAAAATCATTCTGCAGCGAAGCACACCCTTGAGCCCCGAAGAATCCAGGAATATAAATAGTGCCCTTGATATACTGAATGGGAGGAAAGAGGCCGTCCAGGACCAGATATCAAAAATAGAGTACCAGAACATGCTGAGCTTTACGGTTAGTGTCACGCAACTGGCGGAAATGAAAGAGGCACAAGGCAGGCTGGAAGAGCTTAACCGTGAACTCCGCTTCGCCCGGCTGGGAATAGATAAAACCGGCCGATATCCGCTTGTGATCATACCGGCACGGGACAACACGCCCCAGGAATATCGAGTGGTTGATTCTGAACCGTCACGTGAGTTAATCCGGGATTCCGCATATTTTGAAGAGGATTTGAAAGCTGCCACCGTTGTTATTGGGAGCCTGGATGATGAATCGGATCTCATTGACGCCTTTGAACAGCTCATTGACCGTTCTCACAAGCTGGAGGAGCTGATTGTCGATGATCGTCTCAGGTTTTCCTTTAAGGACTCTCAGCGAGTAATGAATGAAAAACAGTTTTATGAATCTCTGATTTTGACCCCTGGCAAGGCCGAAAAACTCGCTGAATTTCTGAAAAATGTGGTCGACAATGCACCTGGTGAACTGTGGTACGACGACGACACTCAAGCCTGTATGTATGCACTACAAGCCTTGGTTTTGTTTGACCGTCAATATATTGGTCTCTTTATCCGGTACTTGAAAAGCGGGATAATTAATCCAGACCATGAAAAACTATTTCCTACAGAGCTGGTTTTTAATGCGGTTGCTCAATATGGATGGTGCAATGATACCCTGGAATTGCTGGCTGTAAGAACCATAGTCTGTGGCAGTAGGTATGCCATGGACGAATTAAGAATTCAATTGAAGAAAGGTGGATTAAAAGAGTTTCTTCAGGATTCTGAACAGTTTGACTACTTTCTCCAATGTCTTCAAAAGGAAGCAGGAAAAAGAGAGACAGAAGAGATCAAAACCATCTGTGATTTGATCAGTCGTCTGCCTCCTCAAAATATCATCGATTCATAAATATCAGTTGATTACTGATATGTTGAATTGACTAATTGTTGACGGTTTATCCAGGAGGAGGTTCGATTAACATCGTAAAATTGACCAATGGGCTCCTTGCAATCACATCCAGAAGTCAGGATATTTTCGATTTCTCGACAGATTGTTAATCAGGAGTGCTACTATTAACATGATAACCGCACTTACACCAGCGGGGACTATAACGTACAGATAACCCAAATTATGATTTTTGCCGCTGCCTATGACGGGATACCGGGGTAGTGGGCCAGCAGTCAGCCCACTCTGAAGAAAATGTTTTAAATGGCTACCTAATCTTTTAATCAAGAATACTGTGATCTAGGAAGAAAAAATTATATCTGGAGGTGTGCGGCCGCTGAAATTAAATACAGTCCATTGCACGCCAAACAGGGGATGTTTATAATCCTCACCCACTGGTGCCATTTCAAATCGAATTTTCGCCCAGTCAGCGTCCAATTCTTGTGCAACGATCATCGGTAGAGCGGTCGTAATTCCCTGTCCCATCTCCGAGTGACTTACCATCACTGTGATCGTGTTATCCGCATGTATTTTTTTCCAGGCATTGGACGTAAACACATCTGCTTCGCTGTCTGGCGTGGCGGCGGAAACATCAGTTTTCCCACTGCAGTTGGGTAACTGAATCCCGACGATCAGCACAGAACCGGTGGCGGTGCTGATCTTTAAGAAACGTCTTCGACTCTGATTGACTTCACTTTTTTCCATTTTGATACTCCTGAGCTGCAAGGTGAATCGCTTTTCGAATAGCCTGGTAAGTTCCGCAACGACATAAAACATCCGACATGGCCAAATCGATTGCGTCGTCATCCGGTGTTGGATTCTCTTTTAAGAGGGCGGCCCGAAATTGAACAGGAGAATGAAGGTTCGCCATTAATATGCACCGTACAAGAACCACATTCCGCTATGCCACAACTGTACTTTGTTCCTGTTAATCCTAACTGTTCGTTAAGGACCCAAAGTAATGGGGTCTCGGGATGAACGTCCAGCTGGTGAACCTTCGGATTCGGAATACAATTGTCCGGTCTTTGCAACCACGCTCATGACACGGGAAATGTTAACCCACAATATCCGGCTGATCAGGTACTGCTCATCCAAGTGTTTTCCATTAATGTAAAGAAAACACGTTGCCTCCGGCATCATCGACGGGGGTCCACACAATCTCCGGAGTATTGGAAGGAGGCGGATATCGAGCAGTCTCCTCCTCCCATAGGCCCAGGTGTTTGAGAATCTTATGGTTGATTGGCCCCTCGGGCGACGTGTTTCATTTGATACCATGTGAAACACTTGGGTGATAAACGAGATAATTCGCATAAGCCCCATGCAATCCGGATAGATCAATGGATCTTGTTTCCAGATCTTTTTAATGCATTCGCACCAGGTGAGAGACGGCACTTTTTTAGGCTGGTATTTTGAAACGTCGATGATATTGACGCCTTCCCTGTTATTTTCTTCAGCGGTGTCTTGAGTAAGTTCCACTAGTTCCGCTTTTGCTCTCAACCCTCTTGATTTGTTCGAGTAGAATCCGTAGTACCCGAAGCAATGCATACCAGAGGTCTATTTTCGACCAATTCGTTACCATCACGCATCCCTGTCATTTCCTTCACGGAAAAGCGGTCCCGATAATTCAATACAGA
>Ga0233431_1005508_pt1 | contig 12215 bp, 7 predicted proteins | sample SI_118_April2016_FD_179867 | JGI IMG/M metagenome (GOLD analysis project Ga0233431, IMG submission 179867) | Seawater microbial communities from Saanich Inlet, British Columbia, Canada - SI_118_April2016_200_MG | ecosystem: Environmental > Aquatic > Marine > Inlet | place: Canada: British...
TCCGGCCCGAACACGTCCAAGCCCGAGAAGTAGTGTACGTTCGAGTCCCCGCACGACCGCAGCGCCTCGACGGCGGCCTCGACCTCCTCGCGCATCCCCTGGAGCGAGAAGCCGACGGCGTTCGGGGTAGTCTCGCGCGGTGGGGAGAAGATGGGCGAGATCAGTCCGATTGGGATGGTGGGGTGCTTCTCCCGGATCGTGCGAACCGTGCCGATAAGCGCCGGCCCGAAACTGCGCGGGTTCAGGCTCGATCCACCCTGTATGTTGATGCCGGCGCAGATCGTGATGACGTCCGCTGGCAGATCGCGGATCAGCCTCGCGATCATTGGGTCGAGGTGGCACTGGCCGCCGAAGCCAAGGCATGTCAGGTCGAGTTCGCGTTCACGCGCGACGATCGCCGGCCACGTGTATGCAGGGCTTTCGGCGGCGCCGCACTGGGAGATGGAGCTACCGTACGTCGTCCACCGGGGCCGCGCCACCGCCGACGCCGTGAGCGTGGCATCGCCGTCAAGCTCCAGCGCGCTCAGGCGGACCCGACCCGACTGCGGCAGCCACAGTTCGACCAGCTTGTCCTCTGGAGGCAGTCCATCGAACGTGAAAGACGGCGCGCCAGGCAACGGCGCGGACCCGCGAAGCTCACCATCCACGGCGATGTCGACGGCGGACGCGTCTCCCGGGATTGCCAGGCGGCCGGTGATCGACGCGCTAGTGGTGCGGAATGCCAGCCGCACGCCCGCGGCCATGGCCGCGCGCTCGCGGAGCGCGTCCGGGGGGTACAACGCCCGCTCCTCGTGCGGGATGCGCCACGGCTGTACCCAGCCATCGCCCACCTCGAGCGAGACCGCCCCCATCCACGACAGCCGGTCGTCGTCAGCCCGCACGCGTAGGCCCATTGGCTCCCTGACCCCCCTAGTCCTGTGTGTGCGCGCGTCAGTCGCGCCCAGTGAACGCAGTGATGGCTTCCCGCATATCGAGTCCACTCGGCGCCTGATGGACGCGCAGCCCGAATTCCGGGATCACGGCGAGGATGTGGTCGAATATATCCGCCTGGATGCCCTCGTAGTTGGCCCAGACGATGTCGTTCGTGAACACGTATATCTCGATGGGCAGCCCGTGTTCGCCGGGCGGCCGGTGACGCACCAGAAGCGTCATGTCCTGATGCACGCGCGGGTGGTTGCGCAAATACTCCCGCACGTACGCGCGGAACGTGCCCAGGTTCGTCATACGCCGGCCATTGATCGCCTCGGACATATCGAACCCGTGCTCCGAGTTCCACGCCGCCAGTTCCTCGCTCTTCTCCTCAACGTACGGTCCGAGGAATGCGAACCGGGCGAACCGTTCGACCATCTCGTCGGTGCAGAACGTCACGCTGTTCATGTCGATGTATAGGCATCGCTTGATGCGTCGCCCGCCCGAGTCCTGCATGCCCCGCCAGTTGCGGAACGAATCCCCCACCAACGCGTACGTGGGGATCGTGCTGATCGTCTTGTCCCAGTTCTGCACCTTGACGTGGTGGAGCGTGATATCGAGCACGTCGCCGTCTGCGCCGAACTTGGGCGCCTCTATCCAGTCGCCGATTCTCACCATGTCGTTGGCGGAGAGCTGGATTCCTGCGACGAAGCCGAGGATCGTGTCCTTGAAGATGAGCAGGATGACCGCCGTCAGCGCGCCGATGCCGCTCAATATCTTCCACGGCGACTGGTCGATCACCGTCGCGAAGACCGCGATGCCTCCGACGACATACAGGAAGATCTTCAGCGCCTGGACGTAGCCACGGATTGGGTGATCCCGAGCCACGTCGTACGTGCGGTAGATGTCGACCACCGCGTCGAGAGTGGCCCCGGCTACCAGCATGCCGCCGAGCCCCATGTACCCGACGGAGAAGTTCCGCACCGCGTCGGCCCACGACCCGAACAGCGGCGCCCCAGCGTAGATGATGAGGGCAGGCGCGAAGTGTGATAGACGCGCGAACACACGCCGCCGCACCAGGACATCGTCCCACTGCGTCGCCGTGCGCGCGGCAAGCTGGCGCATCGCGGTGACGACCACCCGCCTGGCGATAAAGTTGGCGATGATGCAGAGAGCCGCCACGACGACCGCGAAGGCTACAGTCGCCGCGACCTCGGACACGACGGAGCCGAGACCGTGGGCGGTCAGCCAGTCTGTGACCAGCGGGCGTAGGCGGGCCAGCGAGGACACGTCCGTAGGCATCGCGACTATCCCCAGCTAAATCCGGGACCGTCCGGAACCGACACCTTCCCATCCTCGATCCGCATGGGAGAGCCGTCCGGGATGAGTCCGGTCTCGAGGTAGATGGCGTTGCCCAGGCACGCCATGACGTTGAGCTGCACGGGGCCGCCGCCGTGCGACGCGTAGGGTATGCGGAAGCAGTCGGCCATGAGACCGATCTGGAGGAGCATCGTCGGCCCGCCTGCGCGGCGTAGGTCGGGCTGGATGATGTCGACGGCGCCTCGTCTAAGGAAGCGCGCAAAGTCGTGCCGACTGTAAAGGTTCTCACCGGTGGCGACGGGAATGTCGAGGGCGTCCGCAAGCTCCGCGTACCCGTCGATGTCGTCGGCGGGGATCGGCTCTTCCCACCAGAACAGGCCCATGTCCTCGAACGCGCGGCCGCGGACTAGCGCTTCGGCGGTCGAGAGCGACTGGTTCGCGTCGACCATGATCGTCGTGTCCGAGCCGACGGCCGAGCGTACGGCCTCGATCCGGTGGATGTCCTCGGCGAGCGTAGCGTAGCCAACCTTCACCTTGACGGCGCGGAAGCCCTGGCTGACCGCCTTTGCGCATATCTCTTGGACTTCGCGGTCGTCGTAATTCAGCCAGCCCACCATGGCGTAGGCGGGCGCGTCCGACCGCACGCCGCCCCACAGATGCCAACAGGGGACGTCCATCGTCCGGCCGTAGCAGTCCCACAGCGCAGTGTCCACCGCGGCGATGCCGAACGTGGTCAACCCGCCGGACCCGTGGTACTCCGTCTCGCGGAGCATGCGCTCGTGTGTCGCACGGATCATCGTCAGGTCCGATCCCACGACCAGTGGCTTCAGCTCGTGCTCGACGACGGCTGCGAGCGCGTCCGGCGCGCCGGCGATCCTACCGAACCCTGATGACCCGTGGCCCTCGACGCCGTCCTCACTCCGCGCCGTGACGTGCACAGAGCCGGAGCCAGGCAACGACTGGAGCGCGTCGCGGATCGGACGCGCGGCGCCCTTGCTGCGTCGTGCTTCGATCGTCAGTTCGGTGATGCGCATTGCGTGGGGTCCTCATGCTAAGGCGCCGCCAGTGTAGCGCAGCAGAGCGCCCGGCGCTAAGAGGTCTCGTCGTGCCACAGGCGCTGCATTTCACGGGACGTCGCGAGTAACTCGTCCAGCGGCCCTGCCGCGTCGACGCGCCCGTCACGGAGCACGACAACGTGGTCTGCGCGCCGCAACGCAGGACGACGATGCGAGACCACCAGACACGTCGCGTGCTGCGACTCGAACAGCCGGTCCCACAGCGTACGCTCCGTCTCGACGTCCAGCGCGCTCGAAAGGTCGTCGAAGACGAGGAGTTCGGACCCGCGGATGAACATCCGCGCCGCCGCGGCGCGCTGCAACTGCCCGCCGGACAGACGCACCCCACGCGGGCCGACGAGAGTGCCGAAGCCGTCCTCCAGCGTCTCCATGTCGTCTTCCATCACACCGAGGCGGATCGCGCGGTCGAGGGCCGCCTGATCGTCCGGCACGCCCATGAGGATGTTCGAGCGGAGTGACTCGCTGAAGAGTCTAGGTATCTGCGGCGTGTACGCGCACCGCGGCGGAACGAGGAACGACTTGAGGTCGTCGACATTGCGGCCGTTCCACGCGACATCGCCGCCGTCCTTCGGCAGCACGCCCAGCAGCGTCTGGAGCAGCGTGGTCTTGCCTGAGCCGATCCGGCCCGTCACCACGGTGAAGGAGCCCCGGTTCACCGTCAGGTCGATGTCGTGGATACCCGCTTCGCCGTCGGCGTAGCTGTACGACAGGCCACGGACGTCGAGTTCATGCAGGACGTCCGCCTCCTCCTTGGCCGGGGCGATCACCGGTGGGCGTGGGTCGCCCACGTACACCGGGTTGTGCTCGGTGACCGCGCCATCCGGGGCGCCTTCGATAGTGCGGTCCATGCGGCCCAGCGAGACGCCCGCGCGTCGGTGCTGCGCCATGATCGTGCCGATGAGCGAGCCGCTGCGCGCCACTTCGCCCACGTACGTCGTGAAGAGGGCGACGTCGCCGACGCTGAAGGTGTCCGACCGCATCTTCTCGGCGACGAGTAACAGGATGACGCCCGTGGCGATGTGGCCGACGTTCATGCCCACCGACCGGAGCATCTGGTTGAACAGGTTGTCGATGAGCGTCGACTTCCGTCGGTCGTCGTTCAGGCGCTGGAAGTGACGGACGACATCCGTCTGCGCGACGGCCACCTTGATGGCCAGGACTGCCTGGAATATCTCGTTGATGAAGTTCGTCGCGCGCTCTGTTGCGATCCGCTGGGCAAGCCGGTACCGGTGGATGAACCGGCGCAACACGTTCACCATCGTGACGATGAGGATCGCCGGGACGACCGTCACCACGGTTATCGCGGGGTCGATCTTCGCCATCGTCGTGACGGCCAGGATCGCGAAGATCATGTTCCCCCAGAGGTGGATGTAGTGTTCCAGGTAGAACATCACACCCCGGACGTCGTCACGGAACCGGTTCGTGGCCTCGCCTGACGCGCTCGATATGGTGGCCGGAGCCGGCACGTCCAGCGCCTGCCTCAGCAGGTTGCGCCGCAAGAGCGACGAGACCATGTACCGCCACCGCACCCACACGAAGGCGGACGATATGATGACCCCGCGGTCGCCTAACTCGATGGCGATGAACACTGCGATGAGGGTCCAGCCATTCATCCCGGCGTCGGCATCCCCGCTCAGGAAGTCGAAGAACGCCTTCATTATCAGCCCGTTGATGTACGGGACGACATCGTCCAGGCCGCGGAAGAAGATCGTCAGCAGGAAGCTGCGCGGCCGGAATCGCAGAAGGCGGAGAGCGGATTGCCCTGTTGTCACGCCATGTCCTCCTCGAGTCCCGTGCGGAGGAGTTCGGAGAAGCGTGACTCAGGGTTCGCGACCAGGTCGGCGCGCGGTCCATGCTCGCGGATGGTGCCGTCCTGCAAAATCATGATGTCGTCGACACGCTGCACGGTCCCAAGCCGATGCGCGATGATGATGCCGGTCCGACCATCGAGCAGCTTGTTGACGGCGCGGTCTATGCGCCGCTCCGTCGCCGGATCGAGACGCGAGGACGGCTCATCGAGGATGACCAGGGCGGGGTCGCGAAGGAACACGCGCGTGAAGGCTAGCAGTTGCGCCTCGCCCGCCGAGAGCGTGGCCGCCGTCATCTCGGTGTCGAGGCCGTCGGGGAGACCATGCACCCAGTCGGATAGCCCGAGGTCGTCGAGGACCGCGAGTATGCGCGCGTCGGGAGTCTGCTCGCCGAACAGCGCCAGGTTGTCCCGGACGGATGCGTGGAATATCTGCACATCCTGCGTGACCAAGGCGACGCGGCTGCGAAGGTCCGCCGTCCGAAGCTTGGTGATCGGCGCGCCGTCCAGGCGTATGTCACCTGCCTGGGGATCGTAGAGGCGGAAGAGCAGTCGCGCAATAGTCGTCTTGCCACTACCTGTGCGGCCGAGCAGGCCGAGCGTTTTCCCCGGCTCGAGCGTGAACGACACGTCACGCAGGACCGGCTCGCCGTCGACGTAGGCGAATGTCACGTCGTCGAAGGCGACCGCGACGCCGTCCCGCGTCGTAAGGCGTTGGGATCCGTCGTCGATGCGGGATGTCGTGCGGTACAGCTCTTCGACGCGGCGCATGCCCGCGGTCGCGCGCTGCAAGTCGTTGATCTGGCGGCTGATGTTGTAGAGCGGGCGCCGGAGCATCGACGTGTAGTGGAACACGAGGTAGACCGTGCCGATCGTGAACGTGCCTTCGCGGAATAGGAAGATACCGAACCCCATCGCCAACCCGTGTCCAAGCGCGAACAGGACGCCGGTGATGGACCTCAGCAACTCGCCCATGATCTCCGCGCGCCGCACGCGGCCGTACACCTCGTCGTTCTCTTCGTAGAAGCGGTCCATCGTGTGGGGGATGCCGCCGTTGGTGCGGATGTCCTCAATCCCAACCAGGCGCTCTTCGAGGAAGCCATACAGGCGGGAGTACCCTTCGCGCTCCGCAGTGTAGAGCGGCACAGCGACGTTGCGCGTCAGGTTGTAGACGAACAGGGCGAGCGCCGAGAAGATCGTCAGCGCGCCGCCGACGCGCCAATCTTCCCGCCACACCAGCGCGAGGACTCCGACGAGGAAGATGGCGTTGCCGATGACCTGTACCACGAACTCCGAGAAGAAGTTCGCCATCGTGGTCGTGTCGCCGTCGACGCGCTCAACCATCTCACCGGGGGTGCGCGCGTTGTGGAACCACATGTCGAGGTTCAGGCAGTGCAGGGCGAGTTCGCCGCGCATTCGGTTCGTGACGCGCCACCCGATGTCCTGACCGAGGTACGAGCTAACGAGCGTAATGAGCTGCCTGGCGATGCTGATGCCGATGAACGCCCCGGCTGCCATGAGCAGCGCCCGCACCGCTCCACCGGCTTTCGCCGTGTCGATGAAGTAGCGAAGCAGTTGGGGGTTGATGAGCCCGAGGCCGATGCCGGAGAACATGAACAGGGCGAGCAGGAGCACGCGTGGCGTGTGGGGACGCAACTGTTCGCGGAGGAGGGCCGCGTAGTGCGAGAACGGTACTCTGGTATCGGTGTCCGCTGTCGACGGGTCTGTAGCCAATGGGTCTCCGGGTGGGTGACGGGGCAAAGGCGATGACCCGACTATGCGGCTATCCAAGAGAGAGTGTCAAGCCGCGGCCGGCTCCGCATGGGGACTATCAGGCTGTGTCTGTCGGCGTGCGCGAGGCCGGGCATATTCGCGCGCGGCACGCGTTCTCACGGGCGTTAAGGGGCGCAGGCTGTGGTCGGTCGCGGTCGCGGGCTACGCGTCGTAGCGGCCGTACCGCTGTATCGCCGACATGATGAGGCGCATCCCGGTCAGCCGCGACCCGTTGTTGATGCTGCCAGCGGTCGCGAAGACGACACCGCGTTTCTCGCGCGCCATCTCGAAGTCGCGCAGGAACTCCGCGACAATGCCTACCTCGTCGTTGCGGCTGTACGTGAACGGCGCCAGGACGCCCTGGATGACTGCCGTCGGCATGTGCTCACGGATGTGGTCGATGAGGACGTTGGGGCCGAAGTTCACGCCGGTCATGTTCTCGCGGGCGAGTATGGGGACGAGGTGCCCCATATCGGAATCACTGTGCTGATACCGGCTGTCCTTGGGGCCGGGGCTGCACGCGTCCCACATGCCCTTCACGATGGGAAACCCGAAGAACTCGTACATCTCGGCGTTGAGGAGGGCGCAGTTGTCATCCGCGAAGCTGAATCCGCGGGGCGCCGTCTCCGGCGTGTGACCCGCCTCTTCGTCCTGAATGCGGACCTTACCAAGCATCGCGCGGAGGATCGTGTCGCGTAGGCGCGCCGCTAGGTCGGGCTCGTCCGCGATGAGGTAGATCAACTCCTGCGCGCCGATCATCGATGTCGCGAACGTCACCGGGCCGCGCTGGCCGCGGTAGACGGGCGGACGAGCGCCGTCAGCCATCAGGCGATCGCGCTCGTCGTCCCATCCGTCGGGGAGGAGGAACGAGCGCAGGTCGTCCAACCTGCCGTCGACACGATCGAGGAGCGCGCGCACCTCGTCAGGGCCGTCCGCCGAGGTGTGCAGCCACCAACTCTGGCTGACGGAATCCCACCGGTTCTCCATGTCGAAGATGTCGTGGAGTTGCTTGATAGCGGGGAAGCCCGGCCGCGAGGCGCCGGGCAGGCGTTCGTCGAGCAGGCGCCTTCCGACGATGCGCTCCGACTTGTCGTTGTAGGCGCGGCCCACCTCCGCGCGCCATTCGCCGTCCCTCTGGTAGCGCTCCCACTGCTGGGGGATGTCCAGTTCCTCGAAGACGCACTCCCAGTTGCAGATAGCCCCGAGCGGCATCTGCGGAATATCGGCGCCGAAGGGGTCGGCCCTGGCGATCTCCTGATCCTGCCAGAACCGGTCGATGTCGACCGGGGCTAGGCCATCGTTCGCGTGGGCCTCCGCGACCAGGCTCTCGGCGGTTGCGGTGTGTTCGGGCTTGACGTGGACGCTCAAGACTCCCCTCCTCCGAAGCTGTCGTGATCGCGCGATCCGCGCGCGTCGTGGCAAGTATAGCCACGGAGTCGGCGATGGTTAGTCCATCGTGATGGGCAGGCGACGAGATAGGGCCGCTCGTCGCGACGCGCGCCTCGGCGCCCTGGCGTCCCCGCGTTATTTGCGCATGCACTGCGGTGACGCCATACTGATTCCGTTGGGGTGGCCCGGAACCTCGACGCGGGCGGCTGAGGGAGGACGGGTGCATGACGCGCAAGATTAGGCTTGCGGCAGCGGTCGGGGTCGCGATGATGGCGGCCTGCTCCGTCGCAGTCGCAGGCGGCTCAACCACGATGCACAGGATCGAGAGCGAGGCCGTCGCCGGCAACATCATGGGCATCAGCAATGTGCGCCCCGTGTTCGTGTACACGCCGGAGGAATACGAGCACACGCGGCGTCGCTATCCGGTCATCTACTGGATACCGGGTTGGAAGACTCCCGCGAGCAGCGAATACGTCGGCGCCCTGGACGCGGCCATCGCGAAGGGTTGGATACCGCCCGTGATCGCGGTCACGGTGGACGTTCGCGGGGGCGTCCTGATGCTGAACTCCCCCGTATTCGGGGACTGGACGGATTTCCTGATAGATGAGGTCGTGCCGTTCATTGATGGCGAGTACCGCACGATACCTTCGCCCAAGGGCAGGGCGCTGATGGGGCACTCGACGGGCGGCTACGGCGCGATGCTGCTGCCGCTGCTGTATCCCGGCATCTGGTCCGCGGTAGGACTCAACGACGCATCGGTCTGGGGCGCGTGTCAGATCGCGTGGGGCCGAAAGTCATCGAGAAGTTCAGCGAGTATGCGTCGCTTTCGGGGCCTGAGCAGGCGTGGACGCAGATCGCGATCGCCGCAGCGTGGATTCGGACTCGGCACGGCTCTTCGACCACCCCAGGCGCGATGGCGCTGGGCCGGAAGTGCAGGCGGCGTGGGACGCGCGGTGTCTGCTGAACGTCGACACGCTACGCGATCACCGGGACGCTCTGGCGCAGATATCCATGGTCGGCGTAGTGGTGCCCAGCTCGGGGAACAAGACGAATCGCTCGCACAACCTGCGATTGGTCGAGGCGATGCGACGAGTGGGCGTCGTGCCGCAGGTGCTGAACGTGCGCGGCACGCACGGAAGCCACCGCCCGGAGCGGTTCATCTTCCTCGCAGGCCTGGTGACCTCCGTGATGCCGGGGCCGTCCTTCGACACGTCGGACTCACGGACACTGGAGTGGGGCGCTCTGAAAGACGCCCAGTGGCAGGCGGGCGTCGCCTCTAGATGAAGATCTTGTACGTGCTGATACGGAGGGCGGGCCCGATGATGGCCCAGACGCTACCGAAGAAGTAGTCGCCCAGAATCAGCCCAAGGAAGAACGGGATCGCTCGATTGTGCAGCCGGATGCCTCCGTGGCGCAGAATCGCCAGCTTGAGCGCCCACCCGGCGAAGACGACGAACCAGAAGTACTCCATCGCGAAGCTCACCGCCAAGGCGTAGCCCGCCGGGTGGAACGGCCACCACAGGAAGCGGGCGCGCATCGCGGTCATCAGCAGTACGAGTATGCTGCCGGCGCCCGCAAACATGATGTGCGGCAGGCTCGCAGGGGTAGGGGTCACGAACCAACGCTGCAAGCGGGTGAACGACTCGCGTCCGACCCAGTCCTTGAACCCGCCCAGCGACTCCGCGCCATTGATGTAGGCGATGTGCAGGTTGGCCCAGAACGTCGCTACGATGCTCACCGCGATGGCGACCAGTAGCGCGCCCAGGATGCCTCGGTTCCTGATGCCGGCGCCCTCCGCCATCTTGAACGCCTCCAACTGGTTTGGCATCGGATGGTTCCGGTACCCCCGGTTGAACCAGTAGAACATCGCCAGCATGGTCTGGCTTCGTGGCGGATAGGCGCGCGAACCGAGCGCGGAGATCATCATGTCGTGCGGGTTGACGTAGTAGATCTCATGCGGAGAGCCAAATTCTGCGCGAACGCGGGTGATCGCGAACGACAGCGCGAAGTAGATGCCAAAGAACACGACCGAGACCCACGCGGCCATGCCTGCCGCGGACGTGAACACGAGCACCGCGACGCCGCCTCCCGCGAGTCCGAGCCACGCCCATCGGTACGGTAGCGGCTCGTTCGTATCGTCGACGAGTCCCGGGCGTATCGCACTGTGAAACGCAGACCGTATCTGCCGCCGACTGCTCCACACGGCGATGCCACACAGCGTTAGCCACGCGCCCCATCCCTGCTGCCCGAAGTACGGGAACGCGGGGAGCGACCTGAACCCAGCGGCCGCGCCGGCCACCTGCTCTAGGCGGCGGATGACGTAGAAGAACCAGCACGAGAAGGACAGATCGAGTGGCATGAAGAACGATAGGCCGATCATGAACGGGTACCCGGACACCGTCATGCCGGCGAGCGCGTTCCACGGCTTCGCGGTGAACTGCGAACCGACGTTCACCTGCTTGATGTACTTGATGTAGGGCACCTGGGGAAATACGTGGTGGAGGCCGTTCAGAACCGTGATGAACGCCGCCACGCTGAACCCCAGCCACAAGGCGCGCTGACGCAGCAACGGGGCTCCACCGCCCTCGGCCAGCCGCATCGGCAACTGGATGTTGGGATAGGCAAGCTTCTCGTGCTCGGTCCAGCGCTTCCGCACGATGGTGTTGATGCAGAGCATCATGAACATCAGCACCAACACGAACGCGCCCCAGAACGCGAGCGGCACGAGCCACGGGCGGAAGTTCTCGGCCGCGTAGATGGTGGATTCGCCCTCGTAGAAGCCGGCGAGCGCCTTCGGGTCGCTGACGGTGAGCCAGTCGGGTATGTAGTGCCAGAAGAGTTCGGCCCACTCGTTCTCGGGAGTGGCGTTCCACTTCGCGTGCACGATGGCCCCGAACATGTTCTGGAACATGTCATGACCCGAGAACGTCACGGAGACCGCGTTCATGAAGTAGATGACGAGCAACTCGGACGAACTCAGGGCGTGGCCGGAGGCGTACCGCTGGGCGGCCAGATTCAGCAGCGTGAGAAGGAATAGGAAGAACACGGGCTGCACGAACAGCGGGAGGCAGGACCCATCGAGCGAGTAGTAGCGGGTCTCGACGAGCGTGACCCAGTACACGCAGATCGGGATCAGCAGGGCGCCGATGACGACCGAGCGAAGGGTGACATAGGAGGAGCTTCCGTGCCGGGCCTTGTCCTTCATGGCAGTGGGTAATTAAAGCGAACGGAGGCCGTCGAAGGCAAGGACATTGACCCGTGGGGTACTGAACAACGTGGCGTGATGGCGCGTTAAGGTATCAGGCGTACTCTGGACAGTTATAGCGCCGAGAGCGCGTTGCCGGTATGGTCGGCGACACTTATAATGTGGCACTCGCAGGGCGGGGCGCCGGCTCACGCTCGGCACCGGATACGCGAGTGGTTATGCGGCAGAGGCGCCGCCATCTGGGGAGTAGACGATGACCTTGACACGATTATGGCGCGTGGCGGCCCTGCTGGCGGTGGCGATAAGCGCGAGAGCCGGCGTGCCGGCCTCGGTAGTGTTGACGCCAAACAGCGGCGCTCCCGGGGAGATCATCCAGGTCGACGGCGCCACCTGGCTCACGGACGACTCCAAGACGATCGAGTTCGTTGAGGCGACCCTGACCGTGGGAGACGCGTTCGCGGTTGACGGTGGCTTCGGCACGACCTTCGCCACACCCGACATCGCCCCCGGCGTGTACACCGTCCGCGTCTCGGACGTGACGGAATTCGTCGACGCGACTTTCACAGTGCTCGACGTGGTCGCAGATCCAATCACGATCAGCATCATGTCGGACGCCGACGGTGATGGGGACATCGACTCGAGCGCGTCGCCCTATCTCGTGCTTGAGGCGAGCGCGCCGCCGCCGGCGCTGTCCATCGCGGTCTCCGGTGGCGCGGGAGGGGAATACACCCTCGAG
>Ga0233431_1005509_pt1 | contig 12214 bp, 13 predicted proteins | sample SI_118_April2016_FD_179867 | JGI IMG/M metagenome (GOLD analysis project Ga0233431, IMG submission 179867) | Seawater microbial communities from Saanich Inlet, British Columbia, Canada - SI_118_April2016_200_MG | ecosystem: Environmental > Aquatic > Marine > Inlet | place: Canada: British...
AGAATTTTGCCAAAAGTATGAAGACTACTATTTATCGGGTTAAAAATAGATTATTAGATGAATATATGGTTCAACAGATGAGAAATCCTTCAATCGTTTTTGAGGCAAAATGAGAAAGTCCTGCTGAATTGACTTAAGCTCAAAAGGCAGTTCCTTTATAACCTTCCTCAAAAACTTAGCAGCAGTGAGGCTTTTAGCGTTTGAAGTAACTTCTGCAACTATTGTCTTTGTTATAGGGTCCCATGCCTGGAAATGCTTAAAATAGATATTGTTCTTACTAACACTCATGTGATCTATTTGTACCATTTCCCCAGGAACTTTTGCTTTCATACCATACTTCCACCTTTTTGCGTGAGCTATAAATCGCCGCTTTCTCTTACTATACCTGGTCTTGTGGTACTTCACAGCTTTGCCTTCTTTTATCAACTTGCTCAATATTCTCCCAACAGAGCTTTCTGATATATTAATTCCATGGTCTCGCCTTAAAATTACCACTATTTTTGATTTGCCGTATGTTGGATTTTCTTTCCGTAGTTTCAGAATTAAGTCTATAAACTCTTGAGGAATCTTACTCTTGCGTACATTATGCGGTTTCTTGGATTTCGATATAAAAGCTCTGATTCCTAACAAAGATACTTGTTTTTTGATCCTAAAGTAGCTCGATCTACTTATACCAACCACTGACTGTATCTTTCCCCAGGATATTTTATCCTGCCTCAAACTTCTGCAGTGTTCTAGCTTTTCTTTTAGTTGTTTTGCTACCTGAGGAAGCTCCTCCACCGGCTTAACATATTTATTTAGTTTACAGATTCTAGGATGTAGCGTATATAATTGCATAAAGCCTCTTTTTGATTGTTTTTCAAATATATCTTTAGAGGCTTTTTCTTTTTTTAGCAATTTCTTATTGATATGGATAAGTGGATAATTTGTCCCAAATATAACCACTTACCCACACCTATTATTCTACTAATATAGTCTCATATCTGTTTGAACTTCTTCAAAATATAGCGGTTCAATGGTAATTTTTAGCTAAGAGGAGAGGGGTATTTCGGAGATTTGAATTTAGGGAAAGCGGATAACCGAATACTCCCTTACCATTTAAGCAATAACGATCCCCAGGTAAATCCACCGCCTGCAGCGGTTAGTAAGATGTTGTCTCCTTTTTTAAACTTATCGCAGAATGCGTCTAAAGCAAGAGGTATAGATGCTGCTGAAGTGTTGGCATGTTTGCTTAATGTTAGAATAAATTTATCAGTTGAGGCACCTAGCTTTTTTGCAATTGCATCAATGATTCTAAGATTTGCTTGATGAAGTATAAACCAATCTATATCTGATAGTTTTAAATTTGATTTCTTAATCAGACTTACCAGAGAAGAGTACATTTTCTCCACGCCGTGCCTAAATACCTCACGCCCTTGCATGACTATATGCCCAGCTTCTTTTGTGCTAGAAACTCCTCCGCTCGTGTGTAGAATATTACTCAAGCTACCATCAGCAAAGATTTCATGTGAGATGATGCCAGTTTTATCTGTTGCAGGAGTAGCAGATAAAATCACAGCGCCAGCTCCATCACCAAATAATACGCAAGTTGCTCGATCCTTCCAGTCAACAACGCTGGACATTTTTTCAGCGCCAATTACTAAGGCATTTTTGCTGCTACCAGATTTGATCATACTATTAGCAATGGTTAATGCGTAAATAAATCCAGAACATACAGCCTGAATATCAAACGCAGCAGCGTTTTTTATACCTAAATTTCCCTGTATTATTGCTGCAGTTGAGGGAAACGTTTTGTCTGGAGTTGTCGTAGCAACAATAATTAAATCTATATCATCTTTGCTTAGCTTAGCTTTGCTCAAAGCGCTCTCTGCCGCTTTGGTTGCCATGTGGGAAGTGAATTCATTATCTGCTGCAATATGTCTTTGTGTAATGCCGGTTCTGGTTAATATCCATTCATTAGAGGTATCAACCATTTTTGCCAGTTCTTGGTTGGTAACGACTTTCTGGGGGAGATAGGAACCAGTTGATATTAATTGAGAAACTTTCATATGCTAGGTTATCAGTTCTTCTGAATGATTTGTTAGTACTAATTCTTCCGCAATTTGCTTGTTAATTTCAGCTCTAGCTAGATTATAAGTGACTTTGAGCGCATTACACATGCCTACTTTATCAGTTGAACCATGGCTTTTTACTACTATTCCATTAAGTCCTATAAGCATAGCTCCATTGTATTTTCGAGCATCGAGGTTTGAAGAGATTTTTTTAAATGCTGATCTTGCGAATAAAAATTGTAACTTTGCTAGCAAGGATCCTCTAAATGCTTGTTTAGCCAGATGTTTATATACTTTGGCGTACCCTTCTATTGTTTTTAGCATCACATTCCCTGTGAATCCATCGGTTACTACTACATCTACTTTGCCATCGGATAATTCATGACCTTCTATATATCCATAGAAATTTATTGGTAGAGTTGTTTCTTTTAACATAGAGTAGGCAAGTTTTATTGAGTCTTTGCCTTTGAGTTCTTCTGAGCCGATATTCAGCAAAGCTATTACAGGTTCCTTTTTATTAAGCACTACCCTTGCGAAGGCTTCTCCCATTATCGCAAATTGAAATAGGTTATTAGCATCGCTCTCAATATTAGCACCTAAATCTAAAAGCACTATTTTTTTATGATCAGTAGCAGGTAATGTATTGATAATAGCTGGTCGATGAATCTGAGGTAAGGTTCTCAGGGTTATGGTCGACATCGCCATTAATGCTCCAGTATTTCCAGCAGATAATACTGCATCTGCTTGTTTTTCTTTTACAGCATTTATGGCAAGTTGCATGCTGGATTCTTTAAAATTTCTTATAGCATTTGAGGGTTTTTCACCTGGGGCAACTATTTGTGTTGTGTGTATTAATTCAGATCTATTGGCTAGTCTTGGAAGCTTATTGAGTAAAGGTGTTATCTTATCTTTATCCCCATAGATTTTGAAATATATATTATAACTGGGATCTTCTAATAGAAGATCTGCTCCTTTGATCACCTCTGTTGGCGCGTGATCTCCTCCCATTGCATCTAGTGCAATAACTACTTTATCAGTAGAGCTTTCACTAATCATTGTGTTCATAATTTACAACAAATTAAATTATTCTTCGTTAGCTTTTAAAGCTTTCGGTACAATTATTTGTTTTCCGTTGTAATAGCCGTCTTTTAACGAGACGTGATGAGGGAGTTTATATTCTCCAGTTTTAGAGTCTATCACTACATTGATTTTTTTGAGAGCATGATGAGAACGCCTCATATTTCTTTTTGATGTAGATGTTTTTTTCTTAGGTACAGCCATGTTTTTTATCCTTAATATATAATTATGTTAACAAATTCAATATATGTTGTATAATTCCAATTGATTAATAGTTATATTTAACGTAATTTTTAGAAAAAAGCTAGTAAAATTATTTTGAGGAATACTCTATGTATAAATTTTTATTAAAATTCTTATTAACAATTGCGCCTATCTTATTACTTTCTTCATGTGTAGTCCATGTTAAAGATCACGGATACGAGCAAAATGCTGATAACTTTGCAAAGTTGAAAGTAAATCAATCCACTAAAGAAGATGTATTGGATTTACTTGGATCTCCTTCTACTACCGATTCTTTTAATGAAGACTCATGGTATTATGTTTCTGTAAAAACAAAAAAAGTATCCTTACTTAATGCAGATGTGACGGGGCATGTCGTAAACAAATTACAATTTAAGCAGGGTGTGCTTTCAAATATTTCTATGGTTGACAGCAAAAAGAAGAGAGCTCTTAATTTCAATAAAGCCGAATCTCCAGTCAAAGGCGATGATTCTGGTTCATTCAAGGATTTCTTTTATAACATCGGAAGATATAATAAAAACACCAGAAATCACTGATTTTGCAGAAAGTTTATCTAGTTAGCCTAGGAGAGGGGGGTGCTTTAGCAGCTTCTTGCCTTCTTGCTTGTAGTTTTGCTTGATGAGGTCTTTGTTGTTGCCAAATACCATATGCCTCTTCGTATTGTGTCCATTGCTCTGCAGTTAGTTTTTTCAGAGAAGGATCTGATTTAGAAAGAGGGGTAGCTCCAGCATCAAGTAGTGCGCTAAAAGCTTTTAAGTTTGCTTTTGCTCCTGGTGGAGCTTCTGGCCACAATGTATGACAAAGAATTGGTTTCCCGTCTTTGTCTAGTATATTAGGATTTGCTTTTTTTTCAGCTTCTAACATAGAGTTTAAAACACTAGGATTTTGTAATCTTAAAGCATAATATAGCATTGGATTTCCTTTCGGATCTCGTACATTGGGATCTGCTTTAGCTTTAAGTAGAGCCCTAAAAGATTCATCTTTTAACTCAGGAAATAGCGTATAATAAAGCATAGGGTATTTTAATCTTGATAATGTATCAGGATTTCCTCCAGCTTCGAGTAGGACTTTTAAAGCTTTAGGATTTTTATCAAGGGCCTCATGCATTATTGGATTTCCTTTCGAATCTTGTAAATCAGGATTTCCTCCGTTAGTCTTAAGTAAAATTTCCAAAGCTTCAGGATTTGTTTGTAACGCATAAAAGAATACGCTACCACGAATCGCTGTTTGTTCCGTTTTTGCAATCTCAACTAATGCTTCAAAAGCCTTTAAATTTGTTTTTAACGCACAACTCAACAGTCGAGTATCAATCGGTTGTTGTGTACCACTAGGTTTATCTCCTCTAGCCTTAAGCAAGGCATCAAAAACTTTAAGATGTCCTCTTTCTAGCGCATGAAGAAAAGAGGATTTTCTGCCCCACTGTACCTCAGGATCTACCCCATCTTTTAACAATATATCTAAAGCCTTAAGATTATCTGTCTCAACAGCTTCAAAAAGAAGCTCTTTTCCTCCGTCGACTTCTGTAGACACTACTGCAGCTTGCTGCAAAACTTTAACAGCGTGAGGCTTTACTTCAGGAAATAACGCATAATAAAATAACGACTTAGTTGCTCTGTCCTTTTGCATTGTTATAAGTTTTAGCGTAGCCTCATCTTCAACGAGCTTGTCTATTCTTATCAGATATTCTAAATGTTTAGTCAACATTGCCTTAGCTTCTCTCTCTGTAACTCTCTCAGGTGGAGAGGGACCCAGTAGGGGAGCTGCTACCATATCACCCATTGTGCTCCTCTCTCTAGCGAGAGGATATCTTAGTTGTTTAGAAGTAGCTTCTTCATAAGCTTTTATAAAATCCTGTTCAGCCCACGCAATAAGGTCCTGCACTGTCTCTGTTTCAGCAATTGCTCTATTGCGGAAGGGTCTATATGTGTATTTAAAAACTTCCCCATTTTCAAGAACCATATTAAAAGTTATGGTCTGTGAAGCGCGCCTTATACACCATAGAAATTTTTCTTCAGGGGAAGCTCCTTCAGGTAGATCTACAGAATTAAAGGGGGATTCAAGAGAATTATAATCTGGCTCAGAAGTGGTTACCAAAACTGACCCAGGCTTTTTTAAATATTTTTCAAAAGAGGCGTTTGCTGCTCCGCTGCGACAAGAATCAATATAAATTTGCAAAGGGTCATCTGTTGTGCTGTCTAATAATGTAAGAATAGTAGAAGTGTAGTCTAGATATGGTAATTGTCCCCAAGTATTTCTTAAATGTATTACGTGATGGCTGCCCCACCAAGATGTAGTGCCGTGACCCAGTAAATCAAATTGAGTGTCTTTAGTAACCCTTCCTTCTAATTGTTCTCTTATTTCTTTGTCTGTAACAGATCTTTTACCGTCTCCAATAGTCAAGCTTTGAGGTGGAAGAGGAGAGCCCAAAACTTCTTTAAAAGCTTCTTTAGGATCTGGACCAACTATTCTTACCCTACGGAAAGGGGGCATTTTTGCTGTGTCTGCTGTTTTTGCCATGAAAAAATCTAATACGTAATTATTAAATTATATCAAAGCATTCTTAACAAACGGTTAATTGTTTGTTTTACTTCTATTTTAGCAGGCATACATAGCGTATTGCTCTGCCGTTAAGAAAGCCCGAACATATACCCGACACAAAAAGAACGAATATAGTAAACCATAATTGGGTTACTATACTTGGATTTACTGCCACACTATAATGAAGGTAATATTTATTACAAAAAATGAGAATTACTATAATAAGCGTATTCCAAGTTCCCGGAATTTTAAGCGATAAATCTTTTTTGTTCACTTCAATTTTATATCTAGACGTATGATAATAGCCAACACACATACCAATAAGAATGGCAGTAGCCCAAGTTGTTACACTTAAACAATGTATATTAAAAACGTTAACAAAAGAATGTATAGACATAACGCTAAACACCATAGGTATTAAGAGTAGTTTTTTGATTGAAATTACTTTAGTTTTAGATGCTTTTATTCCAGCGTATAGTATGTATGCTAGTATTGCCCATGCCCACCAAGGGGTTCCAGATAGCATATTTAAGATGTATTTCATAACTTACTCTTACTAAATTCATGAAGGCATACCATATAGCCATAAAGTTTCCTGAGCAAGCGCGAATATCACTCTCTTTAATGACTCGCTGATGGACCATCTTGCGTTCTGCTTGTTCGTTGTCCTGCTGCATTAGTAGGGGGGGGGTCCTGCGGAGATGTCATCATCTTAGCAATAGCAGCAGCTTGTTTAGCTATTGGTTTCTGGCTTCCTGCTAAATCCTCCACTGCCTTAACGCCAAGACGCGATGTGTCAGGACTGGTGTCAAGCTTACGAGAAGGTTGAGGAGGAGCTGCGGCGGTTTTTGGTGTTGGCGGCGCCACTGGTGCCGCTGGTTTCTGTTGTGATTGTTTACCAGGCCACTTGCCAGAGGGCGTAGCTTTTTCTCTGACTACTTTCTTTGGAATAAATGTGGTTCCATCTTCTCGCTCAAGCATTAGTTTTGTTCTATCTCTCTCAAGGTGGCTCCCTCCCGGTACCAGCATCCCCCCTGCCATTTCCTTTTTCCATGCTTCCGCTTCCTTTGCTTTTACACTTTTTGCTTTTTGTGCTTCTTCTTGTGCTGCTTCTTGCTCTGCTTTTTGTGCTGCTTTTTTTTCTGCTTTTGCTTTTCCCTTTGGTGACTCTTTCTCTGCTTTTTTCTCTGCTTTTTTCTGCGCTTTTAAAAGATCAGTCTCAAGGCTCTTCTCCTTTTTCGACGAATCTGTGTTTTTTGAAAAAAAGCCACGTTTTTCAAATCCTAAACGTTGACGATCTAAAGCTAATTCAGAAGGCGCTACTTCTTTCTGTAACCGTCCTACTTTTTTAGTAGGATCAGGTAAGAAGTTTTTATGCATAGTTTTAGCAATAGTCTTTGCGTCTAATTCGGGATGACCCTTACTAGCTTTATCTGCTATTTCCCTTAGTTGCTTGTCTAATTCTTTACTAAAAACCACACTTTCTTTTCCAGAATCTTCAAGATATCTTACTTTTAACTCCTCTATTATTGAGTCTACATCTGCAGGCATAATCTTCTCCATTATTAATAGATACGAACTTAAATTGTACAGTTTAACTATTAAAAAAGGGTTAATTTCTAAGGGAGATGGTAAATATCAACTACTAATTTGATTCGTGAGCGATGGCTACGGAAAACAAGAGAATAACAGTTATGGAGATTTGTGTGTTTAATAAAAAGATAGAAGTTTTATGCGCAAAGACGCTTACGCCCTTTGGCTCTTCTGGCATTAATCACTTTTTGGCCCCCTACATCGCTCATGCGAGCTCTAAAGCCATGTCTTCTTTTTCTTACTAAATTGCTTGGTTGGTATGTACGTTTCATAACTTATTCTGAATTTTTAAACTAACTAAATAGCTTATACTAGTATTATAATTGATAGTCAATATCTTACTGTTTTTTTTGTGGCAACTAAGATTATAGAACCACTCAACTCATCTATAAGTTCTTGCTAGCTCTTTGTATTGCGCGCGTTGCTTGAGCCAGAATTTGATTCTGGGAACGTTGAAAACTGGAAACGTCAGGAGTTGAGATATTCATCACAATATTAATGGGTTGCTTATTATTTCCAGAAAGCTGATTATTAGGAATTATGTAACCGCTTTGATTGGGCACAAACATTTCAGCTCCTTTTTCGCCAACCACATAGGGCGTTCCAGCTACAACGTTTCCCCCGCCAGCTCTCATGCCGCCAATCATTTTTGCCAAAAACTGACCTATGGCTCCAGAAAAATTACTATTAGTAGTGCCGGTAATCTCTTTAGTAATGCTGTTTGTAAATGATTTTACATTTGCACGGATTAGCTTATTCACCGCTGAATTTAATGAACTAATTTTACTTTGTAGTGGATTTAGGGAATTAATCAAATTTGCACTTGATTTATTACAGCTTTCAATGAGGTGCTTTAATCTTCCATACTCTTTGATTAAATGTGTAGCATTGCTCCTCAAGGAGGAGTTTAAGTTGTAAAAATCATCACAGTCATTACCCATTTTGCTCTTCTAATCCAACTGCATATTCTAAAAATTTAATGAGTTTCGGTAGTATATTTATTATTCCTGCGTTAAATATTAGTTTCCCAATTTCTTCTTTAGTGAAGTTATGTTTTTCATAAGCTTGCATTCCATAAAAAATAATTACAGAACTATCAGAAAGCGTCAGGTTATTCTTTGTGAGATTTGCAATAACATCGATGATGCTTTTTTCTAGCTCTGTTTCGATTGAGCAAATGGCCTGAAAAGTAGGCCGTAATATCCATTCGTTTTTAGCAAGTTTTATTAAGACTTCTCCGCGATTTTTATTAGTCATTTTGCCTCCTTAAGTGCGCAAACTCCCTTATCAGCACTGTGTTTGCCAATATAATGTATGCTGCCTGCACTTTCTAAAGTTAGGTTGTAATTTTCTTCCTCAAACATGGTGCCAGATCTTTCGTAGGTGCTAATAATAAACGGGCCATCTAAAATATCTCCATTACCGAAGGTGATTTTGAAACTTGCTATGTTATTGGCAAATGCAATTTCACGCACCATAGCCTCTGATTTTTGATCGGTGAATACGCCAGAGCCAGAGATGTTAAGCGAGCTAATGCCTGCGCTACCAAGAAGATGTCTCCATTTTCCTGATTCTTTATGGGTAATATCAATTGATTGATTATTTAATATGAATTTTGTAGTGCGCATACCACCCACCACCACGTGATCACCTTTATTATTTGCCACTTTAAGCAGCATCAAAGATCCGCTTTGTGCTACCATAATTTTCCTCTACTATTATTCTAAATTTACCAATTACGCGATGGGTTTTTGCATCAGACATTATGTCTAAATTCATTTGTAAAAACTCGATTTCATTTATGTGGCATTTGCCTAGAGAAATATTGCGAAGTTGCAAGGTGTTTTTTATTTCTGATACCCAGTTTAATATTTCTTCAGTGGAATGATCCTGTGAATATAAGTGTATTTCATTGACGAAATACATTTTAATTAATTCTTTTAGGGATCGATTAATTACTATGAATTTTCCTAAATACAGATAAGGAAAGGGGGTGTCCTTTGGAATTTGACTAAATATCTGCAAATCCTTTGATAGCTCCTTGTTTGCTTTTAGAGACTGATACACATATTGTTGTATATCTAAAAACATATTGGTTTTTCTAGCTTTCAAGCCCATAACCCTCCTGCCATGAAATTAAAAAATTCCTTGTTGTAGTAACTTATATATATAACATGGAAAAAATTATCATGGAACTGTAGCAGGACGCGTTAGTTATTGGCTACCTTGCGTATCTATATTTTCTGATGATGCCATAAATCGTCATATATTCCTTTGTTTTTGAGTAGTGAGGAATGCTTTCCTTCTTCGACTATCTCGCCATTATCTATTACAACGATTCTATCCATGTGCCTTATTGTCGATAATCTATGCGCAATTGCAATTATAGTTTTATTACTTGAATCCAATAACTCATCGATACTTTGTTGAATGTATTTTTCTGTTTTGCTGTCCAAAGAGGAAGTAGCTTCATCTAGGATTAAGATCGGGGAGTTTTTTAATATAGCTCTAGCTATTGCAATTCTTTGTCTTTGTCCGACAGAAATCTTGACTCCTCTTTCTCCAACAAGAGTATTATATCCTTGGGGTAGAGTCATAATATATTCATGGATATGAGCTTTTTCTGCTGCTTCAATTACTTGATTTTTTGTTGCGAGTGGTTTGCTATATCTTATATTTTCTAACAGCGTATTGTGGAATAGCATTATATCTTGTGGAATTATCGATACATGTTTTCTTAAAGAGGTCTTTGTGATTTTGCTTATTGGGGTACCAGCTATCAAAAGCTCACCCTTGTTTAAGTGAAAGTATTTAAGTATCAGGCTAATTAAAGTAGATTTGCCACCGCCAGAGTAACCCACAATCCCAATCTTTTCTCCAGCTTTTATGTTTAGATTAAAATCTTGGAATACTTTTTTTTTGTTATAGGAAAAATATGCATTTTTAAATTCTATAGATGGATTTACTATGCGTATATCTTCTGCATCGGGCGCGTCTTTGAATTCGTGCTTTTCCTTTATAACCCCTAATGCACTATGCAAATCTCCCATCGCTAATGAAAATTCTTGAAGATTCATAATTAAATACCAGATTTGCTCTATAAGATAGAATACAATACTCATAACAAATGCAAAATCTCCGACTGTTATTAAGCCTGCTTTTTTGTATTCAATTAAAATGAATACCGTTAGTACCAACATCAGTACATATAATATACCCTGAATAAAGTGGGTAAGGGCATCATATTTTAGTAATTTCACTTCTCTTGGAATAACGTTTTTATCAATTTCTGCGCTTAAAGCTTTAACTTCTTGTCTATAAGCAGAGAAAGCCATTACAGACAAAATATTAGAAAATCTATCAGCAAGCAATCCCATTGTTTTCTGCTTTGCCAGTGACATATGCGATGAAAGCTTCAGGAGTTTCTTGGAAAAAAAATACATGAGCGTACAAATAACCGTTCCCCAAAGCAAAATAAAGATTCCTATAGAGGGTTGAATAAAAACTAGTGCAATCACAGCTAAAATAATGTTCATTAGCTTTAACACAAACCCCCAATGCATAGCTTCTCTAAATGATCTGTAACCCCTGCTAATATCTTTTACCTTGGTGGTTAAGCTACCGACAAAACTATCTTGGAAAAACCTATACGAGTGATGTTGGATGTAATCATATGTTCTCAAGATAATATCCTTTTGTACATATGGTTCTGACAACCATTGAGCTATATTGCTTAACCGCCAAAAAACCTCATGGAAGAGATTAGCAGCCAAAAATAAAGCAAGAGGAAAAATAAGGTCATTATAAGTAAAATTGTTGCTGTTGGTTATGATGTCTATGATCAGCTTAATAGCATAATAGGATACAGGAGTATAAAATGAAGATACGATGCTTGCCATAAACATTACCATATAATGCCATTTATATGGTTTCATGGAAGGCCAGAAATATTTTATGTCTGATAGCATTTGAATATTATGCAATTACCAATTATGCATGCAATAAAGGCAAATTCTTTAATATAGTAATATTTGCTTCTTTCTTTTATAGTCTAGGAAATCAACTATTTTTGCAAGTTTTTTGTTTGTTGTTGCGAAGGTAACGGTCAGTTTTTCCAAATTCTGTTGGTTTTTTATGTTTTTTATGTTACATGTATTCCGATATAGGTTTCATTTTTAGCTATTTTAAGGTGTAACGTATTGATTAATTTTTGATTTACAGGGAAGAAAGGCGAGGGGTTTGTAACAATGCCTTAAGCTGCTAGGGGTAGATCAAAATCTTTTTGATGATATGATTCTCCATGTAGTGTTTGTTTTTCTTGTTCTTCTTGATAGAAAGGACTGCTATCTGATGGTATATCTGGTAATTCATCATTTGTTTTATCTTCTGTTATCAATTGCTGCTCTTCTTTTCCTTTTAGAAACTCTATCACATCTAAATTTCCTATCTCTACAGCAAGAGACAGAATTTCTTCTTTAATATCAGCGCCTTTTCCTACTAGAAGCGTTACCATATCTAACTTTCCTTCTCTTACAGCAAGAGACAAAGGGGTTTCTTCCCAGATATCTCCTTTTGCTTCGAGAGCAGCGCCTTTTTCTAGTAGAAGTGTTACCATGCCCAAAAGTCCTTTTTCTACAGCAACATGCAAAGGGGTTTTTCCATCTTCGTTTTTTCCGTTAACATCAGCGCCTTTTTCTAGTAGAAGCGTTACC
>Ga0233431_1005511_pt1 | contig 12209 bp, 1 predicted proteins | sample SI_118_April2016_FD_179867 | JGI IMG/M metagenome (GOLD analysis project Ga0233431, IMG submission 179867) | Seawater microbial communities from Saanich Inlet, British Columbia, Canada - SI_118_April2016_200_MG | ecosystem: Environmental > Aquatic > Marine > Inlet | place: Canada: British...
TATTTCGATTGACACTCTCAAAAATGACGCTCAGTACCGCCACTATTTGGAACAAAGCCATTGGGATATTATCGTTATTGATGAATGCCACAATGTTGCTAATACAGGGAGCCAGAGAAACAGATTGGCATCATTATTAGCGAGGACTTGTGATAGCCTGATCTTAACTTCTGCTACCCCTCACAATGGTCGCCCAGAGAGCTTTGCTAATCTGATGAACATGCTGGAGCCAACAGCAATTGTTGATGAAACGGAGTACTCAGCAGAAGAAATTTCCGGCTTGTTCGTTAGAAGGTTTAAGAAAGATATCGAAGATCAAGTTGGAGAAAATTTCAGCGATCGAGAAGTTAAAATTGTTCCACTGGAAGCAAGCCTGAAAGAGGAAAGATTCTTCGATGCTTTGTCTACTAGTTCCCTGCATACACTTAAAAACCGGAAAAACTACGATCATTTATATCGCATCGGTCTTTTGAAAGGATTTCTTTCCAGTCCTATTGCCTGCATCAAAACAATTGATGTGAGATTAGGGAAAGTTGAAAAAAGATTATCAATCCTAAATGGTGTTGAAACTGAAAATGACGATGGTGCTATCCAATTTGAGGATATATTGGATTCAGACGATGCTCAACTTTCATTCCTTGAAGATGATGAAAAAGGCTATCTGATTGATAATTTAGAAACAGATCGAAATACTTTACAGAATTTAAGGAATTTAGCCGAAGATATTGACCCCGATAATTTTAGTAAGCTCAAAAAAATGTTAGGGCTTCTGAATGAGCTTGGCGTAAATTGCAGCCAAGTTTCGCCAAGAATTATTATCTTTTCAGAACGCATTGCCACTCTGGACTTCCTGTTTGAACACTTGAGTAAAAGCTTTAGTGTGGGTCCCGAGGTTATCAAGGTTTTTCATGCGGGATTGCCTGATATTGACCAGATGGGTATTGTGGAATCTTTTGGGAAGGAAGATAGTCCAATTCGTATCTTGCTCGCTTCGGATGTGGCTTCTGAAGGTGTTAACTTACATTACTACTGCAACTTAATGATCCACTTTGATATTCCTTGGTCTCTGATAAGGCTTGAGCAAAGAAATGGGCGAATTGATCGCTACGGCCAGCACAAAACTCCTAAAGTTTTTTACTTGCTGACAAATTCTAAAAATGAGGTGATTGAAGGAGATAAACGAGTTCTAAACAGGTTGATTGAAAAAGAGCAAGAAGCCCACAAAAACATCGGTGATGTTGCCACATTATTAGGTTTACACGAGGCACAACAAGAAGAAGACTATATTACTAAGAAAATTATAGCGGGAAATACACCGGAAGAGATCATTCCTGATGAGCCAATTGAAGTCGATTGGTTGGCAATGTTGACTGATGCCACGTCTATTCAAACTGATGATGATTGCCGTGGGCAGGTGCAGCATTTATTCGAAGATAATCTTGAGTTTGCCAAAATTGCGTTAGAAGAATTAGCAGATGGTGATGCTGTATTTCAGATGCCTGAATATCATCCAGAGCGCCCAGAGTTTTCATTTTTAGCACCCGTAGATCTGCAAAGAAGGTTCGAGTTCATTCCGCGAGAAGCGATTCCGGCGGATTGGGTTTTCCGCCTGACAACTGATACAAAGCGGGTAATGGATGCTATTGAGGAGGCAAGAAAAAAAGAGAAAAAATGGCCGAAGTGGCAGTTGTTTTGGGAATTGCATCCAGTTATGGATTGGTTGATGGACAAGCTTCTAATTCGATTTGGCCGTCATGAAGCACCCATCATCATTTCCCCAAGCTTGCCTGACGATGAGCTTATTTACATATTCCAAGGGGTATTATCCAATCAGCGCAGCCAACCAGTGATCACAGATTGGTTTGGAATTAAGTTAAACGCTGAAGGAGATTTCTCCAGAATATCATTTGAAGATGTTATTGAAATTTCCGGCTTGAATTCTAAAATTCCGAACTCTGGCAAAGAGTCGGCTAATATGCGGCTTGCCGCTAAAAAAATAAAAAATGCTGTTGATTTAGCTACTGATTACCTGAAGAAGCGAAGAATTGAGCGCGGCCAGGCGGAAAGCGGTCGCCTTAGAGAAGACCTAAGAAAACTCAAACATTGGAAAGATTCTTCTTTAGTGAAGAAAAATGCTCGACGCAAAAGTTTGCGCGGAGCTATAACAGCCAAGATACGGCAAGAACAAAAAGAAGTTGAAGCGCTCTTTGAGCAGCGAGAAAAATGGCTTAACGATACATACAGTGTGGTAAATGCACCGTATATTCGCTTGGTAATGGTACTTACAGGAAAGTAATTATGGCAATCGATCTTACAGGCATCCACAACGTTGGTGAATTTTATAGTCATCATTATCTGGATTCATTGCTGGAAAATGATTTGAAGGGGTTGTTCGCTGAGTGGAAACAAGAAGATGACGATACCCCGGATAAACGAGTTGATCGCTTGGCGACTGAGTTCTTCGCTGCGAAGCGAAAGGCCATGCAAACCAATCAGGCAAAGGCCCGGTTTGATGCACCGCATAAGATCCATGTAAAGCTCCTGGAAGCATTAGGTTATGAATACAAACTTGATACTCGTTATATGCTGGAAGGCCAGATAGTACCGGTTCTCAGTATAGTCCAGCGAGATGGGCGGGAATATTTGTGGATTGTGGAAACACAATTCCCTGAAGAAGACCAATCTCCCTTTGGGCATAAGTTGAGTGAATATCAATTTCCCAAACAAGAAGAAGAGATGCAAGTTCCGGAAGAGACATGGGAAGATTTGATCCGGGAAATCTTTCGTAAGGATGAACCGCCACGCTGGTTACTGCTATTTTCTGGACGTTATGTCTACTTAATTGATAGAACAAAATGGGGCTATGGCCAATACTTGATGTTCGATCTGGATGAGATTTTTGGACGTAGGCACCGAGACACGATTCGTGCCCTGGCTGCTTTATTAGCCAAGGAAGGCCTGGCACCAGAAGATGGCGTGCCGCTCCATTTTTCATTGGATGAAAACAGCCACAAGCACGCCTTCGGAGTTTCGAAAGACTTGAAGTATGGTCTTCGACGCTCGGTGGAATTATTGGCAAATGAATATGTCTGGTATCAACGAAATTTTGGTAAGCAAGCCTTATTTCAGGATGAGGAAGTTGCAAAAAAACTGACGAATGAAGCGCTTAGTTACCTTTATCGTTTACTCTTTCTATTCTATGCAGAAGCCCGAGCAGGTGAATTAAATATTGTTCCAATGAAGAGTGAAGCGTACCAGGCGGGCTACAGCCTGGAGATGCTGCGTGACCTGGAGCAAGTGCCGCTTAATTCGCCCCAGGCGCAAGATGGTTATTACATCAATCATAGCCTGCAGAAGCTTTTCAAATTGCTCAACGATGGGTATCAACCTTCTCAAATGGCTCTGATGACTGACCAGGCTGGGGAGCAAGTTTTTCAGGAACACGGTTTTGTGATCCAGGGGCTAAATAGCCCGCTATTTGACCCGGCCAAAACACCGATGTTTTCCAAAACCAAGTTTAGAAATATTGTATTGCAAGAAGTTATTCAACTTTTATCTTTATCAAGAGAAACAAAAAGATCCAAATATGGCCGTGGACGGATCAGCTATGCTCAGCTGGGCATCAACCAATTGGGAGCGGTCTATGAGGGATTATTAAGCTATACCGGTTTCTTTGCCCAAGAAACTCTATATGAAGTCAAGCCCGCCAATGTCAAGGAATCGGATGAAATGGGGCAAACCTACTTCATTCCAGCTGGTGAGCTAGACCGCTATGAGCCAGATGAATTTATCTACGCTGAAGCGCCTGACGGCACAAAACAGCGCAAAAGCTATCCCAAGGGAACTTTCATCTTCCAATTGGCGGGACGTGACCGCAAAAAATCAGCTTCATACTACACGCCCGAAGTATTGACCCAGTGCGTAGTCAAGTACAGTCTCAAAGAGCTACTCAAGGATAAAGCTGCGGATGAGATTCTCAAGCTGACGATCTGCGAGCCAGCTATGGGATCAGGCGCATTTATTAACGAGGCCGTGAATCAGTTGGCTGATGCTTATCTGGAGCGCAAGCAGGAAGAAATGGGGGAACGTATTTCAGCCGATGATTATCGCTACGAGCGCCAAAAGGTGAAGTATTATCTGGCGACCAATAATGCCTACGGGGTGGATCTCAATCCCACTGCGGTAGAGCTTGCCAAGGTCTCTTTGTGGCTGAACATCATCTATGATGGCGCAGAAGTGCCCTGGTTTGGACCACGTCTGGCCGTGGGGAACAGCCTGATCGGCGCACGGCGGCAGGTTTTTACAGCTGAAGATGTACACAGCGGAGAGTATAAAAAGAAAGCGCCTGAGCCTGTGCAGCTAGGTTATGGTGATGAAAACTTTGCCCCCCGCCCTGCTGGTACGGTTTATCACTGGCTTTTGCCCGATGAAGGCATGGCCGCCTTTGACAAAGATAAGGTTATCAAAGAACTGGCCTCGACAGAAGTGCAGACAATCAAAGATTGGCGCAAAGAATTCACCCGTAAGATCACCAAAGCTGAATTGAAAAACCTGCAGGTGCTCTCTGACCAGGCTGACAGCTTATGGAGTGCCCACCTGCAAGAACGCCAGATGATTTTAGCCCGCACTCGCGAGGAAATTGGTCTCTGGGGTCAACCCAAGCCTAAAGAGAATAAGCAGCCCCTCAGTATTGACGGAAAAGAAAAGGAGCTGGCCTATCTGGAGCGACCAACAAGCCCCTATCGCCACTTGAAACTGGCAATGGATTACTGGTGCGCCTTGTGGTTTTGGCCGATAGCTGAAGCAGAAAACCTGCCTAGCCGCCAAGTCTTCTGGAATGAATTGAATGAGATTTTCAAAGGAGTTGAAAGCGACTTTATAAAACCACCTGAGCAGATCAAAATGTGGGGAAATGGAACAGCAACTCAAGTTAGCATGTCTGGACTGACCAAGCCAGGTATTCAGGATTTAATAAGTGCTTTTCCAAGATTAGGAATAGTTGAAAAAGTTTCTAGCCAAATCACTTTTAAGCATTGGGGGTTGGTATTTATTGAGGCTTTTGAGAAAAGTGGAGGGTTTGACTTAATATTAGGAAATCCCCCATGGATTAAATTGAAATGGAATGAGGGTAGTTTGTTAGCTGAATATGATCCTCTTGTTGAAATCAGAAAATATTCAGCTAGCAAAATATCTTCCGAAAGAACTAGACTTGTAAATAGTCACCAAAGACTTGTTGAATACTATTCTGAATTTTCAACAGACACAGGAACACTGAGTTTTTACGACTCAATTCACAATTACTCTGCTCTAAAAGGGGTGCAGACTAATTTGTATAAATGCTTTATTACAAGAGCTTGGGAGCTCGGGGCTTCAAAAGCAATTATTGGCATGTTGCATCCTGAAGGTGTATACGAAGATTCAAAAGGAGGAAAATTTAGAGAGAAATTATTATATAGATTGATTTCCCACTTTCAATTTCAAAATGAATTGAAATTGTTTAGTGAAATTGGAAACAGGGTTCGTTTTAGTGTCAATGTATATAGAGCTAATGAACAGAATGATATTCTGTTCTCCCATATTTCTAATTTATTTCACCCAATGACAGCTGATGTTTCTTTGCTCCATGACGGTTTAGGAATTGTTCCTGCAATAAAAAACGAAAACAATAATTGGAATCTTGATGGACATAAAAATAGGGTAATCAATGTAGATCAAAAAATGCTGCGAATTTTTTCAGAAGTTTTTGAAAAAGAAAACACAAAACCATCCACTGCTCGCATACCAATTGTTCATAGTCATGAAATAGCTCAAGTGTTGGGCATTTACACTTCCCAAAAAACACGTTTGAGGGATTGGAAAGACAAAATACATACATCAAGGATGTGGGCAGAAACAGAAGATCAGAAAAAAGGTGTGATAAAAAGAGAAGTTCGATATCCTGCCAACCCATCAGAAATGGTTTTTTCAGGGCCCCATTTCTATGTTGCCACACCATTTAACAAAAACCCCAATGAGAATTGCAGCTCCCACCGGGACTACTCAACCATTGATTTGGTTACAATCCAAGATGACTTTTTGCCAAGAACAATTTTTGTTCCCGGAAAATCTCAGGGTGATTTTCTTTCTCGAATTCCAACATGGCGAGGGGAAAAACTTACTGCTTATTATAGGCACATACAAAGATTCTTGATAAGTCAATCTGGTGAAAGAAGTTTGGTTGGAGCCATTATCCCCAAAGATTTCACCCATCTGGATTTAACTCTTTCGATAGCATTTGATTCCCCAAATGATTTAGTGATCTTTTCAGGTCTGTGTTCGTCTATTCCGTATGATTTTATTGTCAAAATATCTGGTAAGGGGGCGTTAGTAAACGAAATGACAGAAAGCCTTCCAATACCTAGCCTAAGAGTATTGGAAAACAATTTAACCATGCGAACATTAAGGTTGAATTGTTTAACTAACCATTATGCTTCTCTTTGGGAAGAATTATATAATCCAGCTTTTTGTGATGAGCAGTGGTCAAAAAGAGACGAACGTTTTGCCAAATGGAATCACTTAACTCCTAGTTGGTCCTCAGAGATTCCATTAAGAACATCTATTGATAGAAGGCAAGCATTACTTGAAATTGATGTGATTTCAGCGATTAGCTTAGGCATGAGAATTGATGAATTAATTGCTATATACAACATTCAATTTCCAGTTCTAAAGCAGCATGAAAAAAAATTGAAATTTGACCAACGTGGGTTCAAAGTGCCTATAAAATCAGTTCATGGAGAATTGACAGTGAACAAAGATCACGAAGATTATTCGGAGATGGTGCATCCCTTCACGCCTGTAGATCGCGAAGAGGATTACCGCCAGGCATGGGCGTTTTTTGAGAATAAATTGAAAGAGGAAAATGATAGCGTATGATTCCCTTCACCATCACTGAAGATATCCGTTCAACGATCATTGACTACCTCACCACCACCTTCAACTTCCAAGAAAAAGAAGTGGAACGGGCTTTTGTTGATTTCATTGAGCAAAAAGAAGGTGGCCTATTTAAAGGCCCTTATATCAATCTGCGCCTACCCTTCCGAAAAGCGCCTGAAGACCGGGAAATCCCTCTTGAGATCAAACCTTCTTTTCGGCCTTACGTACATCAAACACAGGCGTTTGATCGTCTCAGTGTGCGTGGAGATCATCAACCAGAAGCCACTATTGTTACTACTGGCACAGGCTCCGGAAAAACAGAATGTTTCCTTTATCCAGTTCTGGATTACTGCCATACTCACCGCAGGGAATCGGGCATCAAAGCCATTATCCTCTATCCAATGAACGCCTTGGCGTCAGATCAGGCTGCCCGGCTTGCAAAAATGATCTGGGACGATGAACGGCTGAAAGGGCAAGTTTCTGCGGGAATATATATTGGTGGCGGCCAACGTTCTGCAAACCTTGGTGGAAAATCGATGGGGGAAACCAATCTGATTGAAAACCACGAAACCCTGCGCAACAATCCGCCAGACATTTTACTAACCAACTACAAAATGCTCGACTTTTTGCTCCTGCGTCCAGAAGACCGTCGTCTTTGGGAAGATAACAATCCAGAAACGTTGCGCTTCCTTGTCTTGGACGAGCTTCACACCTATGATGGTGCCCAGGGGTCTGACGTTGCCTGCCTAATTCGGCGTTTGAAAGCCCGCTTAAAATCTCCCGAAGAGTATATTTGCCCGGTTGGCACTTCCGCTACAGTTGCCAGCGACCAGGGTGATTCTGCCAATTTGCTGACAGACTTCGCTAGTGAGATCTTTGGCTCAACTGTCACGGCGGATGCCGTTATTGGGGAAAACCGCTTGACGATCAGTGAATTCTTAACTGAAGCCGCAGAAAACCTCGACATCCCCCAGAATATCGCAGCGCTTAAAGAAATCCCTGGTGAAAACCTGACTCAATATGTACAACGCCAAATGCAATCCTGGTTTGGGCAGATCTATGATCCTTACGAACTTGCCCAGGCGCTTGGAAAACACGTGTTCCTGCGTAGCCTGCTGAACATATGTGAAAATCAAGTTTTATCTGTTGATCAACTTCTCCAATCTCTGCAGACTTGGGATGAAGATTTTGCTGAAAAGTTACCACAAGATCAGATTCTGATCCTGCAATCCTTCTTTGCATTGATTTCTTATGCAAAAGTATTGGAAGGCGAGATGACTCGGCCCTACCTAACTGCTCAAGTTCAATTATGGGTTCGGGAAATGCGCAGGCTAATGCGAGAAGTCAGCGCTACGCCAAAATACTTCTGGCGGGATGATATTCCTCTGAATTCAGAACAACGCGGATTGCCTCCTTACTTCTGTCGAGAATGTGGACATTCTGGATGGCTTGCCTTTATGCGTGATGGTGACGAGCATCTTTCAGATAACTACACTGATATTTACAGGGCATATTTTGAGCGTCATAAAAATATTCGCTATGTGTATCAGGGTCAGCGATCTAGTGAGTTGGAAGGATTGAGTGAACGAGTTTGTCCTCTGTGCCTGTCTGTCACCCACGATGAGTATTGTGAAGCCTGTGAACAGAAAACCTTTTCTGCTGTGGTAACAGTTGAGTTGACTGAGCCACAAGGCAAACGCATGCCCAGAGATTTACAGCGCTGTCCGAATTGTGGCACAGACGACGCACTAAGCATCGTCGGTTCTCAATCTGCCAGCTTGTCTTCTGTTGCGATAAGCAATCTCTTTACCCACCCTTTCAACCAGGATAAAAAGTTGCTTGCTTTTACAGACTCTGTCCAGGACGCATCCCACCGGGCTGGTTTTTTCGGGGCCCGCACCTATCGCTTTAGTCTGCGTACTGCTCTTCAAGCTATCCTAAAAGATGAATCCGACATCGCATTGCAGGATTTTACCCAAAAGATGATCGATTATTGGCGCGCTCAATGGGGTGATGACCAGCGCTTAGTCGCCACTTTTATGCCCCCGGATTTACGCGAGTGGGCAGCGTATAAACGCTTTATGATAAGCGATCCTGGCCCATTACCAACAGATCTTTCTGCGGATTTTTTCGCGCGCCTTTCATGGGAAGTTTTCATGGAATACGGCTTCAATGCTCGCTTGGGTCGCTCTCTTGAAAAAGTAGGGAGTTCAGTTGCCTACATTGTCCTTGCGCAGGTACAAGAAACCATCGCCAATATTCAGGAAGTTCTAACCGAAGAATTTGGACTGCTAAAAAGCCTCAGCAAAGATCAAGTCCAACATTTTATTATGGGATTGCTGGACAGAACGAGAACTCGCGGAGGTATCGATCATCGGCTGCTAAGAACTTATGCACAACGAGAAGGTAATTGGTATTCTCTAACGAAAAAGGTGCAGCCGCTATTATCTCCCTTCCATAAAAAATCGCCACGGTTCCCGAAGTTTCTCTCAGATGATCCCAGGGCTAAAGTCTTCGATTCGTTTGTATCCACTGGCGCTCGTGATACATGGTATGTTGATTGGGCCAGAAAAACCTTGGATAACAACCTTGGTACAACGGATATAAATGATATTTATCGAAGGGCGGCAAATTTACTCGCAAATGCCAAGATACTCACCGCGTTCCCTGCTGGCAAGAAAACTTCCTACGGGATTAATCCTTCAATAATCAAAATAACAAAAAATACTACCGGACTAATATGCGCGGAATGTGGCCATCAACACACCATATCAGATGGTCAGCTCAAGCATTGGGAAAATGCATCGTGTTTGGCATATCGTTGTCGTGGCAAATATCAAGTCCACGGAGATTTTAGTGATACTTATTATCGCGGTTTCTATGAGGGTGGAAATGTTGAACGAATATTTGCCCAGGAACACACCGGCCTGCTAAAACGGAAAACTCGTGAAGCCATTGAAACACAATTCAAAACTAAAAATCGAGCCGATGCTGCCAATTTACTAACCGCGACTCCCACCCTTGAAATGGGTATTGACATCGGAGATCTATCTGCCACTATGGCTTGCTCTGTACCACCGGCACCAGCCAATTATCTGCAGCGTATTGGGCGAGCAGGACGCCAAACAGGCAATTCGTTAATCCTGACGTTTGCAAATGCCCAGCCTCACGACCTGTATTTCTTTGATGACCCACTGGAAATGATTGCAGGAGCAATTGTTCCCCCTGGAACTTTTTTAAATGCTCCAAACATGCTATTTAGGCATTTTTTTGCTTATTGTTTAGATACTTGGGTCGTTCAGCAAAGCGAATTAAAATCCTTGCCTAGAAATGTAAGGTTATTGTTTTCCAGTATAAAGAACGATAGATTTCCTGTACCTTTCTATAGCTATTATGAAGAAAATAAATCCGAACTAACAAATACCTTTATTGAGATATTTGATGAAGTTATCTCTGACGAGACGAAAGAAAAATTATCTGATTTTGGGTTAGGTGACGGATTACCTGAAAGTATAAAACGAGCTATTCATGAAACTGCACAAGAAATTGAAGAGTTGCGAGCCTCTCATGCAAAACTGCGCAGAGAGCGAAAGAAAATTGAAGATGATCCTAATCAATTTCAGGATCCAGATCAAGAATTGAACAAGGTAAATCAAGAAGCTCGAATCATACTTGATATGATCAAAGAGATCGAAGAGCAATATATTCTTAACTTTTTTACTGACCAAGGATTACTTCCAAACTATGCTTTTCCCGAGACGGGCGTAAAACTTAAGGCTGTGATCAGAGGAATTGACAAACTAAAAGAAGGGGATAAGGGATATTTGATCAAGGAATATATCAGACCAGCAGCGCTAGCTATCAGAGAGTTTGCGCCTGACAACATGTTTTATGCTGAAGGCAGAAAATTACCAATCACTCACCTGGACTTAAGCGGTGGTGATGATCCTGTTCAAAAATGGCAGTTTTGCGATTCTTGTTCGCATATGGAATTAGTACAAACCAGCCATTACCAATCATCCTGCCCAAATTGTGGATCTGAAATGTGGAGCGATTCGGGCCAGCAGAAGAATATGATTTATTTTAGGCATGCAACATCAAATACTGACAATAATCAAAGCCTGGTTCAGGATGAATCCGAAGATCGCACAAGAGAAAGTTATTTAACAAGTTACTTTTTTGAAATTTCTCCCGAGCAATCCACTGGAGCATACCTAATTCCATCTTTGCCCTTTGGCGTTGAGCATTTATCACAGGTGACCTTGCGGGAGGTTAACTTCGGGAACACAAAGGTAGGTGGACAAAAAATAGTTATTGCGGATGAGGAAAGGCCGGAATCAGGATTTCAGGTCTGTAAGGGCTGTGGTTATGTTGAAAGCCTGAAGGATGAGCCACCAGAGGCAAGCACACATAAACGCAATTGCCCATTTAGGTCAAAAGAGCCTGAATGGGAACACCTTTATTTGTATAGAGAGGTCACATCTGAGGCTATGAGGATATTGTTACCAGTATCAACTATGCTTTTTGAAGAAAAATTAGCCACATTTGAAGCCTGCCTTGATTTAGGCCTACGCTTAAAATTCCGGGGTAACCCAGATCATATAAAAATTCTTCAGCATCAAGAACCGGAGAGTGACAACACAAAAAAACGGTATTTGGTTTTGTATGATACTGTCCCTGGCGGCACCAGTTTCTTACGAGACCTATTTAACCCAGACGAATTTTTTGATTTATTGAAGCTCGCTTTGGATCACATATCTAGCTGCCAATGTCGCCTTGATATAAATAAACAAGCTTGCTACCGATGTTTATACACTCATCGGGTTCAAAGAAAATTGGATAAAATTTCCAGGGTGCTGGGAATAGAGTTATTGTCAGCCATCTTGAAAGAAAAAGATTCCCATGAAGCTGTGCCATCTTTAGCTGATGTTGAAATTGACACTTTAATTGAGAGCGAATTGGAACAACGATTTATAGATGCAATTATCCACTCCGATCTAATATCTTCAAATACTGAGAAACTGGCAAATGGAAAGAGAGTGTGGGAGATCGTTGTTTCTGGCTCACATTGGTTAATCGAACCACAAGTAGATTTAGGAGCATCAAAAGGGGTTAAAACCCCTACTAGAGCGGATTTTATTATTTGGCCTAAAGGTGATCTAAGGAATGTGGTGCTACCAATCGCCGTGTACACCGATGGGTATAAATATCATGTTATGCCAGGTGAAGAGACATCTAGAATTTCCGATGATGTTCAAAAGAGAAAGGGAATCATAGATTCTGGAAATTATTTGGTC
>Ga0233431_1005512_pt1 | contig 12208 bp, 13 predicted proteins | sample SI_118_April2016_FD_179867 | JGI IMG/M metagenome (GOLD analysis project Ga0233431, IMG submission 179867) | Seawater microbial communities from Saanich Inlet, British Columbia, Canada - SI_118_April2016_200_MG | ecosystem: Environmental > Aquatic > Marine > Inlet | place: Canada: British...
TCTGGGAATTCATGCCCCTGGAATCAAAAATAAGCGAATGGCACTTCAGGTGGCTCATCATCTGCTGTTAGCTCATGGGTTGGCGCTCCCTGTGTTAAAGAAAAACGCTCCCAATGCCAAACACGGAATTGTCTTGAATTTCACTCCGGCCTACCCAGCGTCCAATACACATGCCGACTATTTAGCAGCAGAACTTTCAGATGCAGAAACCGGCCACTGGTTTATCCAACCCCTGATGGAAAAAACTTATCCACAAAGCGTTTTGAACGCGTATCCGGAAGACCGTCCATTGATTCTGGAAAATGATATGAAGATTATTGGAAGTCCCATTGATTTCCTTGGTGTTAATTATTATACCCGATCTGTTGTTCGTGCTAATAAAATAGGTGAAAATCCCTACTACCAGGAAGTTAAACTGCCTGATGTAGACCGAACCGCAATGGATTGGGAAATTTATCCGAAAGCTTTAACACGATTGCTAACTCAATTAAATCACAAGTATCAATTACCCCCTATCTTTATTACTGAAAATGGTGCTGCCTTTGATGACCGATTAGAAAACGGGGCAATCAACGATGAACCGCGAATCAAGTATTTCCAAACCCATCTCGATGCTGTGAATCAAGCCATTGATAAGGGTGTAAATATTCAAGGTTACTTTGCCTGGAGTCTAATGGATAACTTTGAGTGGGCAGAGGGTTATTTGAAGCGGTTTGGATTGGTTTATGTGGACTATAAAAGCCAGAAAAGAATTGTTAAAAACAGTGGTAAAGCATTTCAAAAATTACTGGGAAGTCGCTAAAACGGTGAATTTTTATATAGTGAACAGCATTCAAACCCAAGATTTATCTATTCTTCAAAATAAATGTTTACTAACACGTGTTACTTAATATTCATAATATCCCGTTAAATGCAAATTGATCGAGTGAATGAAAACCACTAATAGTTGATTGTTTACGGCCAAATCCTCCCAAACAGGTACTAAATACATAGCATAATATATTGAATTTATATATATTTATAAGACAATAGTTTTTAAAAATAATTTTCTTGATAAAGCAATGAATACTATAAAAGAAAGCGCAAAAAAATACTTGACAGCTGATCAAATTAATGGATACTAGTCCGTGTTAGTAACATTGATTATTTTAAAAATATTTTACTAACTATTTGATTTGTAAGGACATTAATCTTCAATGATTTTTTTGAAGTGGTAAATGATATCTTCAGCCATTTATCGGTTTTTCCTATTAAATCATGGTCTTGTATTTATATTCACCTGAAAGAGGAGAAAACAAATGAAACGTTTATTTTTATCATTAACGGTATTATCTCTTGCGCTTTTTATTGTCGGTAGTCTATGCGCTCAAAATTTAAAATTCCCAGTTGGCAAAGATCAGCGATTTAATTGGGACGAATTAAAATATTTCCAGTCACTGAACCTCAAAGGTGAAAAAATTGTTGTGGCTGGTCCCTGGTTAGGTCCTGATAAAGAACTGGTCAACAGCGTCTTTGATTATTTCAGATATGCAACCGGAGCCAATGTGGTATATGCTGGTTCTGATAGTTTTGAGCAACAAATTGTTATCGATGTCGGCGCGGGCAGCCCCCCGAATGTTGCTGCGTTTCCCCAACCTGGGCTCGCTGCTGATATGGCATCAAAAGGTGGTCTGGTACCTCTCGGCAATGAAATGCGGGAATGGGTAAAGCAAAATTATGCAGCCGGTCAATCTTGGGTGGATTTAGGAACCTATAAAAATAAAAACGGGAAAAAAGAATTCTTTGGATTCTTTTACAAAGTGGATCTAAAAAGTTTGGTCTGGTATGTCCCGGATAATTTTGAGGAAGCTGGCTACGAAATCCCTAAAACAATGGAGGGACTGTTCAAGTTAAGTGATCAAATCGTAGCTGACGGCGGAACCCCCTGGTGTATTGGATTGGGTTCCGGTGACGCTACGGGATGGCCTGCAACTGATTGGGTGGAAGATTTAATGCTCCGTACACAACCACCAGCTGTATATGACAAATGGGTAACCAACGATATGCCTTTTAATGACCCGAAAGTTATCAATGCTATTAAAGTATTTGGCTCATTTGCCAAGAATGATAAATATGTGGCAGGTGGTCAATCTTCTGTTGGCTCGACAGACTTTCGAGACAGTCCTAAAGGATTGTTCAGTATCCCTCCAAAATGCTATATGCATCGACAAGCCAGTTTTATTCCGGCGTTTTTTCCAAAAGGAACGGAACTAGGTCCTGATGCGGACTTCTTCTATTTCCCCCCCTATGCTTCTAAAAATTTAGGAAATCCTGTATTAGGGGCCGGTACTGTCTGGGCAATTACCAAAGACAGTAGGGGGTCTCGTGCTTTATTGAATTTCCTGAGAACGGCATTAGCTAATGAAATATGGATGGCCCAAAAGGGATTATTATCTCCCCATAAACGAGTCAATCTGGCAGCTTATGCCAATGATACCATGCGAAAGCAAGGACAAATCTTATTGAATGCAACCACGTTCCGTTTTGACGGGTCCGATTTAATGCCAGGCGCTATTGGTGCCGGTTCCTTCTGGAAGGCAATGGTTGATTATGTTGGCGGCGCTTCAGAAAAAAATGTGGCCGATAAGATTCAAAAAAGCTGGGACGCTATAAAATAAACCCCAAACCATTCTCACTGAGACAGGAGTTAGCGTCTTGCCTTTAAACAAGGCCTTCACCGAAGTGGGAATGATTATATAAATTACACGTGATGAGTCAGGAAAGGAAAGTATTGAGAATGGCTCATTGCTTTTAACCCAAATTTCCTTAACCGAAACAGGGGGTTTATTTTGATTGATCAAGTCATTAATGCCTGTCTCGCCGTTTTCCTCGGTATTGGTTTTTGCTTTTTTTATTTCGCTGGAACCAATTGGCTTTTAGACCGGATCCTTGCCGATCGACGCTCTGTCGATGGAACGAGTAACACCAATGCGCGTCGGCGTTCAGCCATCCGACCCTGGTTATTCGCAGGACCGTCGCTATTAATCCTAAGTTTATACCTGGTGTATCCCGTTTATGAAACACTGAAACTCAGTTTAATGGACAATGGCAGTGTTAATTTTGTCGGGTTTAGCAACTATATTTGGCTTGTTTCAGACCCTGAATTTGTCGAATCCGTCGGTAATAACCTGCTATGGCTTATTATCGTACCGGCCATGAGTTGCGTCATGGGATTATTGGTGGCAACTCTGGCAGATCGTGTCTGGTGGGGGAATATCGCTAAATCATTGATTTTCATGCCCATGGCCATCTCTTTTGTGGGTGCCAGTGTCATTTGGAAATTCGTTTATGATTTCGGAGGTCCGGAAGGCATTCAAATTGGAATTCTCAACGCCATGGTATCTGCTCTGGGAGGAGAGCCAAAAGCCTGGATTACGATACCATTTTGGAATAATATCTTTCTGATGATCATTCTGGTTTGGATTCAAACCGGATTTGCCATGGTGATATTCAGTGCTGCCTTAAGGGGTGTTCCCGAAGATACTCTGGAAGCTGCCAGAATGGATGGTGCGAATGAAATCCAGATTTTTCTGCGCATTATGGTACCACAAATCATTACAACCATTCTGGTGGTTTGGACCACTATTACCATTATTGTACTGAAAGTATTTGATATCGTATTGGCAATGACCAATGGCCAGTGGGATACTGAAGTATTGGCTAATATGATGTTTGACTGGATGTTCAGGGGTGGCGGTGACTTCGGCCGGGGTAGCGCCATCGCTGTCGTTATAATGTTTGCCGTGATTCCAATTATGGTATGGAACATTAAGCGCTTTAAACAGGAGGAAGGTTCAAGATGAAAAAAAGCTCAACTAAATTTCACTTATTATCAGGAAGACTTTTTACTCATTTATTGCTCCTTTTCCTGGTCGTCGCCTGGACCGCTCCGACACTTGGTCTTCTGGTTAGCTCGTTTCGAGACAAAGATCAGTTGACACTTTCGGGTTGGTGGTCATCATTTAGTAGTTCTGAGCAATCACAGTTCGGGAGAATCGGTGGATCGGATGACCAAATAGAGCAAAATAAGAAATATATCATCACGGGGTCTTTTTTCAAGGAAGGTGAATCAGGAAAAATTCTGTGGTTTGGCAGCAATATGAGAAAGCCGAATGAGTTTAAGGCTGGAAAAACCATTCCTTTGAAGAAAGGTGCCACCTTTACTGTCAACACTGATGGGACCTATCGTTGGGAATCACCAACCCCATATAAAAAGAAACGTGGGAGGCGGTTTTTCTTTGTGTCCGAAGTTCAACCGAGATTTACCTTTGATAACTATATTGAAGTAATGACATCACAAGGAATCGGACAATCATTTATCAATACATTTACAGTCACGATACCAGCGACAATTATTCCCATTATGATCGCAGCGTTTGCTGCTTATGCATTTGCCTGGATGCGCTTTCCGGGGCGTAATTTGCTATTTGTGGTTGTTGTCGGCTTGCTGGTTGTACCATTGCAAATGGCGTTAATTCCAATATTACGTCTCTATACAGGAATTGGTAGTTATTTTGACTTACCACCCAAATCCTATTTAGGAATCTGGCTGGCACACACCGGATTTGGATTACCGCTTGCAATATACCTGCTCCGCAATTACATGAGCAGTTTACCGAGTAGCCTCATCGAATCAGCCAAAATCGATGGTGCTTCACATTTTACTGTTTTCACCCGAATTATAGCACCACTTTCAATACCGGCTTTAGCGTCATTCACGATTTTTCAGTTTTTGTGGGTTTGGAACGACTTGCTGGTGGCACTGGTTTTTCTTGGGAAACAGGATGATCAAATCGTATTAACCTCGCGACTAAGAGAATTACTGGGCTCTCATGGTGCTAATTGGGAAATACTAACTGCCGGCGCTTTTGTTTCAATCGCAGTTCCGCTGATTGTATTTTTTAGTTTGCAACGTTTTTTTGTAAGGGGTTTATTATCCGGTTCTGTAAAAGAGTAGGGGCCAATATGAATATTTTGTCGAAGATACCCTTGGATTGGTGGAAGAATTCTGTGTTTTATCAAATTTATCCCCGCAGTTTTTATGATGCTGATAACAATGGGATTGGTGATTTAAAAGGGATTACTCAAAAACTGGATTATCTCAACGATGGTCAAGGTGGTGGTCTGGGAATTGATGCCATTTGGGTTTCTCCTTTTTTTAAATCGCCCATGAAAGACTTTGGATATGATGTTAGCGATTTTTGTGATGTCGATCCTATTTTTGGGACCATGGCGGATTTTGATGAAATGACAGAAGCCTGCCATCAACGAGGGATCAAAATTCTTGTGGACCTGGTATTAAACCACTGTTCTGACCTTCATCCCTGGTTCCAGGAATCAAGGAAAGACCGCACCAATCAAAAGGCTGACTGGTTTGTATGGGAAGAGAAAGCCGCCGATGGAGGACCTCCCAACAATTGGATTGGTGTGTTCGGAGGTTCCGCCTGGGAATACGAACCCAAAAGAGATCAATATTACCTTCATAATTTTTTAAAGGAGCAACCTGATCTAAATTGGTACAATACTGAAGTTCAACAAGCCATGCGTGAAATCATTCGATTTTGGCTTAAAAAAGGTGTTGATGGATTTCGCTTAGATACGGCTAATTTTTATGCCTTTGATCAAAAGCTCCGAGATAATCCGAAACTTCCGGATGATCATCCTTCACTGGAAAACCGTGATGGTATCGATTATGATAAATATGACGCCTGTTTTTCAAAAGATCGCCCTGAAAATTTTGAGTTTCTGAATATCATTCGATCCACGATTGATGAACAGGAATCACATGCCACCACAATTGGTGAAATCGGTGGCATTCAAAATTTAGATCGCTTGATAGAATTGGCCTCATCCTATGTCAAGGGTGACCAACATCTGCATATGGCGTATACCTTTTCGTTAATCGGAACCAGGTTGGATGCAACCAGTATTGCCAACATAATTGGATTAACTGAAACACATATAGAAGACGGCTGGCCTTGTTGGTCATTTGGGAATCATGATAGCACGCGGATAAAAAGTCGTTGTAAGGCTCAGATGGATGTTGAGTTCTTTCAGGAAAACTTAATGTTGCTGCTGCTTTGCCTTCGAGGAACGCCTATTATCTACTATGGTGAAGAATTAGGAATGACCGAATACGCTATTAAAAAAGAAGAGTTACAAGATCCCTTTGGAATCACCTATTGGCCGTCTTATCCTGGACGAGATGGATGCAGAACACCATTTCCCTGGGGCCATAAACAACACGCTCAAGGATTCAATCTAAGCCATAAACCCTGGCTACCAGCTACCAGTACCGTTTCATTGGATCAGCAAATAGACGATCTTACTAGTATGTTCACTTTAACCAAAACCATGATCGAAATTCGTAAAAAACATCCTGCACTGGCCTTCGGTGATTTTAAAGAGATCAAATTAACAGTTGACTTGTACGTTTTTCAACGTACATATAGGAGTCAAACCATAATTATTGCTTGTAATTTTGGTAATTCCTCACAAAATATTAAAATTGGAATCAAGCATGGTAAACAGCTAATCATCCCGGCATTTCAAAGAAATGGAAAATGGATAAATGAGTCCATGGAATTACCACCTTATGGATTCTCGATATTAATCCAGGAGTAAGAATCAATAATATGGGTATACCAGGAGTTATTTTAAAATAATGAAAAAAAAGACTAGAAATATCACCAGTACTGATATCGCAAAAATAGCAGGTGTATCCCGGACAACGGTATCTTTTGTTCTAAACAATAAAGTCGATCAGAATATCTCTGAAGAAACCAAAAATAAAGTCCTGAAGGTGGTTCAGAAGCTGGGCTATCAACCAGATCGTAAAGCCATTGATCTGGCCAAAACCAGCCGATATAAAATTGGATTATTAGTGGACATTAGTGAATCATTTCACTATTCGGATGTATTTTTATCGCGGTTGTTCAATGCAATGTTGAAAAAAACCAAACGAAAACAAGATCGATTACTCTATATCCCTTTTAATTTTAAAACACGTCCGATTGAAAAGGCTCTTGTTTTAAATCTGGATGCTGCCATTATTATCAATCCAAAAGAAAACGACAGAATCATCCAAAAGCTGAAAGAAATTGAACTTCCCTTTGTGGTTTTAGGTTTAGTGTCCGACAAGGAGATTCCAACAATCAATGTTGACGATTTCCAAGCCGCAAAAATTGCCACAGAACATTTGATTGAAGCCGGATTCGAAGATATCGCTATGATTGCCCATGCCCCAAGAAAGTATATCGGCTCCAAACAACGAGTCAATGGTTATCTGGCCGCCCTGCTTGAACATGAGCTCCCTATTCGAAATGAGTGGATTATAGAAGCTAAATTCAATGTAGAAAGTGGTTATTTGGCGGCAAAAGAATTATGGAAACTTAAAAAAAAGCCGGAAGCGATATTTGCCGGGAATGATGAAATTGCCGTAGGAGCAATGCATTTTTTACATGAAAACAATGTAGTGATACCTGATGATGTTTCCCTGGTCGGTTTCGATGATGATCCTTTATCTGAGTACCTTTTTCCCGCCTTAACCACTATTGCTGTTTCCAGTGTTGATATGGGAAATCAATGCATGTCCCAGATATACTCCCTATTAAAAGGTAAAAAGGACTTCAAAAAGAAAATCACACTACCCACTCATCTGGTCATCCGTGAGACAGTGAAGAGAAAGAAGTGATCAATAAACTTTGATTCGCGATAAAATTCATTACTAACAGATATAGTCGATAGCAGGGGTATTCAATGACCCTGAAAATATGTTTGTCTGGCGCCACAGGACATGTCGGCCAGGAATTGATCAAAGGGATTCTGAATTCATCGGATCTGGAACTTGTTTCCTGCCTGGGATTCTCGACAGCCGGAAAGCGACTTCAGGAAGTGGTAGGTTTTCCTTTTCTCAATGTTCCCGGATTCTATTCAACCGTAGAAACCGTTTTTGGTTTACCAGGTGAGCGGGTGTCCATTAAGCATGATTCCATCAGTTATATACCTTACGTTGAGGGAACATTGATGGCGGCTAAAAAAGTGGTCACGATGAAAGGACTGGTTCGAGGTATGAATGATTTATTAGGACTACCAACAGATTTGCAGTGATTCTGCTGGAAGAAAACGCGTCCCTAACTGAAAACTCAAAGACAAGAGATTATATCAGATCAGCCAGACACATTCACCTTAAATAGCATCATGAATATCTATAGGTAATTTGGGGACATGTACAATTTTTAGCAAAGACTTAAACAATTAAATACCCGATAGTTACGAGGATCGTGAGGTTTCGTAGCGATACCCCAAATTACCGGTTTGATATCCAATAATGGCATTTTCGTTCGAACACTAAATAACATCATGAATATCTATATGCACTGATTGAAAAAAGGGCATACACAATAAACTGGGTAGGAATATTCAATCGTTTGTTAAGAAGGCTATAAAAAACATCTTTTTAAATTAATTGATGATTGCTTTTATCATTTTTAGCAATTCTTCAGGAGAATAAACGGAAATAGAAGCTTTTTTAAAATCTTTGGTATTTCGTGTCACAATTCCATGAAGACCAATTTGTCTTGTAGATTCATGAAGAACAGCATCTTCAAAGTCAGTAAACGGTAGATTTAAGGCTTCTTTTAAAACAGTTTGATTAATTGGTGCAATTTTAAACAAAGATAACAATTTATTTACTTCTGATTTAGCTTTCTTTTTACCTGCTACTTTAGAGGCAAGATAAAAAATAGTTGTAATTGTGGTGGCCCCAAGAAACCCTTCAAGCTTATTTTTCTCCACCATTGATATTAGTTTAGTTGCAATATCTGCGAATGGTTCCCGTTCCAAGAGAACATCAAGAATGACATTGGTATCGAAAAGTATTTTCACAGATATTTTTTCTCTAAGTGATTTAAGTAAATTTTCTCACTGATTTTTATTTTTCCCAAAGATCCTTTCAAAGATTGTGCAATTGGGGCTATTTCTTCATTTGATTGAATTTGAGCCTCTTTTAACAAAGTAAAATAGTCGGAAACCATTTTTGAAACGGATTTACCATGATTAGCTGCATAGCTCTTTGCTAAATCTACTAAGCTTTTTTCTAATCGAAGTGTTAGTTTTGTTTGCATTTTTACCTCTATAGTGTGACGTATAATAATGTGTATTATTATACGTCACAGGTATAAAAAGTCAAGAAAAGATATTGATGATACAAGTCAGCGATAGAATTCTATAGGGCAGGGAATAATTCAATATGTTATTGAAACTGAAAGAAAAATTTTGGTTATTTGATTTTTACATTATACGAACCGGGTCTTAACATTGGTTAAGTACCTTCCTTATCATTTTTTTTATAATTAGATTTGCGAGTTTGGCTACAATCGGGATGGTATTGTCTCGGTTCAGATTCCAATGTTTGTTTGTCTTATGGTTTAAAGATTTTTAGATCAATATCTTTAATCGCTTTAAAATGTTTACGATTACTTGACAACAAAGGCAGATTGAATTCTGCTGCAGTAGCTGCGATCACCGCGTCTCCTGCTCGAATGCCAGAAGATAGTCCATATTCCTCTACATAGATCAAAGCACGGTGTCCTATATTTTCTGAAAGCGGCAATACCATGAAATTAAATTCATTTATAAAGTCTTTAGTATATTTATGCTGAGCCTTATTTTTTACACATTGAAGCAATTCCATAAACGTCTGAATCGACAAATACCGGTCCTCGGTCTTTTCAATCAACCGAGCGGCTTTCAAGTTGCCTCTCTGTACCCAAATAAAAATGTCTGTATCAAATATCATTAATTCGCGTACTCCTTATTTCTTCTAACTCTTCTAAAACTGGTTTCGAACTGGTATCTGGAGACATTCCAAAAAATGGGTGATTCTTAATTGATCTCTTTTGGTTATTTTTTTTGGGGATAATTTTCCCTCTGACTTTCCCATGATAGAGAATTGTTACGTTTTCTTTATTATCCAGCGCTTTCAAGACATCTTTCATCTTGTATCTTAAGTCAACAATGTTTGCTTCCATATCTTTCTCCGATTTATGTATAGATAGGGTATACATATTTAAAATCTAAGTCAACATGTCTTGCGTGTTAAGTCAAAAAACAATTTCCTCTCTAAACTATTGCCTTCAGAACATTCGTTTGTTAGCTTTTAGCTTTGAAATACTCGGCTTTCAACAATTAAATAGAGGAAAAATGAAAGCGGTTGAGGCACTTACGTTGGTCTCATTACTGCTTAACAGGGACAATTGGTCAATTTCCAATAAGATCAATTCGAACCTGATTGTAAGACAAAGTCCTTAGCTCGACCTTTTCATTATCACTGCTATATTCCCATAAGCATTGGATGCTGCTACTCCTTCGCATTCATGCTTAATATCAAAAGATCTTCCAAGTTTGCTTGTCCATTGACCTGATTTTAACTGCCTTGCCGCATGGGTAGGCTTTCCATTGGCATCAGTATATATAGCGATTTTTTCAAACCCATTCTCATATTCAGCACTATCACAAACTGAATAAGAGAGAGTTTCAAATGCTTTGACAAATGAAGCCAAAGTTTCTGATCTTTCAATATTATTCGGCCAATATTCCGTTCCCATAGAATCTGGCCACCACCAAGCTTCTGTATCCCCGGCAGCCCATGCTATACAATTGTAATCTTCAGTTTCCAGGCTAGTAATTTTGTATTCTGTCTTTAATAAATTGGGAAACTGCTTTTTCAATTCATCGTTTAGCATGAGCTAAATTAATTCTCGGTTTTTTGCCCACCAAGATAACCATTCCTTTGCCATTTCCTTAGCCTTACCTCTTTTAGATATAGGTACAGGATCTTGCCCGGTTATCGATTTAAGTGCCCAAAACCAACGACTTGGTTTTTGCAATATTTCATCCATTATAAATTGAATAGCCTCTTTCCCCATTCCAATTATTTGTTGATAGGCAGGATGCATACATATTTCATTTGTCGATGACAACAACCTTGTATCGTTTTCCCACTGTATTTTTAAGCTATAGAACTTGATAAATGGATTGGATAAAAGTTCAGTAGCTGAATATCCGATATTCTCAGATAGTGATTGGCAAGAATTGACCATTGTAATTGAATCAGCTCCAACAGCAGTCCCTTGTACCTTACACCAATTGAATAATGCAGAATTTAAATTATTATGTTCAGAAAAATTATAATCTAGATGGCTCATCTAAATAACTCCTTGCATTTATCAGTTATAGTATTGAAAAAAATCTGATTTTTAAATGCTTTTAAATCCTCAAAACCATTCCACATTTCTTCTATGTTTGAAGCATATTCCTGTTCACGAAAAACATCGATGTCGAAAATTAGAGGAACTCTTTTTTTTGGTGTTATTTTATCCATTGTCAGAGAAACTGTGGCTTTAGAGTTTAATTCATAATTTGGGATCTCAAGTCTAAGAAAAAAATTAGATACAGCTTGGGGAATCCCAGAAGCAATTTGAGGATTTGTTAAGACATATTCATTGAAGTCCTTAAAATCAATTGGAATCTCTATTCTGTTAATGTACCGAAGTGCTATTCGAAAAATACTCTTTGGCTTTGCTATTTCTGAATAGCTTTCAAATAATGACTTGCCTTCAGAAAAAAAACTGTCCCAGTGCTCATAGGGGTTCAATTTGCTATATGTAAAACCATCTAATCTAGACTGAACAACCTTTTTTTCCTTTTCGGAAGTAATCATATACCCATTAAATGTTGATGGCTGTGTATCAAATGTTGTGTTTTCTCCTAGATTAACAGTTCCACTGAAAACATATTGCTTCTTTATTTGATCGTATCTGTCCTTGATGGAGTCATGAAGTGTGCCCAAATTTTCAACATTAAGATCCTTGTCCAATTTCACTCTGACATCCATCAAAGCTTCAACAATCGGTGGGTTCGAAAATATTTCGTAATTTGTCACAGTCATACCCCATATATAATAAAAACATAAAACATTGTTTGTTTCCCTTCTTTTTAATTTAATTATATTAAATGCTCAAGGCAAATTCCATTAGAATTTAATATTTTATCAATTTGTCAATAACGGTTCATCATTTGATTCTTGAGGAACCAGCTCACCTCGGAATGCCTTTGCGTAAAGATCTGGTATATTTAATTAATTAAGTATACTGTTGTATGTTTTTTT
>Ga0233431_1005513_pt1 | contig 12206 bp, 11 predicted proteins | sample SI_118_April2016_FD_179867 | JGI IMG/M metagenome (GOLD analysis project Ga0233431, IMG submission 179867) | Seawater microbial communities from Saanich Inlet, British Columbia, Canada - SI_118_April2016_200_MG | ecosystem: Environmental > Aquatic > Marine > Inlet | place: Canada: British...
GGAGCCCTTTGAATACATGAAGCTTCGTCACCTCAACGGCAGTCATTCGGCGTTATCATACTTGGGATCGCTGGCCGGTTACGAGACCATCGCATCCTGCATGGAAGATCCGGCCTACGTCAATTTCATGCGAACCATGATGGACGAGGAAATCACGCCGACGCTGGACATGCCGCAAGGGGTCGATGTCGGAGCCTATAAAGACAGCCTCGTTGAACGCTTCACCAATCCCGCCATCAAGCACCGCACCGCCCAGATCGCCATGGACGGCTCGCAAAAACTGCCCAACCGCATCTGCGGCCCGGTGCGCGAACGGCTGGCGTCTGGCGGCAGCATCGGTCATCTGGCTCTGGTCGTGGCGGCCTGGATGCGCTTCGCCACCGGCGTCGACGAAAAGGGAAATTCGTTTGACGTCGCCGACCCGATTGCCGCCCGACTGAAGGCCATCGCCGAGGCCGCAGGAAGCGATCCGGCTGCGCTGGTAAAGGGTTATCTGGGCGTGTCAGATGTATTCGGCGACGATCTCGCTGATGCCCAACCGTTTGTCGATGCGGTGACCGATTGGCTTGCCAGCCTTTATGCGAAGGGGGCCGCAGCAACGGTGGCCGAGAGATACGGATCGTAACCAAATCTAAACCCAGGGCGCGTTAGAAACACTGTATGTTTTTCACGCTGTCCAAGGTTCTGTGGTGGATCGCCGCGCCGGGAAACGCGCTGCTTTTGCTGCTTTGTGTCGGCGTCATCCTGCTATTTTCGCCGTGGCGGCGGGCAGGGCGGCGGCTAACGGCGTTGGCGACGGTTCTCGCGGTGATCGTTTCGACGGTTCCCGTCGGCAGCTGGATGATGACCGAACTTGAAAACCGGTTTCCCGTCGCATCCGAACTTCCCGAACGCATCGACGGCATTGTTTCGCTGGGCGGTATCGTCAACCAATTTGTCACCAAAGCGCGCGGACAGGTCGCCGTCGGTGAAGCGGTCGAACGCTTGACGGCGTTGGCCGACATGGGGCGCAAATACCCTGAAGCGCGGCTGGTATTTTCCGGCGGATCAGGATCGTTGTTTCATACGGATGTCAAGGAAGCCGATGTTCTGACACCGTTTCTGAAGCAGATCGGCCTTAATCCGGCCCGCGTGACATTTGACAACCGCGCCCGCAACACCTTTGAGAACGCCCAACTGGTCCGTGAACTCGTTCATCCGCGACCGGGCGAGAACTGGATTTTGATTACTTCGGCCTTCCACATGCCACGTGCGGTCGGCAGTTTCCGCCAGACCGGTTGGCAGGTCATTCCATACCCCGTGGATTTCCATACGACAGGCGACGGAAACTACGGTTTCTTTCCAAATTTTGCGGGCCGCCTGAACGGTTTGGAACTTGCCCTTCACGAATGGCTGGGCCTTATTTTTTATTGGCTGACGGATAAGACCGATGCTCTGTTCCCGGCTCCCTCCGCTTCATGAATGCTTAAACGTTGAGAACCTATGATGCGATCTAAATTCGAAAAGGAAAATCGACCATGACGACTGCCGTTGGGCGCTGGGGCAAAATCGGCGCAATCGTTTTCGGCGTCCTTGCGGCGCAAACATCGTCCGCAAGCGCGCAAGATTTGCCTTTCGCCAAGTGGCTGGATGGCCTTAAGCGCGAAGCATTGGGGCGAGGCATCGCAGCGACCACGCTGGATGCGGCCTTTGTCGGAATTAAGCCCATACCGCGGGTCATCGAGCTGGATCGTAAGCAGCCGGAATTCACTCTGACTTTCCGTCAGTACATGGACCGGGTCGTTCCCGCTTCCAGGGTCAAAAAGGGGCGCAAGAAATTTGCCGAAAATCGTGCTCAATTGGAAAAAATCGGCAAACAGTACGGCGTTGAGCCGCGCTTTTTGGTGGCCTTCTGGGGAATTGAAACCGACTTCGGCCGCGTGACCGGCGGATTTCCGGTCGTTCCCGCCCTGGCGACGCTGGCCTATGATTGCCGCCGCAGCGCCTATTTTCGCAAGGAACTCCTAAACTCCCTGAAAATTCTGGACGAGGGCCATATCACGCCCAAGAAGATGGTCGGTTCCTGGGCCGGGGCCATGGGCCAATGCCAATTCATGCCGTCGTCGTTCCTCAATTTCGCCGTTGATCAGAACGGCGACGGGCGCAAGGACATTTGGACCACCAAGGCCGACGTTTACGGTTCGGCGGCCAATTATCTGTCCGGGTCCGGGTGGAAATACGACCAGACCTGGGGGCGTGCGGTCCGTCTGCCCGCCAACTTCGACGCGAAACTGGCCAATCTGAAAATCAGAAAACGCCTTAGCGAATGGCAGCGCCTCGGCGTGCGGCGGACCGACGGCAATGATTTGCCCAAGCGCGACCTCATGGCCTCCATCGTTTTCACCGAGGGACCGGGAAGCGCTGCTTACGCGGTTTATGACAATTACCGCACGATCCTCAAATGGAACCGGTCAACCTTTTTTGCGGTTGCCGTCGGTTCTCTTGCCGATCGCCTGAAAGGCGGCTAAGCTACAATATCTAAGGGCTGATCGGACTTGATCTACAAGATATCGGATGCGAGGGGCATGACGCGGGGTCAGTTTTTCAAGGTTTTCCGGCAGGGTTGTGCGCTTTGTCTGTGCGGCGCGGCTCTGATCGCCTGCGCCGAAACCGAGTTCATCGCCCAAACCGCAAAGACAGTCGCCAACAAGGTATCCTCGGCGGAGCCCGCATCCAAACCGCAGGGCCGCTACAAGGTCGGCACGCCCTACCAAATTGAAGGGGCGTGGTATTCGCCTGCGGTCGATTACGAATATCGCGAAACCGGTATCGCTTCCTGGTACGGATCGAAGTTTCACGGACGCAAGACAGCCAACGGCGAACGTTACAACATGAATGAACTGACAGCGGCACATCGCACGCTGCCAATGCCGAGCTTCGTTCGCGTCACCAACCTGGGAAACGGCCGCAGCATCGTTTTGCGAATTAACGACCGGGGCCCGTTCGCCCGCGGCCGGATCATTGACGTTTCGCGCCGCGGGGCGCAACTCCTTGGGTTTGAACGCCAGGGAACCGCGCGTGTCGAAGTTTCCATCTTGGCTGACGAAAGCCGCGCCATCGCGCGCCGCTTGCGAGGTCAGTCGCAAATCGCTTCGGTTGGAAGTCCGCTGACGGTCGATAGCGTTCCCACGGTTTCCGTTTCCGCCGAAACACTGCCGCCACCGCCCGGTGCGGTGCAGGCGGCGGAACGCCCGATTGACGATTTACCGAAACCCACGCTCGCCATTTCAAACACTGTCGCCGTGGAAACTCAGGAATTGCCCAATCCGGTCGCGGAAACCGTTTCAACGACGGCCGTCGTATCGACGGAGATTTACATTCAGGCAGGCGCCTTTTCGGTTTTTGAGAACGCCAACCGGGTCCGCGCCATGCTCAACAGTATCGGCAACGTAAAGATTTCTCAGATTCTGGTCGGCAACCGCGATCTGTACCGCGTTCGGGTCGGACCCATCACCGAGGTCGAAACCGCCGACGCGGTTCTGGAAACAGTCGTTCGCGCGGGGTACAACGACGCGCGGATCATCGTCGTCCATTGATCCGCCCGGAATACGCAAAATTCCACCATATTTGTCGTGCAATGGAATAAGATGTTTGGAACGGCATCTTCAGGAACGGATTTGACTGCAATGCAAGGGAAGTTAGCGAGTTTTCGACGCATAGCGCTCGTTTTGGCGCTTCTTTGGCTGCCCGGCGTCGCTGCGGCCATCGAAACCACGGCCGGCAATGCAATTTTGATGGACTTTGCGACCGGTGCAGTGCTTTTCGAGAAAAATGCTGATGTCCTTATGCCGCCGGCGTCCATGAGCAAACTGATGACCCTTTACATGGTCTTCAGCCGCCTGAAGGAAGGCAGCCTTTCCCTCGAGGACTCGTTCTCGGTCAGCGAAAATGCATGGCGCAAAGGCGGCGCCAGGAGCGGTAGCTCGACCATGTTCCTCAAACCAAACTCGCGGGTTAAGGTTGAGGATTTGCTGCGCGGCATCATTGTCCAATCGGGCAACGACGCCTGCATCGTGGTCGCCGAGGGGTTGGCCAGCAGTGAAAGCGCCTTTGCCGAGGAAATGACCGAGCAGGCACGCCGCATCGGGCTTGAGCAAAGCGTATTCAGAAATTCCACCGGATGGCCCGACCCCGATCACGTCATGACGCCGCGTGAACTGGCGATCCTGGCCAAGCGGACCATCGTCGACTTCCCGGAATACTATCACTACTACTCGGAAAAGAAATTCACCTACAACGGCATCCGCCAGGGTAACCGCAATCCCTTGCTGTACAAGGACATCGGCGCCGACGGACTGAAGACCGGCCACACAAATGCGTCGGGTTACGGGTTGACCGCCTCAGTCGTGCGCGGTGACAGGCGGCTCATTCTGGTGGTCAACGGTCTGCCCAGCGTGAAGATGCGTTCGCGCGAGTCCGAACGGCTGATTGAATGGGGTTTTCGCGAATTCAACAATTACCGCCTGTTTGCCGGTGGTGAAACGGTAACCGACGCCGACGTCTGGCTGGGCGAGGAGAAAACCGTTCCGCTGGTGCTGGAAAACGACCTTCTCATCATGTTGCCGCGCAAGGCGCGCCGTGAGATGAAGGTGACGGTCAAGTTCGAGGGGCCGGTCCCGGCGCCGATCAGCAAGGGCGAGAGGTTGGCAACGCTTGTCGTTAGCGCGCCCGGCGTCGAAAATATCGAAGCGCCGTTGTTGGCGGGCGGCGATGTCGGTCAGTTGGGCCTGTTCGGACGGCTGGGCGCGGCGTTGAAGCATCTATTGTGGGGCGCGGCGGGCTGACCATCGCAAGAAAAGGCTCTTGGTCGATGACGCAGGGCGTATTCGTTACTTTCGAAGGCGGCGAGGGAAGCGGCAAATCGACGCAGGTGGACCTGCTCGCCCAAGCGCTGGGTGGGGTTGGCGTCGAGGTGGTCACAACTCGTGAACCCGGTGGTGCGCCTGCAGCCGAGCACATCCGCACGCTGCTGGTCGAAGGAGATGCCGACCGCTGGACGCCGAAAAGTGAAGCGTTGCTCAATTACGCGGCGCGCATCGAACATCTTCGCCAAACCATCCGTCCGGCGCTGCAATCAGGCCGTTGGGTTATTTGCGACCGTTTCGCCGATTCAACAACGGCTTATCAAGGCTATGGCCACGCTCTTGGAAGCGATTGGGTTGCGGCGCTGCATGAACTGGTCGTCGGCGACCTGCAGCCCGATCTGACGATAATTCTGGATATGCCCGTGGAAACCGGACTGAAACGCGCCGAAATTCGCGGCGGCGTTGATCGCTACGAACGAATGGACGTGCAATTCCATGAACGCCTGCGGGCCGGTTTTCTTGAGATCGCCGCGCGCAATCCTGAACGGTGCACCGTTATCGACGCCACGGGATCGATTGAGAACATTCAGACCGCCGTCCGGCAAGCCGTTCATGCGAAATTTGATGTGGAAATCGCATGAGCCCGGCCAAGACGAACGAAATTGATATCGACGATGTTCCGCCACCGCGGGAAAATCCGGACCTGATCGGCCATGATGCCGCCGAGCACGAGCTTCTGGACGCCTTCAATTCCGGGAGAATGTCCCACGCATGGCTGATTTGCGGCCCGCGTGGCATTGGCAAGGCGACATTGGCGTTCCGCTTCGCCCGGTTCGTATTGTCCCAGGGATCCAGCGGCGGTGGCGGTGGTCTGTTCGCCGATGATCAGGCCGTAGCAGCAGCCAACGGCATTTATATATCTCCGGAATCGGCGGTTTTCCGTCGTGTCGCCGCGCAAGGGCACGCCGATTTGATGACCGTGGAGCGTGGCATAAGCGATACCGGACGGCGAAAACCCCGAACCGAAATTGTCGTTTCCGATGTCAGGCGTATCGGTCCGTTCCTTTCCATGACCCCCGCCGAGGGCGGTTGGCGGGTGGTCGTCATCGACGGCGCGGACCTGATGAACCGCAGCGCCATGAACGCCGTTCTCAAGGTTCTGGAAGAACCGCCGCAGAACTCGCTTCTTTTGCTGGCCTGCCACAATCCCGGAAGACTGCTGCCGACGGTGCGTTCGCGCTGCCGCATGTTGAACATGAACCCACTGCCCCCGGAAACGGTCGAAACCCTGCTTCATCGTTTTGCGCCGGGGATCGCGCCCGCCGATACGGCGGCACTGGCCAAATTGTCGGAAGGCAGCATCGGACGCGCCCTGACATTGGCCGACGAAGGCGGGCTTGAATTGTACCGGGAGTTGATGGCCCTGCTCGGGACACTTCCTAATCTTGACGCCGTGAAGCTGCACGAGTTTGCCGACCGGTTGGCCAGGGCAGGGGCCGAAAACGCCTTTCGCACGGTAACAGAATTGCTGCAAAATTGGCTGGCCGGTGTCATCCGGAGCGCTGCAGGCGGTGCCAGTGATGAAGATTTTGTCCATTGGTCAACTGTGGCCAATGCGGGCAGCCTTGATCGATGGCTGCAGGTATGGGAAAAGGTCACCCACCTGCTGGCGCGAAGCGATCGCGCCAACCTGGACCGCAAGCAAGTCGTCCTTTCAGCCGTTCTGGCAATCGAGAGCGCCGCGCGCGGATAAAAAGATATCGCATCGAAGGAGAGATCAGGAATGGCCGCGGCCAAAAGATACTACGTCACGACGCCCATCTATTACGTCAACGATGCGCCGCATATCGGCCATGCCTACACGACGCTGGCCTGCGATGTTCTGGCGCGCTTCAAGCGCCTTGACGGGTACGACGTCAAATTCCTTACGGGAACCGATGAACATGGCCAAAAAGTTGAGAAATCGGCTCAGGCCGCCGGGGTTAGCCCGCAGGAATTTACCGACAGGGTTTCGAAGAATTTCCGAGATCTTGCGGAATTTATGAAATTTACCAATGATGACTTTATTCGCACCACTGAAAAACGCCACCGTCTTTCGGTTCAGGACCTTTGGAAACGCCTGATCGAACGCGACCAAATCTATCTCGGCTCCTATGCCGGTTGGTATGCGGTGCGCGACGAGGCGTTCTACGGCGAAAGCGAACTGACCAAAGGACCCGACGGAAAACTGGTTGCGCCGTCTGGAGCGGAGGTGGAATGGGTCGAGGAGCCCAGCTATTTCTTCCGCCTGTCGGAATGGGGCGACAAGCTGCTCGCCTATTACGACGAAAAACCCGACTTCATCCTGCCCAAGACGCGGCGCAACGAGGTGACCAGCTTCGTAAAAAGCGGCCTGCACGACCTTTCGGTCTCGCGCACCAGCTTCGGCTGGGGCATTCCGGTGCCGGGAAATGACGATCACATCATGTATGTGTGGCTCGATGCCCTGACCAACTACATCACGGCTGCCGGATATCCCGATCAGGATTGCGAGGACTACAAGCGATTCTGGCCTGCCGATCTGCATATGGTGGGCAAGGATATCCTGCGCTTCCACGCTGTTTACTGGCCGGCCTTCCTGATGGCCGCCGATCTGGAGCCGCCCCGGCGCGTCTTCGCCCACGGTTGGTGGACCAATGAAGGCCAAAAAATCTCCAAATCCCTGGGCAACGTGATCGATCCGATCCATTTGGTCGAAACCTACGGCCTTGATCAGGTTCGCTATTTTCTATTGCGGGAGGTTCCGTTCGGCAACGACGGCGATTTCTCGCACGCCGCCATGGTCAACCGCATGAACGGCGAGTTGGCTAACGATCTGGGCAATCTGGCCCAGCGGGTTCTTTCCATGATCGCCAAGAACTGCGAAGGCGCGGTGCCGACGCCGGACGCGTTTTCGGATGAAGACAACGCGCTGCTGGCTGACGCCCACGGCTTATATGCTGATGTTGGCGAAAACATTGATGTGCAGGCGTTCCACGAAGTGCTGGAGGCCATTTGGGTGGTGATTCGTGCCGCCAACGGCTATGTGGACCGCCAAGCCCCGTGGGTTCTGCGCAAGGAAGACCCCGCGCGCATGCAAACGGTGCTATACGCTTTGGCCGAAACCGTTCGCCATATCGCCATTCTACTGCAGCCGTTCATGCCCGATTCCATGGCCCGCATGCTGGACCAACTGGCCGTCGGCGAGGACGAGCGGACGTTCGAATATCTGGGCGCTGACAATGCTTTGAAGGCGGGAACTTCGCTGCCCAAGCCGCAGGGCGTCTTCCCCCGGCACGTGGAACCGGAAGCCTAATTTGTTAGTCGACAGCCACTGTCACCTGGACTTTCCCGATTTCGCCGACGATCTGGACGGCGTGGTCGCTCGCGCGCGGGACGCCGGTGTGGGCCATATGCTCACCGTTGGAACCCACGTGACGCGGTTCGACGCCGTTTTGGCCATCAGCGACGCCTATGAGCCGATCTTCTGTTCGGTCGGCATCCATCCGCACGAGGCGGCTAAGGAACCTGAAATTACGGCGGATCATCTGGTTCGCATGGCAGGGCGACATCCGAAAATCGTCGCGCTGGGTGAATCGGGGCTGGATTTTCACTATGAATACAGCCCGCGCGAGGCCCAGGAACGGGTTTTTCGCATGCACATCGCGGCGGCCCGGGAAACCGGGCTTCCCCTGATCGTACACACCCGCGAGGCCGACCCGCAAACCATCGCCATTTTGCGCGAGGAACAGGAAAAGGGTGCATTTAGCGGCGTCATACATTGTTTCAGTTCGGGACTGGAAATGGCGCAAGCGGCACTCGATATGGGTATGTATGTCTCGCTCTCGGGTATCGTGACCTTCAAAGCCGCCCAACCGCTTCGGGATATCGTGGCTGAAATCCCACTGGATCGTTTGCTCGTGGAAACCGACGCGCCCTATCTGGCACCCACGCCCAAGCGTGGCAAACGTAACGAACCGGCGTTTACGGCCCACACGGCGGCCTGCGTCGCCGAAATCAAGGGTGTTGAGCTCCCGGAATTCGTTGAAGCCACGACAGCTAACTTCTTTCGCTTGTTTTCAAAGGCTAAACCATGCGCGTGACGATACTGGGATGCGGCGGATCGAACGGAACGCCCTCGATTGACTTCGGTTGGGGTAAATGCGACCCCGAAAACCCGAAAAACAGGCGCTCCCGGCCATCCATCATGGTGGAGGAGGGGGAAACACGCCTTCTCGTCGACACCTCGCCCGATCTGCGCGCGCAGCTTCTGGGCGTTTCGGTCAGGCGCTTGGACGGGGTCTTGTTCACCCATGCCCACGCCGATCATCTGCACGGTATTGATGATTTGCGCGGGATAAATCGGGCCATGAACGCCCCGTTGGACGCCTTTGCCGATGCCGAAACCCTCGACGCCATCAAGCAGCGTTTCGGCTATACCCTGAAACCGTTGCCCGCGGACACGCCGTTTTATTTCAAACCCGTGCTGACACCTCACAAGATCGGCCACGGCAGCGAATTTGAAATTGGCAACATTCCGGTCGTGGCCTTCAATCAGGATCACGGTTACTGCGATACCCTGGGTTTTCGGTTCGGGCCGATCGCCTATTCCAGCGACGCCACGGCATTGCACGAGGAAGCCTTCGACCTGCTGGAGGGGGTTAAAGTCTGGATTATTGGAACGCTGTTGGATGATCCGCACCCGACCCATGCCGATGTGGACAAGGCCGTACGATGGATCGAACGCATCGGCGCCGAACGCGGCGTGCTGACCCATCTCGGAAACCGCCTCGATTATGCCGATCTGGCAAGCCGTCTTCCCGACGGTATTGAACCCGCCTATGACGGCATGGTGATCGACGTTCCTCTCGACGCCGACGAGTAGGTACCGCGGGCAGGGACTTAGAACGCCTGCTTTAACGGCGAAACGATCAGCACTAAAAAAAACAATCCCCACAGAAGCCCGCACAGACACAACTTCAACATCCGGTGAGTTAGGCCTACGGAACCAACAAGCGTGCCTTATTCGCCGTCTATCTCTCTGCTTCTTTACCAAATTAAATCACTCCTTAAATTACATAACCTATTGAATTAACTAATATGTATTTTATTTTTCATAATATAAATTATGCGCATTTATGATGTTCTGGATTTTACCGGGGGTCCGGAAAAATCGGCCCCTCTACCTGCCCGACCGCGGGCGATAAATTTCGCCTGCCCCGAAAAAGCCAGTTAACGGCTCGACAGGAATTGCGGTCCGGGATATCCATCTGCTGACCAATCCGTCGTCTCTTTCGAAAAAGGTTTTCTCCATGCCGTCCTTGCCACACATGCAACGCCTTCTGGAAATCATGGCCAAGTTGCGCGACCCTGACGGCGGATGCATCTGGGACTGCGAACAGTCATTCGCCACCATCGCGCCGCACACCATCGAAGAAGCCTACGAGGTTGCCGACGCCATCGATCAGTCCGACATGGCAGCGTTGAAGGATGAATTGGGCGATCTTTTGTTGCAGGTCGTCTTTCACTCGCAAATGGCCAGCGAGGAAGAACTTTTCGACTTTGAGGATGTCGCCGAGATCATTTGCCAAAAAATGGTCGACCGCCACCCGCATGTCTTCGGCGGCATTGAAATTAACTCGTCCAAGGCCCAAACCCGCGCCTGGGAAGCCCAGAAGGCGGAAGAACGCAAACGCAAGGCGCAAGAGAATGGCGAAGTGGCCCACGGCGCCCTTGATGGCGTGATTCTCGGCCTACCCGGCCTCACCCGCGCCGTGAAACTTCAAAAGCGCGCGGCCCGTGTTGGATTCGACTGGGACAAGGCCGTCCAGGTACTGGACAAAATCCGCGAGGAAGTTGCTGAAGTTGCCTATGAGATCGAAAACGGCGGCTCCGGAGAACGTCTGGAGGATGAAATCGGCGATTTATTGTTTGCCTGCACCAATCTGGCCCGCAAGCTGGAGGTCAATCCCGAAACCGCGCTACGACGCGGCAACGCCAAGTTCGAGCGCCGTTTTCGGCGCGTCGAGGCCCTTCTCGCCGAGATCGGCAAGAAACCCGAGACGTCCGACCTGGACGAGATGGAGGAAATGTGGGGCAGAACCAAGGCGGAGGAGCGCGAAGCCGGTTGAAAAATTGGGCCACGCGTTCCAAACTGACAGATGATACTTCTAACCTTGGCGACACCCAGCTTTCAGGAGCAATCATGCTGAAATCCGCCCTTCCCGTCGCAAAAACGTTCCTTATCGCGGCCATTGCGATGGTGGCGCTGTCGTCGTGTTACCTGCCGGTCCGCTTCGATGCCGAGATCGAGATCGACCGCGCCGGGTATTACAGCATGATCTTCGACGGCTATATGGCTCATGTGCCGCTGTATCAGGACGTCGTCGCCAAGAAGATCACGCGCAAACAGGAAATGGAGCGCGTCGCCCGGCTAAAGACCGATTTCATGCACGATTCGGCGTCCAAGGAGTTCAAGTATCACAAACAGGGCGTGTTCAAGGTGCATTGGGAGAAAAAGGGCGACCTGCTGCGGCACAAAATGGTCACTTTCGTACGCCGCAACCAAGTGATCCTGTCTCTCAAGTACGTGAAAACCAAGGGTGTCATCACCGTTTCGGCGGGCGGCATGAGCCAGGTTCAACGCCAGCGCATCCTCGACGCCGGGCTCAACATGATGGGCCAGATCCGGGTCATTACCGACGCCCGCGTGATCAAAAGCAACGCTTCCTTCAAGAAAAAAGTGAAGGATAAGCCCGGCAAGATCATGTACGTCTGGAAGATCGAGAACATCATGTCGCCCTCGCCCAGCATGGTCATCGCGCCGGGCTGACCCCTGCCCTTATGTTTTTTCGCCCGACAGCAGCGTGATGAGGCTGGTGAAGTCCATCCTCCCGCCGCCGCGCGCCTGGATCAGCGCATAGAATTGCTCGATCATGGCGGTGGTTGGAATGCGCGCGCCGTTGTTCCGCGCCTCGCCGGTCACGATCCCCAAATCTTTGCGCATCCAATCGACCGCGAAACCGAAATCAAACTCGCCCCTGGACATGGTCAGGGCCCGGTTATCCATCTGCCATGATTGCGCCGAACCCTTTGAAAGCACTTCAAGTACAAGCGGGATATCAAGATTTGCGCATTGGGCGAAATGCACGGCCTCCGACAGCCCCTGAAGCACGCCGGCAATGCAAATCTGATTGACCATCTTAGTCAATTGCCCGGCCCCTGCCGGTCCCATCAAGGTAACGGCATGGGCAAAACACGCCATAAGGGGGCGCGCCCGCTCAAAATCCTTCTCGTCGCCACCGACCATAGCGGTCAAAACACCTTTTTCGGCCCCAATCTGGC
>Ga0233431_1005515_pt1 | contig 12199 bp, 6 predicted proteins | sample SI_118_April2016_FD_179867 | JGI IMG/M metagenome (GOLD analysis project Ga0233431, IMG submission 179867) | Seawater microbial communities from Saanich Inlet, British Columbia, Canada - SI_118_April2016_200_MG | ecosystem: Environmental > Aquatic > Marine > Inlet | place: Canada: British...
CAACTCATATTGACCTCATGGAAGTTACAAAAGACATGGTTGTGAAAGCTAACTATCCAATGAGCTTTGTTGGTACTCCAGCTGGTGCTCGCGAAGGTGGTAAGGTCTTCAAAAAGCTTCGTATTATCCGTCTGAAAGGCAAAGTTGCTGATCTTCCTGATAATATTGAGATTGACATTACTAGTTTGGAATTGGGAGACACGTTGAAAGTTAGGGACATTGATATCCCCAATGTTGAGATGATTGATCCTGCCAGTACACCTGTTGTAGGTGTTGCCAGAGCAAGAGCTGCTATTGTTGCAACTGTGGATTCAGAGGAAATCGAGGGTGAAGAAGGCGAAGAAGGAGCTGAAGGATCTGAAGGAAGCGAAGCAACTGCTGAAGCTAAATCAGAATAATTTAAACGCTTCCTTTGAAGCTACTAATAACAGGACTAGGGAATTTAGGTGATGACTATGCCAACACCAGGCATAATATTGGATTCTCTATTCTTGATTTTTTTGCTGAAAAATATAATTTTCAGTTTGAATCGGCCAGATATGCTTTCAAAGCAGAACATCGAATTAAAAACAAACAGCTTGTATTTATAAAACCCACTACATATATGAATCGTAGTGGGAAAGCTGTGCGATATTGGCTTAATAAACTAGATATTCCAGCCGAGAATTCTCTTGTTCTTGTTGACGATGTGGCTCTTCCATTAGGAAAAGTACGCATTAGAAATAAAGGTGGTGATGGTGGCCATAATGGTTTATCTGATATTATTGACATCCTGCAAACAAACCAATTCCCAAGGCTCAGAATTGGTGTAGGAAATGATTATCCAAAAGGATTTCAGGTTGATCATGTGCTGGGAACATGGACGGACGAAGAAATGAAAGTATTGTCCGAAAAATTCACCTTCATTCATGATGCCATATATTCTTTCATTTTTGAAGGAGTGAACAGAGCCATGACTAAGTACAACAAAAACGAATAAAAGTCTGATCAAAAATTCTTTTTGTAAAAACGATTATACTATAATTTCTTATAATTGGTATACCTAAAAAACTAGGCTCAATTTTTAGCTCAATTGTGTTAATTTTGCAGCTATTATAATAATGAGTGTGACTTTTATACAAAGAATTACTCTTTGATGATGAAAACAGATGAATTAAACAGAAAATGATGAAATACGATTTAATAGTAATAGGTAGTGGTCCTGGTGGATATGTAGCTGCAATCAGAGCTTCTCAGTTAGGTAAAAAAGTAGCCGTTGTCGAAAGAGAATCTATAGGTGGAATTTGTTTGAATTGGGGTTGTATTCCAACTAAAGCACTACTAAAATCTGCTCAGGTTTTTGAATATTTAAAACATGCATCAGATTATGGTATCAGTGCAGAAAATCCCAAGGTTGATTTTGGTGCGGTTGTAAGTCGCTCCCGATCTGTAGCCGAAAAAATGTCAAATGGTGTTCAATATCTCTTCAAAAAGAACAAAATAGATCTGATTAAGGGATTTGCCAAATTGCAAAAGGGAAAAAAAGTTGAAGTTACGGATGAAGGAAAATCAAGCATTTATGAAGCTGATCATATCATTATTGCAACAGGTGCCCGATCTAGAGAACTTCCAAACATCAAAATTGATGGAAAAAAAATAATTGGTTATCGTCAAGCCATGAACTTAGCCAAACAACCAAAAAGCTTGGTCGTTATTGGCTCAGGTGCAATAGGATCTGAATTTGCCTATTTCTATAATGCCATAGGAACAGAAGTAACTTTAATTGAAGTTTTTCCTGAAATTGTACCGCTTGAAGACATTGAGGTTTCCAAACAATTAGCGCGTAGTTTTAAGAAAAGTGGAATTAAGGTACTAACCAATTCTACAGTGGAAGAAGTTGATACGAAAGGAGAAGGTTGTCAGGTAAAAGTTAAAACCAAGAAAGGCGAAAAAATTATTGCATGCGACATTGTGCTTTCGGCTGTTGGTATTGCAACCAATTTAGAAAACATTGGATTGGAAGAAACAGGAGTAAAACAGGAAAAAGGTAAAATTTTGGTTGACGATTTCTATCAAACCAATATCGAAGGTGTTTATGCCATTGGAGATATTGTTCATGGGCCTGCTCTTGCTCATGTTGCATCCGCTGAAGGTATTATTTGTGTTGAAAAAATTGCTGGAGAAAATCCACAGCCACTAGATTATGGAAACATCCCAGGCTGCACCTATACTAGTCCAGAAGTAGCATCTGTTGGTTTGACAGAACAAGCAGCAAAAGATGCCGGATATGAAATCAAGGTAGGGAAATTCCCCTTCACTGCTTCGGGCAAAGCATCAGCTGCTGGTCATAATGAAGGTTTTGTGAAATTAATTTTTGACGCAAAATACGGAGAATGCTTAGGTGCACATATGATTGGAGCCGGAGTAACTGAAATGATAGCAGAAATGGTGGCTGTAAGAAAGTTGGAAACAACAGGTCACGAATTGATTAAAACTGTTCATCCACACCCAACCATGTCGGAAGCAATTATGGAGGCTGCAGCAGCAGCATTTGGTGAAGTAATTCATATTTAATTCTAATAATCAGAATAAGCAATCAGGATGAGCAAGTTTATCGACAGAAGCAAGGCACTTATAAAATACCTGATTGTAATAGCAGTCATTTTTCTTATATACTATACTATTCCCAAAGAAGGGAAGTTCAAATACGAATATGCCAAAAATGAATTATGGAATCACAATGATTTAATTTCTCCTTTTTCGTTTCCCATTAAAAAAACTGTTGAACAACTTGACCAAGAGGAAAATGATATTAGAGAATCGTTTAAACCTTATTATGCTCACCATAACGACATATTAGATAATGCGATAGCAAATATTCAAATTAACTATGAGGCTATTGTTGAAGATGCAAATCCTCAACTCAAAAAAGGCTATATTAAACTATTAACAAAGCTTATTTCAGAAACCTATGACAAGGGAATTCTGGAAGACAGTGGACAAGGTGATCAAAAAAGCACGAGTGGTATTATCATCATTGTTAAGAAGAATAAGAGTTCAACAGAAGTATTAGTTAGTAGTTTATTTACCCTAAAAAAGGCTCGTGAATATGTCAGAGATCAGATTAAGAAGGATACATTTTTATCTTCTCATGTCAATTATTCTCAACTATTAAGTCTGGTTGCGCCTAACCTACACTATGATAAGAATCTTTCAGAAGCAGAGTTTAAGTCAGTACTTGAAGATATATCTACCACTGAAGGAGTAATTATGGAAGGTGAGAAAATCATCTCCAAAGGAGTGAAAGTCACGGATGACAAATTTCAGATACTGGAATCTCTAAGGCTCGAATATGAAAATCAGTTAAGTAAAGGCTCTTTTAATTACTTAAAACACTTAGGCTATTTGCTTCTACTATCGCTGGTTATTGGTGGTTTTATCGTGTATTTATGGAAGTTTTATCGCGAGATATACATGAAGAACAAGGATGTGTTCCTTATACTTTTTATTATAACCGCCTTCATATTACTGAGCACCTATGTCATAAAGAGCACTAACTTCAATATTTATTTGGTTCCTTTTTGCATTGTACCCATCATTTTAATTTCGTTTTTTGATGCTCGAATTGCCTTCATTAGTCACCTCATTGTAGTTGTTATTGTAAGTTTATTTTCACCCAATGGCTATGAGTTTTTACTGATTCAGATTATTGCCGGATTAGCTGTAGTGATTGTTATATCTCAAATACGCTATTTGTCTCAGTTCTTTCTGGCAACTCTAATTGTATTATTTGTTTATTACATCACCTTTTTTGGCCTGAAACTAATTCAAGTAAGCACGCTGAAGGAAATTGATTTTATGAATTTCCTCTGGTTTTCGGGCAGTTTTATCCTGACACTATTAGCTTATCCTCTGATTTATGCATTTGAAAAGATGTTCGGATTTGTATCAGATATTACCTTGATTGAACTTTCTGATTTGAATAAAAAATTACTGCGCGATTTATCCTCTAAAGCACCCGGTACTTTTCAGCATAGCATACAAGTAGCTAACTTAACAGATGCTGTTTTGAATAAAATTGGAGGAAACTCACTGTTGGCAAAGGTTGGTGCTCTATATCACGATATTGGCAAAATGAATGCTCCTCAGTTCTTTACAGAAAATCAAAAAGACATCAATCCACACGATAATTTAGATGAAAAAGAAAGTGCTCGTATTATCATAAAACATGTTAGCGATGGTGTTAAAATAGCCAAAGAACACAATCTCCCGAGAGAAGTTATCAGTTTTATTAAAACACATCATGGGACAACCAAAGTAGAATATTTCTACCGCAATTATGTTAAGAAAAACCCTGATATTCAGGTTGATGAAAATGATTTTCGCTACCCTGGCCCAAAGCCAAGCAGCAAGGAAGCAGCAGTTGTTATGATTGTTGATTCGATTGAAGCAGCAGCAAGAAGCATCAAAGAACCAAGCGTTGAAATGCTCGAAGATTTAGTCGATCGACTAGTTGATTATAAAATGAAAGATAATCAGTTCGAAAATGCATTTATTACGCATAAGGAAATCAAAATAGCCAAGGAAATAATTAAAAAAAATCTAAACAGTATTTACCATAGCCGCATTGAATACCCATCTGAAAATTAGGTATAGGATATCTATAGATTTTTTCAGAACTTTACTCCGTATTTTTTTGTATTAAAAAGTGAGGATTGATGGAGGATAAAAGAAGTAAAAGACCCGATGAAGTTTACTCGAAAAGGATTCGTGCAGGAAAAAAAAGAACCTATTTTATTGATGTAAAAACCACTAAAAACGATGATTACTATCTGACGATTACCGAGAGTAAACGTGATTTTAAACATCCTAATTATTACATTAAACATAAAATATTTTTATACAAAGAAGATTTTAATAAATTTTTGACTGCCCTTCAGGAGACCATCGATCATGTAAAAACAGAGCTTCTTCCTGATTACGAATTTGATTTGTATGATAAAATGGAAGACTTTAATGGTGAGGTTGACTTCGGATCAGAAAATTTTGAACTGGAAGAAGATAAAAGCAAAGAAGAGCCAAAGCAATAAGTATTGGTTCTGTTTTATTTGATTATAGTAATATTACCTGTATAGGTCATTTCCGGAGTGTTTCCCTGATATTTTATGACCACTACATATACATCGATAGGTGCAGGTTTTCCTTTAAACATCCCATCCCATCCATCATATCTATCAAATGTTTGAAACACCATTTCTCCCCATCTATTAAATATGGACATTTCAAAAACTGCAATATTTGCACTGATAACAGTAAATGAATCATTCACACCATCAGAATTAGGGCTAAATGCATTAGGAACATGTAAAACAGGTTCAAATTCAAAACAGGCTTCATTTGACCATGACATGATAGTTTCCTTCCCTCTTCTCACAGCAGCAATCCGAAAACACTGGTGAATTCCATTAAGTCCGGCTTCTAATATGATACTTGTATCTGAAGTAGACTCAACCAATTTATACATACTTTCAGAATTAACTCTTCGGTATATATTATATCGCTCTACATCTTCAGGCCAGTTCACATAGGAAGTCCAGTTCAATTTGAGATCGAAATCGCTTATTTTTTCACCCAATAACAAAATGGAATTATGAGGATAACTGTAAAAAGTTTCTCCGCAAAGATTTTCAACAGCCACTTTATACTGATAGGAAAGATCGTGAGTTTTTACAATTTGATCAACAAAATCTCGCTGAACTGAAGAAAATGAATCAACAAAAGTCCAATTATTTTGTTTTACTGAATTCTTAAACAAGGCTACCTTCTTGGTAAAATGAAAATCATTTTTCATATCCCAAAAAACCTGAATATCTAAATCGTTTAGTGGACGTGTAGTAACCAATTCCATGATAGGTGCTAAAGAATCAGCCTGAATATTTTTTGTAATCACTGATCCTATACAGCCCCATTCGGTTGTTTCCTGCACACTTAAAGTGCCTACATTCACAGTTGTCCAATCTACGGCAATCTGCGGATTTCCATTCGTGCTAGGAAAATAACCACCTATTATCCCCCAATTGAAAGTAGATCCAGCAAAGCCTGTTACCTGATAAAGTATATTTTTATTATTCGGATAACAGATAAAACCATTACCACTGATTTCACTTGTTGTTGGGTTGGGATGAACAGAAACTATAGTATCCATAAAATCGCCATAGCAACTATCAACAGTGAGCTCTACAACCTTTAGCGTATAATCTCCCTGTGTCTGCCAATAAACAACAATGCTATCATTTCCCTGTCCATCAAATGCTATTGAACTATCACTTATTGTCCAGTAATAAATCGAACCCGTAAATCCATTTACATGGTAGGCAACTGTATCCAACTCGCAAACATCTTTTCGTCCTGAAATTGGCGTTGTTATCGGATATGGATTAATGACAACAGGCTGATATACTGTATCTCCATAGCAATACTTATCATTTATGGAATCATAGCTGGTTTCCAATACCTTCAGCATTCCCAGTCCATCTGTTCCCCAGTCTGAATGAATAAGAGCTCGTCCATTTCCATTAACTATCCAGCCACCATCTATCCACCAATCATAGGTTGAGCCATTTACATTCATCACTTGATAGGCTTCGTTTTTCGACCAGGCACAAACAAATGTATCTCCCGAAATATCTGAGGTTTGTAATCGATAACTAATCAATACAGGAAAATAATCAGTATCGGAAATACAACCTTCCAATGTTGTTTCTACTACTTTAATCATGGCCATTCCTGAATCGGGCCAACTGACTTCAATAGCAGGACCATTACCGTTATTATCAACTCGTGTTCCACCAGAAACAAACCAGTTGTAATTTGAACCAGATCTATATTTCACCCAATAATCGACATGTACTGTATTGGGGCAAACAACAGCAGGACCGAAAATATGAGCATCGGGACGAACAATAACGACATCTACTGTTTGGGTGTCGCTATAGCAGCCATATTGGTTGACCTCATAAACATCCAACTTCCCCTGAAAAGTATCTGTCCAGTGAATTTCTATTTCGTTCGTATTTAATCCACTAACCTGACTTCCTCCTTCAACAGACCAATAGTATGCTGAAGAACTTGTGTTTGTAACCTTATAAGGAAATGTTCCCAAAAAACATGGACTAAGTGGGCCGGAAATTGAGGATAGCTGCGCTTGGGGATAAACGGTAATTATGATTGAGTCGAAAGCTTCACAATTGTTAGCCGTTATCACACTAAGATAATATGTTAAAACAATTGGAGTGCCTGTTTGATTTTGCATGCTAAACAATGGTGTAAAAGAGCTGCTATCACTTAAATTATTAGCTGTATGCCAGGAATAAATATGATTTTGATTTGCATTTGTATCACCCAACAAAATAGTATCTCCACTACAAAGAAAAACATTGTTTCCAGCTTCTGCTATAGGAAGTTGATGAATATTTACAAATTTTGAAACAAGCTCAGGCCCACAACCATATTGACTTGTTTCGTATATTTTTAGTGTACCAACACCAGCACTACCCCATTTTACCTTTACGGTATTTGTGCCTATACCACTCAATATACTTCCTCCACTAATTGTCCAATTTATTAATGAATTCGCTGATAATCCGTGTACTTTGTATTCAAGACTATCATCGTATTCGCACACATTAGTTGGTCCGGAAATACTATCAGGTCCTTCAAATGGAATGACAAAAATCTGGAATATCGTTATAGCTGTTTTATATGGACAACCGTTATCCTCAACTTCAACAGTAAAGAAATAGGGTGTGCTTTTTCCATGATCACAGGAGGTATTCCAGCTAAAAGTAGATGATACTGTATCTTTTCCCTGTGCTGGCGAAAGAGTTGCATAAGGAGCAGGAACTGAAACTCCGCCAAATATACCGCCTTTGGCTTTAAAATACATACTATCAGAATCTGTATACGGAATATCAAATGAAATAGCATTTCCTTCATCTACTGCATACGAAGTAATACCACCCGAAATTGCCAATTGTGGCAGCTGGTTTGGAGGGCAGTTTAATACAATTAACTCAATATCTCTTCGGACAATAGATACGAGAGAACCATTTCGAAATGAACTAACCTCGACAGCGATGGCATATAAACCTGCTTGAGGACACATTACTTTTACCAAACCTGTGTTTGGGTTTATTGTACATACACCACCCACACCAAATGGGTTAAATACATTATGTGATGCAGCATAGGTTACACCAGGAATTGGAAGACCTAAGGTCCATGCTGGAGTTGGAATTGGATCATTATCTGAGCCACCTGCATAAGGAAGCACTAGCGAATAAGACAAGGAATCACCATCAGCATCTGTTGCTGCATAGGAAATATTCACTGTATCCTGTGCGCAAATATAAGGAGTTGGAACACCTGAAAATGTAGGTGAATTATCGAAATAGGAATTGGGAGGAATAAACACATAATAGGTTTGTCCAATATCCTGCAATATGTTGTTTAAATTATTTCGGCAACACCTAATGTGCGTTAAATGAAATCCGGTTGTACTTGCTGGTAAAAGTATAGTTTTAACATAAACTCCTTTTCTAATACAAACACTGGGTTTCCAGGAGCAATTACTACCACCTGAAGGTGGATCAATAACAGATTCAGTACCCAAATTTATCCCAACAACATCATATTGACTTTTTGTTGCATTGTTATAATAAATTCCTACTTCAATATAGGTGTCGAAAGGTGTTGACGGAACTGTTTGCTGACAATCGCGATACATTTCAATCGTGATTTCATATTGGTATCTGGAACCAACTTTGCCTTTGTATTCATAGCTAAAATCTCCACCCATCAAATGCGTTGCATTAGCTGATGAAACAGTTAGCATCAAAAGAATGATAAAACTAATATATGGCTTAAATATGCTCAAATGATTCTAAAATATGATATTTACATAACCCAATCAACTTACTTCAAATTTATGCAAATAGATGCTAATGTGATAATTATCTATCTCAGATTATTATGTAATGTTAATTCTTAAGATAAAGACGATAAAATCCACCAAAAGGTTGACTGAATATTCAATCTATTCCCGAAAATTTCATGCCACATATAGCAAGAACAGATTAATGTTCATTTTCGAGCTAGTTCTCCCGACTTATTAGCATTTTAGCAAATTGAACCATTTGTATTTTTTCTTCTTGAAGAATATCAATCCGGTTTAATGCATCGATTGCTTTATCGTAATAAACCTTACTTTCAGCCAAGGCTATCTCTTTAATATTCAATTTATTATAAATTGATATAAAGGTTTTTACTTTTTCTGACTTGTCAAATTCTTTCAAATTTAACCAATGATCAATTTTTAATCTCGTATCCTTATCTGCTATTTCCATGGCCTTAACCAATAAGAACGTTTTTTTATTAATTAAAATATCTCCACCAATGCTTTTCCCAAATTTTTCAAAATCACCAAACGAATCCAGCAAATCATCTTCAATTTGGAAAGAAATGCCCAAATTCCAACCGAACTCTTCAATCAGGTCTTTATTGACATCAGATGTTTCAGCAATTACAGCTCCCAATCGTAAGCAACCAGCCAATAATACAGCTGTTTTAAGTTCAATCATCTTCATGTATTCATCCATTCGGATGCTATCCCTTTTTTCAAAATTCAAATCCAGTTGCTGACCATCACAAACTTGCAAACCTGTTTTATTATACAAAGCCATAACATCACGTAATAAATGATCATCAACTCTCATCATTAATTGATTTGCCAGAATAATCATTGCATCGCCTGATAACAAAGCTCTGTTATCATTCCAATTAACATGAACAGTCGGTTTTCCACGCCTCATATCAGCATCATCCATAATATCATCATGAACAAGGGTGAAATTATGAAACATCTCCATACCAATAGCAGCATAAATAGCTTTATCAATTTTTCCACCAAACATCTCGCAGCTCATCAAACAAATAACTGGCCTGATTCTTTTCCCTCCCAAAGCCAGAATATACTCTATCGGTTCATAAAGTTCTCTGGGTTCTTTTTGATATTTTAACTTTTCAATTTTATTTGAAACGAGCTCTAGAAGTTCGTTGAAGCTTTGCATAATCAATTGTTTAACTACTTATTAATGAAGGGGTAAAAATAATAAATTAATTTTGCTCGAAAAATTTAATAGAGTGAAAAGATATAGTAAATATTTTCTTAATTTTGCTGCCCGCTTTGGAGAGATGGGTGAGTGGCTGAAACCAGTAGTTTGCTAAACTGCCGTACTTTTAACGAGGTACCGGGGGTTCGAATCCCCCTCTCTCCGCAAAGCTGAAAAATGCCCCGAAAGGGGCATTTTTGTTTTCAGAACAAATGCAAACTTGTTTGTAATTTGAAATGGAAACAAAAATGGATGAGCGAAGCGATCATTTTTCAGCTTTGACGAACCACCTAAAAGGGATCAATAAAGTTAATCCTAATTATTGCGATTACGTATTCACTTAATAGTTAGGATTAGTTAAAAAAATGTAAAGAGCGTTGTGATCATTTCAGGAAGCTGTCACTATTAGTATTAAAGCCAAATTCTACAAAAGAGCAGTTACTATACATTATTAAGCCTGTAAAAAAGACCTTTTTATGCACATAAGTCCACTCAATTAAAGAAATATTTTTAAATAATTTTGTATTTACATACATATATTGTCTTATATTTGTCGTGAAGAGAAGAGTAGTTTTTTGGTGAGTTTAGGCCTGACGCCCGTCAGCCTAAACTCATTTTTTTTTGATCCCAATACCTCCCTAACCCTGAATTCTATATTTTTTGCCTTTTATAATAAATATATCAATTGAGCTAACTTAAATTCAAATAACACTGATCGTTAACGAGAAAAGAAATAGCAGAACAAAACTGCATCCTAAGTATAATTAAGCTCACTAATCGTCAATAATATGACAAGCCATGTCTGGCAATTAATAATAAAGAAATTAATTCCAGAACATTATTGATTTGTAATTGGTAATTTATATATATTTGCACCCCTAAGCAAAAGGCATCAAATTAAAGTGGATGAGGAAACTTAGGAATCAATGTTATTTAAAAGATTGACAAAATATTTCCAGAATAATTTGGAATATACACTTCGGGGTGTAGCGCAGCCCGGTTAGCGCATCTGCTTTGGGAGCAGAGGGTCGGAGGTTCGAATCCTCTCACCCCGACAAATGAATTATTGATTGCGGATTTTTGATTGCGAAATAATTACCAAAATCATTAATCCGAATTTAACAATCCTCAATCCGCAATGTATTAGGTCCCGTAGCTCAGCTGGATAGAGCAACAGCCTTCTAAGCTGTGGGTCGAAGGTTCGAATCCTTCCGGGATCACTAGGTAACAACGCAAAAAAGCGAAAAACCCTGCAAGCCAACGATTTGCAGGGTTTTTTTGTTTTAACAAAGAGCAAATAAATGCAGATAAATGCAACTTTCCGTTGGACTTATTATTGGACTGAGCTTAAATTAAGTTTAGTCCAACAGATTCGGAGATAAACACTTTAAAGTGTCACTCGTTTGCTTTCAAACATATGACACCAATCTCGTTTTGCTGTCTTTTGTTTGTTTTAAATTACATTTAATAGAATGCTTCTTATTTGATCTTTCTAATAAGAATTAAAATGGACAATATTGTACGACATTTAAAAACTATCTCCTGCTAATCAATCTGTTTAAAGCTGAATTTTGTTGTACAAACAATTATTCTCTAGAATAATTCTAATCTTTCCATAAATATAATATTGCTATAAATATTAGATGTACTAATTTTGTTAAGTGAAAAACCGTTGGTTCTTGTGTTGGACATATACATTTTGTTTTTTTTATTTGTTGGCTTTCAGCACACAAAAATTGCAATAAAATCATTCAAGAATCGCAATTATTTGCCCAGGTGGCGGAATTGGTAGACGCGCTAGGTTGAGGGCCTAGTGCCTGTTTTGGGCGTAGGGGTTCGACTCCCCTCTTGGGCACAATTAAACTTCTAATCCATTCGAAATCAATCGGATGGATTTTTTTATGTCTGCTCTTTAGCTTTTCCTTTGATACCTATTGTTATTATTAGCTACATCTTACTCCATAATAATTAATTGGTTTATTATAAAAATGATAACTTTATTTCATGAAACTTCTCATGTTATTTTGCAGCAATTTTGCATTTGCTACCAA
>Ga0233431_1005518_pt1 | contig 12190 bp, 12 predicted proteins | sample SI_118_April2016_FD_179867 | JGI IMG/M metagenome (GOLD analysis project Ga0233431, IMG submission 179867) | Seawater microbial communities from Saanich Inlet, British Columbia, Canada - SI_118_April2016_200_MG | ecosystem: Environmental > Aquatic > Marine > Inlet | place: Canada: British...
GAAAAAGTACAGAAATGGGTTAGATTAAATACCCCTGCGATACACCGGTTTTGGCACCATGGTGATGAATTGGTAACCGACCGGTTTTTAGATACGTTGAAAAAGATCGAGTAGGGATGGGCAATTACCGCAAAAGATCCGTCCCCTGTTCTCAACTCAAGAAGGATTTAACCTGTGGTAAGGTCGGCAAACAACCCCATCTGGATAAAATCAATATTCTGGGTTAAGGGCTGAGCCCATGCCCACTTGGAGGTACTCATGATTGACCGCAGAGTTTTTTTGAAAAGTTTGGTCGGGGCAGGGATTGGGCTAAGTCCTCTTCCTTGTTTTGGTGCGAAAAAAGAAGGAATAACGCAGGAGGAAGCGTATTGTAATCTTGCGATGCCATATGTGACCCTTTTGGTTAAAGTCAATGAGGTTGAGGTACATCAATTGTCACGGGAGTTTGATGCTATAGGCGAATGTCTTCTCAACTTAAATAAATTTCCTATCGAGGTCCGATTCTTTTTTGAGTCTACCGATTTGCAGTCGATACAACCTGGAACCATATACATTATGACTGGCGCATTATGTCTCTGCCCAGATGAAACAGGAATAAATATGGTTATTCCCGAATTTAGGCCAGCCAGAACTGTGTTGTCCGACCATTTCCTAAGTGAGGCCGAACAACGATTTAATGACTCCTAAAATCCATGGTGATTGTTGCCATTCTCTGCCTGTTCATTTTCGCCGAGGCCGAAGATGATGGGCCGGAAGAACTTAGAGTAAACGGAATCTATATGGGAATGAATATGGATGAAGCCAAGAAAATCTTCCGAAAATTAATCGATGAAACAATGACACTGGAGGAGGACCATGAAACAAAGCCCATCGAATTTTGTACATCTGCATGTGCATACTGAATACAGCCTGATGGATTCGACCATTCGAATCGATCGAATGTTGGAAAAATCCGGGAAACTGGGAATGGATTCGGTGACCATCACGGATCATGGCAACATGTTTGGGGTGGTTGATTTCTATGATCTGGCGACCAGGGCGGGCATCAGGCCCATTATCGGGTGTGAAGTCTATGTGGCGCCGGGAGATCGAAGGGACCGCTCGCCGTCGCCCAATGGCCGCTCCCAAGCCTACCACCTGGTTTTGTTGGTTATGAATGAGCAGGGGTATAAGAACTTGAACACCTTAGTAACCCTGAGCTACCTGGAAGGGTTCTATTATTACCCACGGGTCGATATGGCCCTTTTAAGAGAATACAACCAGGGACTCGTTGCCCTTTCAGCCTGCCTTGAGGGGCATATTCCCTACCTCATTAATTCCGAAAAAATGGAAGCCGCCAGCCAAAAAGCACAAGAAATGGCGTCGATTTTTGACCGGGATCGGTTTTTCCTGGAACTCCAGGCCAACAAAATGTTGGAACAGGAAAAAGTGAACCGAGGTCTCAGTCAACTTTCCCAAGACCTATCCCTCCCTATGGTGGCCACCAATGACTGTCATTACTTGAATCGCGAAGACTCTGAGGCCCATGATGTTTTGCTCTGCATTCAGACGGGAAAAAGTGTTGAGGAAGAAAAACGGCTTAGGTTTTCTTCAGACGAATTTTATTTCAAAACCCGTAAAGAGATGGAAGAGGCTCTTCCTGACTATACGGAAGCCCTGGATAACACCGCCCATGTGGCGGATTTGTGTCAATATGAAATGCGGTTAGGTGAGTACAAGTTTCCCATTTTTCAGGTTCCCGAGAAGCAAAGTCTGGATGATATGTTGATGGAGGCGTCCCGAAAAGGCCTGGAAAGACGGCTGAACCGGAAAGAAGATGAGGAAGGTCCGATGAGTCCTGAATTGCGCCGGGAGTACGAGGAACGACTGGGATATGAACTCAAAATTATTCTGAAAATGGGATTTGCTGGGTACTTTCTCATTGTGGCCGATTTTATCGACTACGCTCTGAATCACGACATTGCCGTCGGTCCCGGAAGGGGGTCTGCTGCCGGTTCACTGGTCGCATACTGCCTGAACATCACCAATATTGAGCCAATCAAATATGGGCTTATTTTTGAGAGGTTCCTCAATCCTGCGCGAATCAGCATCCCAGATATTGATATTGATTTTTGTATTCACGGCAGGGACCAGGTGATTCAATACGTGGCGGACAAATACGGGCGAAACAATGTGAGCCAGATTATCACCTTTGGCAACATGAAAGCCAGGGGGGTGATACAGGATGTGGGCCGAGCCCTCAATATGCCCTTAAGCGAGGTGGACCGAATTGCCAAACTGGTGCCCGAGGGTCCCGGGGTCAAACTCGACCGAGCCATCCGGGAAGAGCCTGAACTGAAAAGCCTTGAAAATGGCTCGGGAGCTCCAAAGAAACTGCTGAGCATCTCCCGTACCCTTGAAGGACTGGCCCGGCACACATCCACTCACGCTTGCGGGATGGTCATTTCCGATCGGCCCCTGATGGAATACCTCCCCCTTTATAAAGGGAGCAAGGGCGAGATCATGACCCAGTTTACCATGGACAAGGTGGAGCAACTGGGATTGATCAAGTTTGATTTCCTGGGTCTCAAAGCCTTGACCGTGCTCAAAGAGGCTTTGAAGCTCGTGGAAGTGTCCACGGGCAGGAATATTGATCTGGCCCGAATTTCACTGGAAGACAAAAAAACCTATCAGTTGTGTGCGGCGGGAAAAACAACTGGCGTTTTTCAGTTGGAAAGTCTTGGGATGAAAGAGCTTCTAAGAAAAATAAGCCCTGAAGTTTTTGAAGACATTATCGCCCTGGTAGCCCTTTACCGGCCGGGACCTCTGGGTAGCAACATGGTGGATGATTTCATCAACGGAAAACATGGCAGGATCAAAGTCTCCTATTTTCTGCCGCAGCTCCAACCCATCCTGAAAGAGACCTATGGGGTCATTTTATATCAGGAACAGGTGATGAAAATTGCCCAGGTGCTGGCCAGATACAGCATGGCAGAAGCCGATGAATTGAGAAAAGCGGTGGGAAAGAAAAAGCCCGAGGTGATGGCCAGGCATCGGGCTAACTTTATCGATGGCGCCAAGGAAAACAACGTTGAAGCTGAAATGCCGGAAAGACTGTTTGGACTCATCGAAAAGTTCGGAGGATATGGGTTTAACAAATCCCATGCCGCCGCGTACGCCATGATTGCTTATCACACCGCCTATCTCAAGGCCCACTACCCGGTACAGTTCATGTGCGCCCTTTTGACCCAGGACATGGGCAACCAGGACAAGACCATCAGAAATATCGCAGAGTGCCGCACCATGGGAATTCAGATTCTGCCGCCGGATGTGAACGAGAGTCAGGTGAATTTTTCCGTGGTGGAAGACCAGATCCGGTTTGGTTTAGCCGCGGTCAAAAACGTGGGCCTCAAAGCCGTGGCACTGGTGATTGCAGAGCGAGACGCCCATGGGCGTTTTAGTGGTTTACTCGATTTTTGCCGTCGGATGGAAGGGAGCAAGGTCAACCGAAGGGTCGTGGAGGGACTAATTCAATGTGGGGCGTTCGATTTTACAAAGGAAAGTATTTCTAACCTAAAACCTGAAATCGATAAGTTGACTATCAAATAGCAGACTATTTTAACTCATAATTAGCTGATTTAGGTTGAAAATCTGGCACAACAAAACTGTTCAAAACGGAGCGGCAATCATGACTGACAAGAAAATGATAACGAGAAGGAAAGCGCTTGCAGGCATCGTGCTGTCACCAGTGTTGGCCACATGGCCATTTGGTGGTACGTGCCATTCGAAGGCACCACAATTGTCTATGCATTATGATGAAGCCTTTTTTTCGAAAATCTTAAAGGTTCTGGATGAACAAGGGGCACTATACGATTGCCCCATGTTCACCCCCGGGCAGAGGAAGTTTCTAGCAGAAAGATTTGAAATATTGGCACCATCCACACATGTTGAGGCGGCTATCTTTGCAGCTTTTGCCGAAAGGGCACACAATCCGGACCTGAAGAACTGGCAAACTAAAATAATTGAAGAATATGTACGTCGCAAAGAAGGAGGAAAGCCCCTAATGCCAGATCACTCGATCCTGTCATTTGAAGACCTCGGCATGCCGAAAACATACAGAATTCTGGTGTTCCGAGAGCAAGTTACAAAGCTGATGGAGACGCTGACCTGTCTCCCCTCGGATAAGAGCGATCGACTACGCAAAGACCTATTGGCGAGAAGAATCAATGTGACAAGTGCACAATTCAGGGGGCTGGTATCCCCTGAACATAAAGACTTAAAGGAAAGGGACTATGCGGTTATTGATTGGAACCTGGACGTTTTCATTTCTTGCTTTGGCCTTTCCTATGTCTGGGCTTCGACCATGGTAAGCAGAGCTGAGGCGTTCTGAATGACTACAATCCCAATATACGAAAAGAGATCCGAATATTGGTGGCATCCATCGCTTCATTGAAGACTATTCCCCTGATGAATTTACGGAGGTCATAAATGGAAATGAATATGTCCTGCATAGATGAGAAAAGACAGAAATTGAATGATTCCATGGTAGCGAGCGCTAAGAGCACCACTGTTTCGACAGGGTTTAGGTCTATTGATGCGTTAACAGGTGGGGCTTTAATGGAGGGGATCTGGTAATTTTGGGCTCCCGACCGTCAATGGGAAAGACAGCTTTCGCAATTAATCTTTCTCTTCATGCCGCAATAGAAAAGGAAATTCCGGTCTCCATAAATGCCGGAGATATGGAAGTAGCGGAGGTGATACTTGCAAAGAATAGAAACGGCCCGGTGGGAAATATCAAACTGGCTTTTCGAAAATCCTGTGGGCGTTTTGAAGAAATTCGGTAACGGCTTCCACCAAATGTTGAAGCGTTTTGATTTTCTTGTAAAGATACACCAAAGCCAAAATTGGAAGTTGAGGACATAAGTATGTTTTTTGATAATGGTTTTATGGGCCTATCTCTACGGTTTGCCGTTGACCGATATATAGAACTGACCCCAATGCTGGAAAAAGGTTCTTCGTTCAAAGGGGATTGCCTTTTCACCGATAGCCCTGGGGAAGTCATTGTTAATGAATTCCAGAAGACAATCCGTTTTGAGCAGTTAGATGTGGAATTATCAGGGTATAACTTGATGGAAAAACTGGATCAACTATTTCGGAGTCACGGCTTTGAAGACTATTATATCCGTCCTATGAATGAAAGAAATAGCGGACATGGAAAGCAAAAGATATTGTCCCGAATAAATGAGCAATTGAAGTCCTTGGAAAAACGAATCCGGCAGGCTACAAGAAGTATCGTCAACGGCGGCTATGAGAATTGTAGGGACTGCTTTGATTTTGACGCTCATATTGAAGTTGACTACTACATCTCTGAGACGCACAGGCTCTATCATCCGGATTCAGACAATATTTTGTGCAGGCAAAGGTTTTGTGTCTCTGGAGAAATCTTTGGAGGAAGCGGTGAGCCCCATATTCACGATCTTGTTTACGAGCCCGGGGATCATCCGCCCTACTGGGAAATTGATTTTAAAGAGTCATATCTGTTTCATGATCTCCATGATCACCAAGGCTGCCATCTCGATGATATCATAAAAATTTCTGATATTTACTATTCAATCATTCTGGATAACCAGTTTCATCAGGAGATACTTTAAAATGCTAAGTTTATGGGAGACAAATGGGCGCAAAGATAACTCTGGTCGCTTCAGATAAAAGCTGGATCGAAGGTGATGCCGTAAGACAATTGGAAAAAACCGCTGAGCTGGAAGGCATGATTTCAGCCGTGGGGCTTCCGGATCTGCACCCGGGTAAAGGAGGGCCGGTGGGTGCTGCCTTTTTGAGCAAAAAGTTCATCTATCCCTACATCATCGGAAATGATGTCGGCTGCGGCATGGGTTTGTTCAATACCACATTGAATACACGAAAGGTCAAACGCGATAAGTGGGTGAAGAGGCTCAGAGACCTGAATGAACCCTGGCACGGCGATACCGAGGAGTGGCTGCTGCAAAATGGAGTCGATATAACGGAGCATGCCCCTGCCTGCGGCACCATCGGAGGCGGCAACCATTTTGCGGAACTTCAGATAGTGGAAACAGTATATGACCCATCCGCCCTCAAAGCCATGGGGATTGACAAGACAAATTTGCTGCTGCTGGTTCACAGCGGTTCCAGGGGCCTTGGGAACGAACTGCTGCGTCGGCATACCGATAAGTTCGGTGCCGGCGGTCTGCCTGAAAAAAGCCTGGAGGCAAAGCGCTATTTGACTTCCCACGATTCAGCCCTTCGGTGGGCTGGGGCAAACCGCCTTCTGATTGCCAAGCGATTTATGGAAGCGTTGAACGCTGGATGCGAGCCGATTATCGATGCCTGCCATAACAGTGTGACAAGGATGGATATAGACGACCAAATCTGCTGGCTGCACCGGAAAGGGGCTGCGCCTGCGGATAAGGGTCCCATCGTAGTGCCTGGTTCAAGGGGTGCGTTGACCTATTTGGTTGATCCCGTTGGGGACATGAAGCAGAACCTTTGGTCTCTGGCCCATGGGGCGGGACGAAAGTGGAATCGCAAAAGCACCCGCCAGCGCCTGAAATCAAAATACGGCCCCAAAGCCCTGACGCAGACGGTCCTGGGCAGTGTCGTCATTTGTGACGACAAGGATTTGCTCTTCGAAGAGGCACCGGAGGCCTACAAAAACATTGAATCGGTCATTGAAGATATGGTCCAGGCGGGCCTCATCACGGTTCTGGCCACCCTTCGTCCACTGATAACATACAAGATGAGGATGGAGAGACAATGATGCGTTGGCTTCGGATTTCATCAGGAAGAGGCCCGGGGGATTGTTGCTGGGTGGTCTTTCAAACGGCTCATTTCCTGATGCGATTGGCCGCTCGAAAAGAGCTGGAGGTGAAGCTGACTGAAGCCATTCCCGGAGATTACGCCAACACTCTAAAATCGGGACTGATCTCTATTGAAGGATCTCGGGAAGTCAACGATTTCGTACAAGATTGGGAGGGAACTATCCAATGGATCGGTCGAAGTCCCTTTCGGCCCAACCATAAACGAAAGAATTGGTTTGTGGGTGTGATGGCGTTGTCCCCATGCCGCCGGAAAGCTTGGACAGAGTCGCCTTCAAGTTTGAGAGCATGCGGGCTTTCGGTCCGGATGGACAGCACGTCAACAAAACCGAGACGGCCATCAGAGTAACCCATATACCCACAGGATTATGTGCCGTTTCCCAGGAGGAAAAATCTGAAATTGGATTATTGTATTAAGGAAAATATCATGACAAAATTCCCAAATATTGAATTCTATTGGTGGGAGGACGATAACCCTCTTATTCAAGAAATCAAAAAGCTGAGCGGCATTGATATCAGCGATCCAGAAGAGGTACATGCCGCCATTGAAATTCTTGAGGCATTGGACAGAAATTTTTATGGACTATTGCTGGATCATGATATATTTTTTGATGAAAACGAAATAGAATCCATTTTGAATTTATATCGAAAATCACTTAATGCTTTCAAAAAACATGAAGGGGTTGACAAATGGGAAGCAGAGTGGGCTCTTAAGTCTTGTCTCAGGCTTATTCAGCTGTTAATGGGCCTATTGTATGATTCCTTTGTTGGCCCCGGATTGCCAAAAGCGGTGAGGGAACTCATTTGAATTTGCATGAAAAATGAGTGAGAGACTTCAGTAAGGTATCTGTATTTTGGTCTTTACATTTTGGTACTTTCGAAGACTCGAAAAAGGGTAGGTTCAACACTTCGATTAGTGTAAGGTGTCGATATATTATATTTAGAGGAAAGGTCAAATGTTGGAGGTGAAATGGCTATATGCGAAGAATGTGAAATGGAACATGACGATGATTTGTTGTGTATAAAATGTAGGAGATGTCTTGTTTCAAATGGTGATCTTTTATATGAAGACGATCTTGGAATGATGCATTTTCAATGTGGCGAATGTCACCAGGAGTGTTTAGTTGATCCATCAGCATTTACAGATGGTGTTTCTCCACTCGGGGTAACATCCGAGCAAAATCCAATTCAATTAGAGACAACCTTTGATGAAGAATGGGGGACTGATTCTGAAGGATACTTTCCATTAGATCCTCCCCCTAAACAAATAGGGTCGGAAGAAAGATTGAAAATATGGTTGGAGCATACTCGTGGGGATTTGGTAAAGACGAAATGCTAAAATAACTGAATGGGGTCAGCCAGGAGCATCAAGGTACGAGGGCGCTTTTTGTCACATAACTGCAGGGGCAATGAGTGAAAAAAGGTTTTTCTGTCAAAATCTGATTATGAAAAATTCAAAGTGTATCTGGGATTACAAACGAGATGATATCCGGTTCGGCATAATCGCTTGTTAGCTATTTTTAAGGTGGTGAGATATGTTTAAAGACGGCAACAACTTTCAGCAGATTGGTTTGTTTGATCTTGTAAAAGAATTAGAAGAAGAAGTTATCAAACTACCATTATATCAAAGGGATGCTATCTGGACCGACGGGAGAAATTGTGCATTGTGGGATTCATTGCTTCGCGGATTTCCTCTTCCTTCTTTTTTGGTCACTAAAGGACCAGGTATAAGTCGCAATTTACAAACATCTTCTCAACCCCATCGTGGTGAATCAATACAGAAAGAAAAAGAAAATGATTATTATGATCTTTTAGATGGACAACAGAGGGTAATAGCCATCGATTCAGTTTTTAAATTCGACCCGAAATCGTCTATTTCCAGACTTTGGGTAGATCTGGCTCCAAAAAAAGAAGAACATCCATTTAAGTTTAAATTCTGGATACATGCTTGCACCAAAGTGTTTCCATTTGGGTTCAGTTTATCCACTAGTGGTGAGCATGACTTTGCTCCACTAACTGATCATGAAACAACAGAAATTTGGCGTATACTTCAAGAAAATGTTGAACTGAAAGGAAAAGAATTTTACCAAATTTCGCTTGATAAAAGCCTACCACATAAGGCTTCATGCCCTGTCCCTTTAGATGAATTAATAAAAATGAGCATCAATCCACTTGAAAAATTGGAAAAATCAATTATGGACTTGGGAAACAAGGGCGTTGAGAAAAAGAACAAATTAATAAAGAATCCCCAAAAACCAGATCCTGGAGTAGTAAAACAAGTAGCAAACGCTATAAATGGCTTATCAAGGTGTCAATTCATATTTCAATTAATCCAATTGAGTGATGATGAAGATGAAGAAATAACATTCTTTGAGCGTATAGGACGTGGTGGTATACAAATTACACAACGACAATTAGCTGTTTCAAAACTAATGATATTGTTGGGAAAAGAAGGAAATGATGCCATTGCTTCATTTCAAAGATCAGAAAAACTACTACACTTATTGGATACGGAAGATGTAATTCACGGCGTGTCCCGCATTGCTATATACAATGCTAATAATGACGATAATAATGTTACTGATAAACAACATGAAGAATTGCTTGAACTGTCTTCAACACGCTTAAAGAAGATCCAAAAGAATAGAATCATCTGGGAAAAATTTGTCGAATTTCTAAAAAAATACTGTAAGATAAACGATAAAGGCAGAAGTTTATTGCAAATTGCTTTTGAAGCATTATACGATAGTTTACGTTTTGACAAGCATGAAAATAGAAATGGCTTTTCGCTAGTCCAACTCGCGCAATCAGATAATAAGCATGGTAGGATTATACCGCTAACCCTACATCCACTTTTATTCTGCTTTCTTGTTAATTCTGATAGACCATTAAATCATGAACAACGCGAAGATATGTTGCGATGGTTACTTTTTGTTAATGGCTTTATTGACAAGCCAATGCACGAGAGATTTAACAAGGAAGTTTTTCGTTTAGTGACGGATAATAAAAAATTTATTTTTTCTAAAATAAATGAATTTATTGCAAGCGAAGAGCAAATTCGAAAAGAACTTGGGTTTTCGTTTGATCAACCGGAAATTGACAAAGATGGCACAATTATACAAAAAAAATGCAGCTTTAATGAAATTCCTGATCCTGAATTTGTGTCAAATCTTGGGTTTCGACGTTTAGTACTTCAAGACTGGCCAAGCTCCCAGTTAAACAACTTTCTTTTGATGTGGAATCAGCGCGAAGCATTAGAGCATTTTTACGGAGAAATTGACTATAGACCTGCCCTTTATAGCAAAGGTAGGCCATTTGACGCAGATCATGTTGTTGCTCGTAGTCGTTTTTTATATAATTATGGTGAAGGAATCAATAATAAAGCGGTAAAAGATGGAATAGATTTAATTATTAAGGAATTTCGTGAAATTCCAAGTATTGGGAGTAAGGGTGGCAGATTAACGGCGAATTGTTTGAGAAAATATTTCCCAAATATGATTGCTAATTATAGATATTGGCCTAAGCGGCTAAATCGGTACGACCAAAACAAGTCAGTTGAAGAAAAATTTGAAATTGGTCATGTAAAAAAAGGAGTAGAAGGGCACCCTCTAAATGATAAATTCGATGATGAAAATCTGCTGTGGAAGTGGAGTTCAATTCCACCGGAAGATAGAGAAATGTGGAAACTACTGCCTCCAAAGGATAATAAATGGGATAGTGAATTGATTGGCAAATTCATTTTGGCTATATTGAAACGAGACCGTTTTCTCTATAGAGAAGCTTACGATTTTATCAACAATCGCTAACCTGTCAGTCAACCGTCTGATGGGGTCATTCTTTGATTGACCTTTCTTCAGAGGAGGGTTGAATATTGTCCCGTAACGCTTGTTGAGTCTATTGCTTCGCAACTTTCTGTTTACCCTGCTGATTGCATTGCTCACAGAGCCGTAATTATTTTAGTCAATCAAAGGTTTGACCTCAACCTCCCTCAACTCCTCAAGAACCCTAACCATCGCCAATGTATCCAACTTACAATACTCAAGCAGAGCAGTGCATATTTTGCCAATTTCTGCAGAATCCTCCATTTCCCACAATCGCAGCCAAGCATTGGCGGCCATCCCTCCGTCACTTATCTCCATTTCCTCATATTTTAATTCCGGCACAAGTGCAGGCAGGACATATTTTAATGAGTACGAGCCTTCCATTTCCCAGCGGTATATATCTTTATTTCTGAAAGGGATCATTAAATCTCTGATGTTACTGATAATATTCGCTACCTTTATTTCATGTTCAGGGAACATTTGAATCAATTCATTCAGAATTCCCGTTTCAAAGGTTTTGTTATAAACAAGCACGCAGGCATCTTCAGGGAGTTGATTCAACAGCTTTTCCAGGAATTCTCGTCTTGGATCAAGTTTTGCCTGCGCAAGATATTCGTAATGCAAAAGCTCGGCACCATCTCTTTCCAGGCAGTGGAGGGAATACTGAAAAGGAATCTTTTGGTAGGGCTTTGACCCGTCGAACAAAGGGATCGGAACCATGAATGTGGTTTCAAAATCCAGGAAACAGATCGGATACCACAGGGTATCAAGGAATTCCCTGACCGCTGTCTTGTCGGTTACATTCTTCTTTTCAAGGACTCCTTCTATTTGAATTCTTTGGCTTCGCGGCAGAATATCCTTTGGGACATCTTCCAAGCGGATTACCCCTTGCCTGTAAAGGTCAAGTTTATTCGGTCCATTACCTCTCAGAACAAATATGGAATTTTCCGGTATGTGTTGCCAGCAATGTCCCCCAAAGTCACATTCATACGGATCAGAACAGTGCCCACCAATGTCAATATCCGGGATCGCGCCTTTTAGCATTTCCCGCATTTTCTTGATTTCATCTTCGACAAACTCTTGATGATCAATTACATCTTCCGTAAGATCCTGTATTATGAAGAGTCTTTCAACCTCGATATCGCCGTTTCTGACATACTGGTTGTTGATGTGGACAAGAAATGCTTTTGAAACAGAAAGTCCGGCGCCCTTGAGGACATAATATTGTATGGCCACATCGTTATGGTGAACATCTTTAACTGAGGTTGAATTCTTCACCTCGTAGATTTCCCATCTTCCTTCATGTTTCCGAAGGATATCGACCTTCACAAAGATATTGTCAAAACTGAAAGCCGCTTCGTAAATAACCGCTGTTCCATTTTCAATTTCTTTTGTTGTCCGGGAAAGTTGGTCAGTCAGAGTAACATCATCAAATAAAATTTCGACCCCATTTGGGAAGAGATTCTGCGCATATACCCCAACATCCCTGCCGATTTGAAAGGATGCTTCCTGCTGTTCGGATACTTCGTCCTTCAAATC
>Ga0233431_1005520_pt1 | contig 12187 bp, 10 predicted proteins | sample SI_118_April2016_FD_179867 | JGI IMG/M metagenome (GOLD analysis project Ga0233431, IMG submission 179867) | Seawater microbial communities from Saanich Inlet, British Columbia, Canada - SI_118_April2016_200_MG | ecosystem: Environmental > Aquatic > Marine > Inlet | place: Canada: British...
TTTTTCACAGCTTTGAACCAGCGGGAAAGGGAAGTCTCGCTGTCAGGATGCTTTCCCCAAAATTCTCGTAAGGCTTTCCGACTGATTACATGCATATATTACTCCGATTGATCAAGGAGAACGGGCGTATCTCCGGATGTGTCAAACACCGCCCATGAATCAAGCAAGGGCTTATATAACAAATTGAAATTGTCCCAGCTCCTTACAAAACGTCGCCGTATATCTTTTTCAGGGACATCGTGACCCCCTTTGGAAACTCGAAGTTTTACACGTGCCATGGCGAATTCAACTGACGGAAGCTTGAAGTAATAGAGAATGATTTTATATCCTTGTTCCTTCCATTCGATTATCTTTTTATAATATCCTTTTCCGCCGTAAAATAAAACCATTCTTTCTCAAAAGGAATTTTGTGACTCTGACGCATTTCATCTTCTCATGATTGATGGTCCCGTAAAAAGTACGGTTAGTTGAGTACGTTTTCTACAGCATATCATAAGGATCCACATCCACCATAAATTGTACCCGATTTGCCCCCGGCATCCGATCAAAAACCTTTTCCGTTTCTTGAAGAAAGTGTTTCAGCAAGGAACCACTTGCGCATTTGATCAGCAGTTGCCAGCGGAATTTGCGTTTCAGCCGGGACATGGGTGCCGCAACCGGACCCAACAACTGAATTTCTTTTCCTCGGGTGGGCCAATTTTTCAACATCTCCCGCAATCGCAGTCCCAGTTCGCGAACTGTTTCCCGGGTTTTTCCGGGGTCACTCCCCTGAAGTTTCAGGCAGGCCAGGTTTGAAAAGGGGGGATACCGGAGCTGTTTGCGCAGGCTTTTTTCCTTTTCAAAAAAGAGATTGAAATCGTGCTTCATTGCCGCTTGAATCACATAATGATCCGGATTGAAGGTCTGAATAATCACCCTTCCCTTCTGATCCCCACGCCCCGCCCTTCCGGCCACCTGGCTCAGAAGTTGAAAGGTTCTCTCCCCCGCCCTGAAATCCGGAAATCCCAGCGACAAATCTGCCGAAACCACGCCCACGAGGGTCACGCTGGGAAAGTCATACCCCTTGGTAATCATCTGTGTGCCCACGAGGATATGGGTTTTTTCACTGGCGAAGTCTTTCAGGATGCCCGTAGCCGTGCCCTTCTTACGAGTGGAATCCGTATCCATGCGGGCGATGCGGGCGTCAGGGAAAAGAGCGGTCAATTCGAGTTCCATTTTTTCCGTTCCGAATCCAAAAGGCTTCAGGCTGTTCCCCCCGCACATATTACACGGCACATTCGGCGGGGACGTAAAACCGCAATAATGGCAAACCAGACGGTTTAAATTGAGATGAAAGGTCAGTGACACATCACAGTTGGGGCAGTGCAGGGCCCGGCCACATGACCTGCACAGAAAAATTTGATGAAAACCCCTTCGGTTCAAAAACAAAATCGATTGGTTCCCCGCATCCAGGGTTTCCCGAAGGGCTTTTTGAAGGGTGGGGCTGATCATGGGTTCCTTGCCGCTTTCATCTTTGGCCTTTCGCATGTCCACAATTTCCATGCTGGGCATGGGCCGCTGTTCCACCCGCTCGGGCATTTTAAGCAGATGGTAGCGCGAATCTGTCGCATTTTGAAAAGACTGGACCGACGGCGTTCCGGATCCGAGAACCACCACGGCACCCTCCAAGTGTGCCCGCACCACGGCCGCGTCCCGGGCACAATAGGGCGGTCCGGCACTTCCCGTCTGCACATAGGCGGTATCGTGCTCCTCATCCACAATGATTAGCCCCAGCCGGGGCAGTGGCGCGAACAGGGCTGAGCGGGCACCGATCGCCAAATCCACTTTCCCTGCCGCCATTCGAGACCACTGGTAACGTCGTTCACTTTTGCTCAGCCGGCTGTGGTATAGGGCCACCCGTTCCCCCAGTCGAGCGCTGAAAACCCCCTCAAGATAGCCGGCCAAGAGAATTTCAGGGGCCATGAGAATCGCCTGTCGGCCCGTTTGCAACACGTGTTCAACAGCCCTTACATAGACCTCGGTTTTGCCGCTTCCCGTGACGCCATAAAGCAAAAAGGAAGCAAAAGTTCCCCGGTCCAACTGATCCTTGATCTGCGCCAGGGCTTTAAGCTGATACGGATTCAGGCGGTGCGGTCCGGTGGGCCGCATTGCCCCCGGTTTTTTGAGCGATGTTGCCCTATGGCGAGCCGGAGTGCCTTTCTTCACGCGGCTTTCCAACCGGATCCATCCCTTTTCCTGAAGGGGGTAGATCTTCTTCATGGGCCAGGGGAGTTTTTTTCCGGGGTTATTGTCGATCCAGTGCAGTATGCGAATTTCTTCCGAATCAAAAAGCCTGCCCTCAACAAACGCCTGCCCTTTTTCGGTCAGCATGGCGGATCTAAACGGTTCCCCGGGGAGAGACGCATGGATCACCATGCCCAACGGATGACGGTAATATTCAGCGATCCATTCAAAAAAAGAGATCATCTGCGGGTGAAAGAGGGGTTCCGGGTCCAGGATATCCTCAATTTCCTTCAGGTCGTGAACGGGTGTTTCAAAGATCTCTTCCACCACGTAACCGGTTATTCGACGGCGATTGAAGGGCACCAGAACACGGGTTCCGACGTGAACCAAAGATCTGAGGGATTCCGGAACAGCGTATGAAAAGAGTTCCCTGACGGGTGCCGACACTGCGATGTTTACACAGGAAAAAGGTTCAGGAGCGGTCTTCTCAATCATCCCGCATCCTTCTGATCTGGGTGATAACGGCTTGGGCGGCTATTTCAATCTCCTCCGGGGTATTGTGTCTTCCCAGACTGAATCTCAACGCGCCCATGCCCACCCGGGGAGACACCCCCATGGCTGACAGCACATGGGAAAGCGTTACCCCTTGATCGTGACACGCGGCCCCGGTGGACGCCATGACGTTGGGAATTGCTGAAAGTATCCGACCCCCTTCAAGACCGGGGACCGAAACATTGAGGGTATTGGGCAGTCGCCTAATTTCAGGACCGTTTAAAACCAAGTCCTCAATGCCCTCAAAAAGAAGAGACTGCAACCGGTCCCTCAAATGACAGATGCGTTTCTCATCACGGGGGAGCCGCTCCCGGGCCACACGGCATGCAGTGCCAAGCCCCACTGTCAAAATGGTATTTTCCGTCCCCGCTCGCCTTCCGTCTTCCTGGCCGGCCCCGTGAATGAGCGGTGTCAGGGAAAGGCCATCACGCACATAAAGGGCGCCCACACCCTTGGGGCCGTAAAGTTTATGGCCTGCCACGCTCAAAAAATCCACCCCGAGTTCTTTGACCCGGACGGAAATTTTCCCCACGGCCTGAGCTGCATCCGTGTGTAGCGGAATGTTATGTCCTTTGGCTATTTGGGCAATTTCCCTGACAGGCTGAAGGGCGCCGGTTTCGTTGTTGGCGAGCATGATGCTGATCAGCCCGGTATCGGGCGAAATGGCTTTTTGAACCTGATCCGGGTCTATGAGACCTTTCGCGTCCACCGAAAGAATGGTCACCCGAGCCCCGAGTTCGCTCAAAAAAAGCGCCGGTTTCAGAATTGCCGGGTGTTCGATTTCAGATGTAATCAGGTGAAATCTCTCGGGATACCTGAAATCAACAAGCCCTTTGAGGACCATATTGTTGGATTCTGTGCCCCCTGATGTAAGAATGATTTCATGGGGCCCACAACCCAAAAGTGCTGCCACATCTTCCCGCGCACGCATAACCCCGTGATTTGCCCTTACGCCCAATGAATGGGAACTGGAAGGATTGCCGAAATGTTCCGCCATAAAGGGCGTCATGGCGGAAATGGCTTCCGAAGCAATGGGGGTCGTGCCGTTATGATCCAGGTAAATGGCTTGTTCTAAAACCGTTTCAGTCATGAAAACCGCCTTTCAATAAAAAAATCAGGCCGCCATAATCTCTGCTTGGACGAAACGCTAAAGGTGCTGATTAATGGCGCTTTCTAAGCTTTCTAGAATAAATTTTGCCAATTGACAACATATTACACAAATGATAGAGATACCATCCCAAGGATTGGCTCTGCCAATGCTAAAGAGGACCTCACCAAAGCCAATCGAACGTCTCAGTGGAGAAAGAACGACTATGCCATCCGTAAGAATTCTGGGAACAGGCTCTTATGTGCCGCCAAAGGTTCTGTCCAACTTTGATATACAGGAAATGGGGCTGGAAACCTCCCATGAGTGGATCGTTAAAAGAACCGGCGTCAGCGAGAGAAGAATCGCCGATCCGGATGTGACGACCGCTGATCTCGCCTGTGAAGCAGCGCTTAAAGCCTTTGATATGGCCGGCATGACAGCCAGAGAGGTTGACCTCATGATTGTGGCCACCATTACCCCGGATACCTGCTGTCCTTCTGCTGCCAACTGGCTTCAGGCTAAGCTGGATGCACCTCAGGCCATAACCTTTGATATTACGGCGGCTTGCTCCGGTTTCATTTTTGCCCTCAATGTGGCGGAACAATACCTGAGGACGGGTGCTGCCCGAACGGTCCTGGTGGTAGCTTCCGAAGTAATGACCCGCACCCTGGACTGGACGGATCGGAACTCCTGTATCCTCTGGGGAGACGGGGCTGGTGCTGCCGTGTTGCAGATGGGGGTCGCGGGCCCTGAAATTCTTTCCACCCATCTACACACAGACGGCCACAATGGTCAGGATCTTTTGATGCCCGGGGGAGGCTCCAAAACCACGCCCATCTCCCATGAGAGCGTGGATGAAAAGCGCCATGTCCTTCAGTTGATTGAAGCCAACACCAGTTTCAGGGTGGCGGTGAGGCATTTCGTTGAATCCATCAAGGAAGGGGCCGGGCATAACCATGTGGACGTTCAGGATATTGACTGGTTTATACCCCACCAGGCCAATTTACGCATGTTTCAATCCATGGCCAAAACACTGAAGCTTTCAATGGAAAAATTTTATGTGACCCTCAACAAGTACGGCAACATTTCCTCTGCCTCCTGTGCCATCGCTTTCGATGAAGCGGTTCGGGACGGCAGCATCCAGAAGGGTCATCTGGTCTGCCTTCCGGTGTTCGGCGGCGGTCTCACGTGGGGCAGTGCCCTGATCCGTTGGTAAAGCGTAGACTTGTTATGGAAAGGGTATCTATCAAATGATCCTTCAAGCACTGGAAAAGGCCGGCATTGGGTTTGAGGCGGGATTCAAAAATTATAAAGCAAACCGCCCGACGCTTCTCATGATCCATGGCGCCGGAGGAAGTGCCCAGGTTTGGCGCAATCAGGTTCATCTGCTGAAATCATCCCTTAACACCCTGGCCATCGATCTGCCGGGCCACGGAAAAACCGCCGGCAGCGCCAAAAGCACCATTGAGGGATATGCGCGATGGCTAATGGAAACCCTCGAAGCATTTTTCCCCGAACCACCCGTCCTCATGGGTCATTCCATGGGCGGTGCTATTGTTCAAGAGGTGGCATTTAGAAGCCCCGCTTTGATGAAGGGGATCATTCTGGCAGCCACCGGCCCCCGCCTGGGTGTGGCGCCGGCTTTTCTGGATGGCCTTTTAAATAATTTTGACAACATCATTGATGCCATTATGGCTTACGCCTACGCACCGGGAGTGAACCAGCGACTTGTTACAGAGGGTGCAGGCCTCATGAGGGAGGCCGGAGAAGCGGTCGTTCATGGGGATTTCGCGGCCTGCAACCAGTTTGATATGCGCGACCGGATCGCACAAATCACCCTTCCCACACTTATCCTGTGTGGGGAAAAAGACCAATTGACGCCACCCTCGCTTTCTGAAAAGCTGAAAACGGCCATTAAGGGAAGCCGGTGTGATATTATCCCTTCAGCCGGTCATATGGTCATGATTGAAACCCCTGAGGCCTTTAACAAAAGCGTGCTCGATTTTGTTCCGGCATCTGGACGCTGACCCCGATCCCCGTCATAACTTTGGACGGCATGAACCATGAAAAAGACCTCTTCCCGGGACCGGCTTATTATTTTCGGGCGATACCCCGTGCCCGGGAATACCAAGACCCGCCTGATCCCAGCCCTGGGGCCGGTCGGCGCCGCCAGCCTTCAGCGCCATTTAACGGAAAAAATCTTTCTCACGGCAAAGGAATTTGCCACCCGGCATAAAGCCACGATCGAGTGCTGTTTTGAAGGAGGCACACCCCAAAAAATACGTCGCTGGCTGGGGCCCATTCCCACATTATCTTTTCAGCAAGCAGGGGACTTAGGCCAACGGATGCGCTCTGCCCTGTTTGATGCCCTGAATGAAGGGAGCAAACGGGTGGTTCTGTTGGGGACGGACATCACGGGGTTGAACATCCAAATTCTAAAAAATGCTTTTGACGCACTGCTGGTAAACGATATTGTCCTGGGGCCGAGCACGGATGGGGGTTATTGGCTCATGGGGCTGAAACGTCCCATTGACCTTTTTCAACAAATCGACTGGAGCACCCCCCGGGTCCTGGATCAGACATTGGCCCAGGCCCGGCACATGAATTTGACGGTTCATCTTCTCGAATTTCTGTCGGATATGGACACCCCTGAAGATTTGAGGAGATGGCAGCCTGATGAGGATGTCCCCGAGATTTTCTTGACCGTCGTAATACCGGCCTTTAACGAAGAAGACCATATTCACCGATCCATTCTGGGGGCAACAGACCGGGACGTGGAAGTGGTTGTGGTTGACGGGGGAAGTACCGATGGCACCGTCAGCCGCGCTGAATCTCTCATTCGGTCTCAATCCCTCAATGCACGGGTCGTCCACAGCCCTTTGGGCCGTGCCCGGCAGCAGAATTACGGGGCTGCGGTGGCTAAGGGTGAAAATCTGCTCTTTCTCCATGCGGATACCCTTTTGCCCGAAGGCTATGTGAACCAGGTTTTTGAAACCCTGATGGCACCGGGGGCCGTCTTGGGCGCTTTTCGTTTCAAAACAGATTTTCGTCGTCCCCTGATGCGGCTTGTGGAGTGGGTTACCCACCTGCGGTCCAGATATCTACGGCTTCCTTATGGAGACCAGGCGATTTTCATGAAAAGGTCGATTTTTGAAAGGGTGGGCGGTTTTCCCATGGTTCCCATCGGGGAGGACCTTTTGCTGGTGCGCCATCTGGTCAAACACGAAAATGTGCGGGTTCTTTTGGCAATGGGCACAGCTGTCACCTCGGGCCGCCGATGGAAAACCCTAGGGCCGCTTAAGACCACATGGATCAACTTTTCTGTGCTGGTGGGCATGGCCATGGGTATTTCTCTTCAAACCCTGTCCCGCCTCTACCGAAGATCTTCCTAATGGATTTTCTTGACTTAAAAATGACCGCCGGCTTATATGTGACCTTAACGGATCAGGTTTCTTACCAAACAGGTGAATTTTTGTGAAAGCCCCTCATCCAAACCAGAAATTTGAAACCCTTTATAAAGTACTGGGATATACGTTCAGAGACCCTGCGCTGGTCCTTCAGGCGTTTCGGCATTCCTCCTATGTGAACGAGTACGTGGGGGTCGCTCTTGAGGATAATGAGCGCCTCGAATTCTTAGGCGATGCCGTACTCGACCTGGCCGTCAGCCATTTGCTCATGGAAAAAAACAGAGCGGCCAATGAAGGAGAGCTCTCTAGGTTCAGGTCCATGGTGGTGGATGAAGCAGGGCTTCATGATGTCGCCACAAGACTTGAACTGGGCCGCTATCTGCTTCTGGGGAAGGGGGAAGACCAGAGTCTCGGCAGGCAAAAACCTTCTATTCTTGCGGATGTTACCGAAGCCCTTATCGGGGCCGTTTATCTGGACGGCGGCTTTGACGTCACCAAAAAGGTCATTGAGAAATTGTTTGCCCCCCTTCTGAAAAGGCTGGAAACAGATGATCTGGTTCAGGATTTTAAGAGTCTGCTGCAGGAATTTACCCAGCAGGCTTTCAAAAGTCTTCCAAAATACCGGCTCACGGAAGAAACAGGGCCTGCGCATGATAAGGTGTTTCGTATTGCTTTGGCCGTGAATGGCATTGTTATGGCTGAGGGGAAAGGAAAAAGCAAAAAAGAGGCCGAACAACATGCGGCAAAGGAGGCGTTTTTCCGATTGAAAGAAGATTGAGACCCCTGATTATCCCCATATTTATTTCCCACGCCGGATGCCCGCACAGATGCCTCTTCTGCGATCAAGAACAGATCACCGCCCGGAAACAGCATTTGCCAGACCCTCAAAAGGTGCGAAAAGCCCTGGATGCGGCGATACATGCCCGCGGGTTTGACCCGAGTCGAAATGTAGAATTGGCCTTTTATGGCGGAACATTTACTGCGCTTAAAAAAGCCCGCATGGAATCCCTGCTGAAAGCCGCGGCACCTTACGTGCACTCCGGCATGGTACAGTCCATCAGGGTTTCAACGCGCCCCGATTCACTGGATGAACAACGCCTGAAAATTTTGAAGGCATATGGCGTTTCCACGGTGGAACTGGGCGTCCAGTCCATGAATGACCGTGTTCTGGCGCTTTCTCAAAGGGGACACAGCGCAGAAGACACCATCACAGCGGTTCGGATGTTGAAAGACCACGGTTTTCAGGTGGGCATCCAGCTGATGCCGGGCCTTCCCGGTGATTCAAGGGAAGAATTTTCCGCTACAACAAAAAAAGTATTGGCCCTTAAACCCCATATGGTGCGGCTGTATCCCACCCTGGTGATACAAGGGACCGGACTGGCCCGTATGCATAGCGAGGGGGCGTATCAGCCCTTTTCTCTCGAGGAGGCTGTCGACCTATGTGTGGAAAGCGTCCTTTTGTTCGCGGGAAATGGGATTCCGGTGATCAGAATCGGTCTTATGAGCTCACCGTCGCTTCTGGAAAAGGGTCGCATCGTATCAGGGCCCTGGCACCCCGCCTTTGGATTCCTGGTCCGCTCAGCCATTCATCTCAGGGGCATTGCCTCTGACCTGCCGGTCCCCGGGGATGCCGAACAGATCAGGATTTACACACCCATGCGGGAAATTCCCCTGGTAAGGGGTTATAAAAACCGGGGACTTCAGAAAATTGAACAAATAACAGGGGCCAGGGTTATGGGCGTTGTGCCCGATGACACGGTTCCATTGGGAAGGATTCGTTTGGAGATGATATGAGCTTTAAATCGGGATTTATCGGCATTATCGGTCCGCCCAACGTGGGGAAATCAACCCTTTTAAATCGCATCATGGGGACGAAACTTGCCATCGTGTCTCCTAAACCGCAAACCACCAGAAACCGTATCCTGGGTGTTTTTCACCGGGATGACTGCCAGATGGTGTTCATGGATACTCCGGGGATTCATCGAACCCGGACAGCACTTCACAAATCAATGGTTGACGCCGCTTTTGCCGCCTTTCATGAAGTGGACATCATTTTGATGATGGTCGAGGCGGGCGCCCGTGAAGACCCCGCCGTCCCATCCATTATCAATAGCTTGAAATCAATTGAAAAACCCTTATTTCTGGCCATTAACAAAATCGATAAGGTTAAAAATGAAAGGATCCTCCCCATTTTAGAAGATTACGGGAAAAAACTTCCCTTTGATGCCATGATTCCCATCTCTGCACTCAAAGGCCATGGCGTGGATGCATTATTGAGCCAATTGAAACGACGCTTGAAACCGGGACCCAGGTTTTTCCCCTCGGATATGAACACCGATCAATCGGAAGCTTTCATGGTGTCTGAAATTATTCGGGAGAAAATTTATCAATATCTCAGCCAGGAACTGCCCTATTCATGTGCCGTCACCATTTTAGGAATTGAGGATGTGCCCGGGAAAAATCTGGTATCCATTGGGGCCAGAATCCATGTTGAAAGCGATTCCCAGAAAGGTATTTTCATTGGCCGTGGGGGAGGGATGATCCGGAGAATCGGTCGTTCCGCAAGGCTTGAACTGGAAACGCTATTCGAAGCAAGGGTTTATCTTGATCTGGCGGTACATCTGGAGAAAAACTGGAGTAAAGACACCCGCGCGTTGAAACGGCTGGGATATTGAGACCGAATTGCAAATTTTTGGAGCCATAAAAAAAACCAACCCCGCAAAGCGAGGTTGGTTTCTTAGGAGGAAAGAGTAATTTTTAGACTCTATATGGCCTTTCCTAGCTGCAATTATCTTGCCAAAAAATCAAGGACCGCCATTTATTTCTATAACCTATTGTTTTTTATGGGGTGAATCCGGGTTGACCGTCAGGTTCAGTTTTATGATGGAAAGCCAAAACAGTACAAATTTTTGTACCCGAAATCGGGTTCAAAAAAGCTTTTACGAATAAACACTTATAATAATAGGAAATTTTCTGGTACAAGACTTTTTACCCCTATAGGGTGATATTGTACTTTTTCATTTTGTGCTGAATCAGGCTTTTGGTAATGCCTAAACTTATGGCGGCATGGGACTGAACATTATTGGATTGGGCCAGGGCTCTTCGAACAAGCCTTTCCTCTATCTCTTCCATGGCTTTGGGCAGGGGGATGTGGGAGGGGACAAATCGCTCCACATCGAATTCGGTTTCCGTGTCGACAAATGCTTTTGGTAGATCATCCATGGTGATAACGCCACCCGTGTACAACACCATGGCCCTTTCAATAACATTTTCCAACTCCCTGACGTTTCCCGGCCACGGGTGTGTGTAAAATGCTTTCCACACTTCAGGACGCAGCTCGATTTCCTTTTTGCGATCCCCCTCTTGAAATTTCTCAATGAAATGTTTCACGAGCAGCGGTATATCGTCGGTGCGCTCCTGAAGTGGCGGTGCGTCGATGTGGATCACATTCAGACGATAGTAGAGGTCTTCACGAAATACGCCTTTGGCCACATCCTCTTTGATATTCCGGTTTGAAGCGGAAAGAACGCGAACATCCACTTTGATGGTCCGAGTTCCCCCCACCCGTTCAAGCTCCATTTCCTGAAGAACCCGTAAGAGTTTAACCTGAAGCGACGCCGGCATTTCCCCCACTTCGTCCAGGAATATGGTGCCCCCGTCCGCCAATTCAAACCGGCCCTTTTTCATGGCGACAGCACCCGTAAACGCACCCTTTTCGTGCCCGAACAATTCACTGGTCAGAAGGGTTTCCGTCAGAGCACCGCAATTGATGGAAATGAGCGGTCTTTCTTTTCTCGGTCCCTGGTAGTGAATGGCTTTGGCAATGAGCTCTTTTCCGGTGCCCGACGGCCCGGTAATGAGGACTGACGCCTTGGAACCGGAGACCTTGTCGATGAGGTCATATGCTTTCATCATCAGCTTACTCTTGCCCACCATATTGCCATATCTGAATCGATCGGAAAGGGCCTCCGCCAGTAGTCTATTATCTTTCACCAGGCGGTGGTTCTCCATGGCCTTTTTTACCGTCAACTTGAGCTGATCATTTTCAAATGGTTTCTGGATGTAATCATAGGCATGCTTTTTCATGGCCTCAACCGCCATTTCTATACTGCCGAAGGCGGTCATCATGATAACGGGGATTTCCGGATTGATTTTCTTGCATGTCTCAAGGAGTTCCATACCGCTCATTCCGGGCATCTTCATATCCGTGATAATCAGATCGAGATCTGCTTCACGAAGAATGCTGACGGCCATTCTAGCATCCCTGGCCGTTACGATTTCATAGCCCTCAGCGCTCAGAAGCGCTTCCAGCACAACGAGGTAGTTTTTTTCATCATCAACAACCAGGATGGTTTCCATAGTTTTCCAAACTCCGTATAAAAAACCCGGTTTATCCTTTTGGCAGCTGGATAAAAACCTGGGTTCCCGTTTTTCGAGCAGCGGATTCCTTATGATGGCTCTCAATCCATATGCGGCCCCGGTGTCCCTCGATGATATTGCGAACAATGGAAAGACCCAGACCGCTTCCCTTGTCTTTGGTGCTGAAAAAAGGATCGAAGATCTTTTTCAGGTCTTTCTCACGAATACCATCCCCGTCGTCTTCAATGGCTACCCGGTATTGATCCTTTTCTTCCGAAACGCTGACCGAAAGGGTTCCGGCGTTTTTCATGGCTTGGATGGCGTTCATGAAAATGTTTAAAAAAGACCGGTAGAGCAATTGGGGATCCGCCTTGAGCGGCAAAGGCCGATGAGGTAAATTATCCTGCAGTGAAATTTTTTTCGTTTCAAGCGCCAGAGCCAAAAACTGTATGTTTTTGTCCAAGATTTCATCCAGATCACAATCTTGAAGATGCGGCTCCTGGGGCCGAGCGAAATCGAGGAACTCAGTGACAATATTATTGAGCCGACTCGATTCCTC
>Ga0233431_1005521_pt1 | contig 12186 bp, 17 predicted proteins | sample SI_118_April2016_FD_179867 | JGI IMG/M metagenome (GOLD analysis project Ga0233431, IMG submission 179867) | Seawater microbial communities from Saanich Inlet, British Columbia, Canada - SI_118_April2016_200_MG | ecosystem: Environmental > Aquatic > Marine > Inlet | place: Canada: British...
CGTGATTCAGTATGCCGACGCGGTTGGCGAGATGTTCAACTTGGACCGTCCTGGCACTGGCTCCTAATCTACCTGATTAGGTCAGGTCCATGAGGGAGGGGCTATTTGGCCCCTCCCTCTTGTTGTATATAGGTCTAGGAGGTGATACTATGAAGGAAGTGTTCAAGGAAGTAAAGACGTCAGCTTCCAGGCCTACGAAGAAAGCAAGGCTTGGAAGGAAGACAAGAGAGAAGGATGAGAAGGCTCAGAAGGATAGTAACTGGAAGCGGGGTTAAGGGTGATTCCTTTAGTTGGCGCGCTAATCAAAACGGTAACAGGCGGTTTGGTACAGAAGTTCGTCACCGATCCTTCTAAGAAGCAAGAAGCAGAGATTGAGATTGAGAAATCTATCCTCAAAGCCGTTTCTGAAGCCAATACGGCCCAGATGGCCGTCAACGAACAGGAAGCCCAGCATAAGTCAATTTTTGTCGCAGGATGGAGACCGTTCATAGGATGGATTAGTGGATTCGGGATAGGGTTTGAATATATAGCCCGACCTATATTGAACTGGTTTCTAGCAATCTTTCAGCCTACAGCCCCAGCATTACCATCTATTGATCTAGAAGCAATATTGACCCTCGTTATGGGTATGTTAGGACTCGGAACCCAACGGATGCTTGAGAAGCGTTGGGGCGTAGCAAGAGAAAGTGATCCAAGGAGGAAATAATGTATCCGAATCCGTTCAATTAGGAGGAAATGATGGCCCTGTCTCCCGTAAGAGAAGTGACGAACCCTGAGACTCTGACCAGGAATATCAGGACTCGTGGCCTGAAGAAGTTCACAGAGCCGACGAAGCACAATGTTCACGATGACTCTCCGATCTCTCCGGCCGATGTCCCGCTCTATCAGAGGGCAGGGCTGGAACTGGAGATCAAGAGGAAAGCGCAAGCCGCAAGCCGCCAGATCTAGTAGTCAAGAACAAACCGTTGTCTAAGGAGTCAAGAGTATGGAACGTTCAGGTGGTAAGAATTTTGTGAATCCAGGGAACGTGAAGTTGGACGACCCCAAGGCCGAGATTGCCCGCGAAGAGCAGATTCTACACGATCTGGTCATCGAGCGCGGGCAAACCGGCCTTGAGGCACATGGTGATGGCAAAGAGCCTTTGGTTTCGGTTCTACAGGATGACAGATGGGTTATCCTGAAGATAGCCAAAAGTTTGATTAAGGAAGCAGGACCAAGAAAGGCTCTCGCGCTTGCTCAGCTTGCCTCAGGGAATCTTTTTACTCCGCAACCCGAGATTAGGGGGATAGAGAAAAAGCCTGGGAGAAGCTGTGCTTTCTTCTCTGACGGCCGATCATTCTATACAGGCGGCCGCTATAGCGTCTTTACGCATGCCGTTCTTCTGGCCGAGGTGGTGAACGTCACTTGGCTGACTGATGAGCCTCTCCCGTTTGAAGATGATTTCCCTGGACATAACGTCAAGATCATCTGTGATGCTAACATCTTTACTCGTAAGCATAATGATCTTGACGTTGATTTCGTTGTCGGCCTCCCAAATCTTTCCGGTCAAGCTGCATTCTCTTATGGAGAGCAATTTGATGTCCCCTGTTACTTGGTGATGTTTGAGGCCCCCAACTTTATACGGGAGTTCAGGAAAGATGGAGAAGATGCGAAAGAAAGCTATTGGGAAGACTACAAAAAGTGTATGCGCGGGTGTGCTGGTGTTATCGCTCATAGCCATACCTCTGCTGGCTATACGCGTGAGTGGTTGGCGACGGGTGAAGGCGCGGGAAGGATGCCTCCTATTCGGGTGGTAAACCCGACGTGGAATAAGAGAGCGTGTGATGAAGCAGTAGATTCTCCGGCCAGAGGCGGGGTGGTATTCTGCTCTCGATCTGCCCCTTTCAAAGACCCATACTCGGTCTTGGTGGAACTCGACAGGTTAGGTTTTACTGAGAGAGTTATGATTATTGGTAAAACCTGGAATACAGAAAGGTATGATCGGTCGTGGAGCTTTCCGTTGGAGATGTTAGGGACGATTGATGATGATAAGAAGTTCAGGGCGTTGAAGGCGGCTAAGATATTGGCTATGCCTTCTATGTTTGAAGGTTTCGGGATGCCTCCTATGGAGGCTATGGTTTGCGGGACTCCTGTAGTGGCGTATGATTTGCCTGTTCTTAGAGAGACATATGTAGGGTTTATTGATTATATTCCTCTAGGCAAAGCAGGGGAGATGGCTGCGCATATTATCCAAAGATGTAGCGAAGAACTTCTGTTAAGCAAAAAGTACACAGCAGTCACAGGGAAACTATCCCCTCGCAGAACTCTGACTCAATTGAAGAAGACACTCCCCGGCCCCTTGACTCTTGGAGTAGGGATGATCGCCTACGATATAGGTGATTGGGTAGGCAGGGCGATTGAAAACGCTGCTCAGTATGCGGATGAACTCTATATCGTTCACGGACGATGTGCTGACTTCCCTGAGGCTCCTCATGGTGATCAGCATACTATTGAGGAAATCAATGAAGCAGTAGAGAAGGTGGACATTCCGGTTACGCTTCATTTTTGCGGAGCCAATGTTCCGAAGAACAAGGTTGAGCTTCAGAATATTATAGCCGGGATGGTTGAGGCTGACATTTATATGAAGCAGGATGCGGATGAGTTCTGGAGGCCTGAGGATGTTCGTCATGTCATGGGCCTTTTCTGTGATGAATCGCCGCCGGACATAGTCAAGGTTAATTGGGTCCATTTCTGGAAGAACCTTAAGACAATTGCGGCAGATGCTGGAGGAAAGTGGACTACTAAGCATCCTCGATTCTGGAGATGGAGGGATGGATTCAGCCATACCTTTACTCACAATAACTTCTGCGATACAAAGGGAGAGTTGATTGAAGACCCGGAGTATGTGGAGGTTATGGCTGGAGTAACTTGCTACCATACCGGGTATGCTCGTACAGTAGAGCAGGTTCAAAGGAAGTTAGCATTCTACAAAGCCAGGAATATTGAGGGAGTGGTGATCGACACCTTTACCGACTGGAAGCCGGGAGATCGGACCCAGACAACTCAGAACATTCGCTCTTGGGCTGAAAAGTTTGAAGGCGAATTGCCGGAGATCCTTAAAGATGCCTGATCGAACAGATGGGCTTAGGAATATTGTGAATCGCCTTAAGGAAGGTGATCAGGATTCTACGATTATGTTCACTGAAGACGAGATTATGGCGATTCGGCATGGTAATGCTTCTCCAGAGCAACGACGGGCATTATTTGAAGAAGTCAGGAAAAGGAAGCTAATTCCTGCTGCTGGAGTCACTGCTCATGCTGGTCGCCCTGAGATGATTGCTAGAGAAGGTCAGGAGAATATGACCAGCAATCAGCTGGCGGATCTTCTAATGATGAAGCTCAAGCAAACTCCTCATCACGATATAGACTTCACAGGGACGAAAGTCAATATCAATAGTTGGTCTAATGCTACTGAGACCTTCAGATGCTGGGGAGATTATTGGGCTTGGATGCACCTCGGCAGGGCCTTTACGTCTTTGGGTTATCACTTTAACGTTGACCCTGGTATTGCTGACGTAACAGTCTATTTGCGTGGCGGCTTATTCAAAACCGATGATCATTGGGCCGTCCCTAACAGAATCAATCCGAATACTTACAATATTGTCTGGATCTACTCTCATCCGGATGATATCTCTCACGGTGAGCTGAATAACTACAACGAGGTATGGTGCCTCTCTCAGAAGATGGTTGATCAATGTGTTGCTTGGGGCCACAAGAGAGTAGTCAAAGTCCCGATAACATCTTGCTCCTGTATGGAGGAAGTCACAGATGAGGATAAAGACACCAGATTTGATGTAGTGTTCGTTGGGAATGCTCGCGGAGAGTCAATCAATAAGGATGGTCGGGACGTCATCCAGCTTCTCAAGGATCGGGATGATCTAAACGTCGGTATCTACGGGATGAAGTGGGATCTTCCTCATCTTAAGTGGGTCAGGGATAGAGGATGGTGGCAAGGTGATTACTATCCATACTATCGCCTCCCTCAGTTATATGGCGGGGCAAAGGTGGTTTTGAATGATACACACCCTGATATGGCGAAATGGGGCTTCATACCGATGAAGCTCTTTGATATCGTCAGGTCCGGTGGATTCCCGATTACTGACCGGATAGAGGGCCTCACCAGTAAGTTCCCAGGGATGGCTCCGTATGGTAGTGCAAGGGATTTGTATTCCCTCATTGATAAATTTCTGGAGGATGAGACTACCAGAAGTGCTTTGATTGAGAACTATAACGAGAGGCTTGTCGGAGACACTTTCGTTAATAGAGCACAGGAGATGGTGGATCGTTCTTACTATGAAAACTGGAAGGTCCGAAAGCCGGCAAGTGATGAGTTCTTTGGAGGGGGTGAAGATGTCGCTAGTGCTTGAAGTAGGGTGCGGAGGTAGGCTGCCGGCGGGGCGTGTAGGGGTAGATATTGTCAAGCGTGTAGGGGATGATAAGCCGTTTGTCTTCGGCGAAGCAAATAAACTTCCCTACGATAGCGGGACTGTAGATGTCATACATTGCTCTCATGTTGTAGAGCATCTCACCCCGAAATACTTCACCGAGGCTTTGAGTGAGTGGAATAGAGTCTTGAAGTCAAAAGGTGAAGTCTTGATACAATGTCCTAATGCTGAGGTTTATATCCGGGAGTTACTTGAGTTCTATAAGGATGGCGGAATGCCTCGCAAGGATAGGAGTGATGATTTCCGTGGTCGCCCCTTCGAGCTATGGCCGGTAATCAACGTTACAGGACTAGCTTCTATGGGCGACCATATGGTGAATCGAAATCTCTTTTCACTTAATCATCTCAAATTCTATGTAGAGATGTATGGAGGCTTTGAGATCATAAAGGCTGAGGTCCGGAGGACAAGACAATCTAGCGGTATCGAGCACAGAGAAGATGGAGATTTGTTCGTCCATGGGAGGAAGCCGTGATCAAGATTTTCTATGTCGATGCTTTTTCGCAAGAAAGGTTCTCAGGGCCTTTCCGACTTAAGGGATTTGAGCAGGCAGGGTTTGATGTGGTGGCGTTTGATTATCGTCATATCGAGCATGTCTATGGAGTGGTAGGGCTGAATCACTCCCTGCTTAACTCCCTCAAGATTTTCAGGCCTGATGTGATATTCATCAATAAGGGTCACTTTGGGATCGAGGGGGAAGTTCTCAAGAGATTCCTTGAAGGTTCGCCTCATACTATGTTGATTACTTGGACAGGTGATCAAAGAGGCGAGATGATGGAGGAAGTGGTTAAGTGCGCCAAGCATTCCCATATTCTGGCTCATAGTAATGACGATGAAAGGCTGGCGGATGCGTATAGGAAGGCCGGGATTGGTGTAATAGTAGAGCATCATTGTGCAACTGATACGGAAGTGTATCAGCCTCATGCTACTTGGCCTGAGTCGATGGACGGGGAGGTTTGTTTCTTCGGGAGTCATTATGGGACCTACCCGATGAGTAAGTTCAGGGATGAGGTTCTTTTGAGGGTGGCAAAGATTTTCAAACTCAAGCTCTATGGCGGGAACTGGGAGAGAATCTTCCCTCAAGGGTCGTTCAGCCATGCTCACCGGGAGAGGTTTGCCTTAGCATCGTCAGGCTGTACCATACAGCTTTGCGTGAACGCCTTCAACGACGTCTACAGGTATACGTCGAATCGCGTATGGAACGCCCTAGCTTGTGGCCGGATGGTCTTACAGCATAGGTTCTCCGGCTGCGAGTCTTTGCTGGGCATAGACAAGGAGAACCTGGTATACTTTGAAACTGTCGAAGAATGTATGGATCTCATTGGGTATTATCTAAGTAATAAGGATGAGGCCCACGAGATCGGGATGAGAGGACGGAAGTTTGTATCAGAAGGCCATACTTATTATCACCGCGCAGTTGAGATCAAAAACTTATTTGATAAATGGATGGAGACAGACGAATGGTCTTTTGGCAGAAACCAGCGTTCTTAGCGCATATGGAGTTGAACTCTCCTATTAAGACGAAGTTCAATTTTAACATCGATGACCTTTCGCCGGCAATAGCGGAGTCTGATTCCCTTGCTCCTATGTTCAAGATGTTCACAGAGAACAAGGGCTTGAAGATTGACGCGTTTGCTATCCCTAAGTGGATGGGCCATTGGGATATTCGCAACTATCCTACTTGGATTGAAAATGTGAAAAACCTTGTCGACATGTATAACTTGAGACTATGTCTTCACGGTTTTGAGCACGATCTAAGAGATGGGAGGGTATCAGAGTTTACTGGGATGAACACCCAACAGTGTGTGAACATCCTTACTTCAGCTATGAAGGTTTTTGTAGAGGTAGGACTGCCTATATGTAAAGTGCTTCGGCCACCAAGATGGTATATGACTGATTATCTTCTTGAGGCGTGTTCTGAGTTAGGGATTGACTTGGTGTGTGTGGCTTGGTCGACTGCTCCAAGAAGACTTTGGAATCACGGACTAGATACAGTATATAGCAATCTTTATCACTCTAATAGTCCTAACTTCCCTAGTGATAGTCAAGCGTCTGATGAAAGACACAATGTATGGGCAGATTTCAGTAATCAAGTTATTTGCCACGCCCACTACGGTCGGGATGCTTATGATTCAATAAGGAACAAGAGGATCAAGTTTCCGATCAGATCTTTCATACCTCAGGATGCTGAGTTCATCCACCTACAAGAGGCTGTTCCTTTCAGAAAGGTTATGGAAAATGCAGATCCCACTGTTCAAGCCCTTTGTTAATCCTGATGCTCTAGCAGGACTACGGAAGATTTTTACCTCCGGATGGATTGGCCTTGGTCCTAAGACTGAGGAGTTCGAGCAAGCGTTCTGTGAGTATACTGGGGCTAAATATGCGGTAGCGATGAACTCTTGCACCGCAGCCCTACATCTCTCCCTCATTTGTGCCGGAATAGAGGACTGTGATTTAGTCTATACTACCCCAATGACCTTTGTTTCGACCAACGAGGCTATCAAATACACAGGAGCAGCCCCTGAGTTTGTGGACATACTGCCTGATACTATGAGTATGGACCCGATGAAGTTGAGGAGGCATATCGAGGAAAATGGACCTCCGAAGGCTTTGATAGTAGTCCATTATGGCGGCATGCCTGCGGATATAGATGCCTTCCTGAACTTATCTAGGGTGTATGACTTCCCGATCATCTGGGATTGCGCCCACGCAATGGGAGCTTCGTATAAGGATTTGAGGCTCGGTTGCTTTGAGAAGTATGCCTGCTTCTCTTTCCACGCAGTAAAGAATCTCGGAATAGGTGACGGAGGGATGGTAGCAACGAATGACAAGGAAGTCTACGAGAGGCTTAAGCGGCTAAGATGGATGGGAGTCGATAGCTCCACTTATGAGCGTTCAACTGGTGGCGGGTATAAGTGGCTCTATTCGGTAGGGGAGATCGGGTGGAAGTATCATATGAACGATGTTTCCGCGGTCATAGCCCTTACTCAGCTCAAGGATTTGGAGTGGCAGAATGAGAAGAGAAGGTTCTTGGCGGATCAGTATCAGAAGTTCTTGGCAGATCAATGGGTAGCCAACGGGGATATTCAGATAGTGAATATGCCTAAGGAGGATCAGTTAAGCGCCCAGCATCTGTTCGTAATACGAGTGAGAAAAGGGTCAAGGGATGGTCTCCATGACTATCTAGCAGAAAAGGGCATCACTACAGGGGTTCATTACTACCCGAATAATCTGTATGATATGTTTGATGATACTGCTGTAGATTGCCCGGAGGCAAGCAAAGCCTTTAATCAAGCACTGAGCCTGCCGATGTACTGGCAAATGACTCCACAGGAGCAAGACTATGTTTGTCAAGCAATTAAGTCCTATTTTGACTCTCTCTGATCGAGTAGCGATAAAGAATCTGGTTCCAGAGAGACAAGACCACGTTCCGGTGACTCAGCTCAGATGGCTTATGGACCTCAGGAATAGGGATGAGGCCGTCCGCAAGGCTTTAGGGATAGCAGCACAGCAAGATTGGGATTCTCAGCTTGCGTGGTACAAGGAGTTCATCTTCGACAAGACTTCAGGTATATTCATGATACACTTCGGCAGTAATTTTGCCGGGTATTTGAATTTCGCCAATCTTGATTTGACTAATAGGAGGGCTGAGGTAGGGATAAAGATGTCTGAATCCTATAGGGGCAGAGGTTTAGGCAGGCAAACCTTTGAGTTCTGGTGCGATATGCTGCTAAAGTTTTATGACCTCAATAAGCTGTATTTGTGCGTCAGAGAACATAATTCAGTAGCAATGGAACTATATGAATCTATAGGATTTGACTCAAGTGGTTGTTTCCCAAGGCATTTTTTACAGGACGGGGAGTGGGTGGACTACTATATCATGACTCTATACCCTGATGACTTTACGCCTTCAACTATAGTAGCCTCGTCTGTCTGATGATAGAGACTGCGGTTGGTATATGTTAATGACCGCAATATTTTGAGGAGAGAGACAATGCCTTATGCCGTAGCAAACGATGCCGCTGATCTCGCTGGCTTGACTGCTGGAGATGTTACTGCGGCCCACGCAACTCTTGCCGACAATCTCGTCGATTCACTCATGAATAGAGTGCCCGACGGTTTCGCACAGAATACAGCTACAAGCGAGCCTCATGACATTCCTATATTTGGAACTAGGGAGCTATTGCTTGACCATCATCCGGTGATCTCTATTACTACAGTAGTAGTGGATGCTAGGGCTAGTAACCCGACTACGCTGGATTCAGGCAACTACATTGAAGAGCACGGGATATTGAAGCTGGTAACTCCGGCAGAAGTAAACGCAGGGATTGAATGGGTATCATCTTGGCCTAGAGGCATAGCAATGGTCGAAGTGACCTATGAATATGGGTATGCTGCAGTTCCTGCTTTGATTGTTCAGTTGGCGAATATCATCGCCGGGGGATTAGGGAAACAAGCAGTCCAGGACGCTAATCGCCCTGCTTCGGGGGCTACCAGTATTCGCATTGGGGACTTTGAGGAAAAATATTCCAAAGATCCTACTTCTGCTGTTGTTGATATGTTAGACAACGCAGGGAAGATAATCCTTAACCAATGTATCAGTAACGGCTACAAGGAGTATAGGTTCTAATGCCTGTTATAATGCCAGCAGCAATGCTCAATAGGACTTGTACGATAACTAGACCTGCTGATCCTTCTACATCGGATGCGTCTGGTGTTCCTGCAGTTCCGACTGTAGTATCGGTTGTTGCTAAAGTCAGAATCTATCAGAATGATGATTATAGCGCCAGTTCTACTGGGCAAATTGAAGAGCAAGGCGTTGTAGCGGCTTCGACTCATAAAGCGGTAACGGGACCGACTGAGGATGTAGAGGCTGGTGATACGCTAACAGACAACTCTACAACAGAAACCTTCATCGTTAATCTAGTAGATAGTATGCCCGCAGGCCACTCAGGCTCTCATAGAGAGCTTTGGCTTACCTCTTCTGAGTTCAAATAATGGCCGAGCACATATTTAAATTGCGTTGGGTAGGATTGCCAGAGGCAGTCCATGAGTTCGAGAAAGAACTCAACGCTATAGCGCGTGAATCTGCTACGGTGGTGAAGAATACTGCTGAGACGATTGCCCGTAAAGCTGCGTCTGCTCTTAGGAGAGGACAGTTTAAGGCGTTTAAGACTGGTGAGTTGTCCCGTGCTCATAAGGTTGTTGTGGTGAGGAGCGACCATAAGGGATCGTTGTCAGAAGTTCATAATACTAAGCCATATTCCTACTATATCCACAATGGCACAAAGAAAGGGATCAAAGGCAGGCCGTGGCTTCGACATGTTACTAATAAGGAGGCCAATTCTTTCGTCAAAAAGATGGTGGCAGTCGTAGAGCGGAAAAAGACAGTTCAATTAGAGGCAAGCCCATCATTATCCTTTAACTCACCGAAATAACATGCCGACTATTTCTCAAGATGATTATTTAATACAAGCAGCCATTGCGTATTTGAAAGCTGACGTGACGGTTGCTGGTATAGTAGCGGCAAGAGTATATCAGAAAGATGTAGCTCTGGTGGGACCTACTCTGCCCTACATCACAGTTGGATTCGATTATGAATCCAAGATTCTAGGAGTGTCATCGAATAGAGGGACTTTCACGGTAATTGTTTGGTATGGCGATGCCCCTCCAACAAACATTACCTTGACTCGCCAGTTGGCAGCAGAAGTCCGTCGGTTGTTTGATGTGGAGCACGAAGTTTCCTCCATATTGTCTTACAAGAGCGGCCTCAAACTTCGTTTCCTCTCGTTGAGGGCGGCTCCAGTTCTCGTCGATGCGACCGACAGCGTCTACTATTGTCCGGCTGAATTCGATACAATCCTAGATACCTAAGTAGTGGAAAGGAGGTGGAAAATTGGCTGTTCAGTTCGGCATCGCGACGATGAAGATGACGCCGCAGACTTCAGGTGGTAGCCCTGACTCCAATGTAGGCCCTATCACGATGGGAATTCTGCAGAACGTGTCGTTGGACTTTTCGTTTGACTTCGCGCAGTTGTACGGTGGCTCGGGTTTGTTCCCGGTTGACGTCCGCGTCCATACGGGCTCTATCAACGGCCAGGCTGAAGAAGCTGAGATGACCGGCATCTTCTTCGCCTTGCTGACTGGTGGAACACAGTCCGCTGGTGGCTCGACGGTGACGTTCACCAATACGACCCAGCCGACGGAGTGGCAGCTTGAATTGGAACTTGCCACGGACCTCGTGGATATGAACTTTACGTTGAACGCTTGTCGTTCTTCGTCGTTCAATGTCCCGTTTGCCCGTGACAGTCACGTGATCACAGGGTTCCAGTTCCAGGCCTTTGCCGACTCCAGCGGTAACATCGGAACACTGATTATAGATGATCCAAGCTAAGAAATTGAGAACACCCTAGTCAGGCCTGCGGGGTGGCGACTGCTTGGGTCGTCACCTCTCTTTACTCAAAAGGAGTTGTCAAGATGTCAGAAGAAGTCAAGACGACAGAAAAGAAGACCAGGACAAAGAAGGATCGGACAAAGAAGAAGCGCAAGCCAGTAGAGGAAGAGGTTGCATTTGAGGAACAGGAAGTTCCTTCAGCAGTAGAGTTGTTTTCGGATCTGGATGGCGCGCCCAGGCCGGATGAGAAGTATGAATTGACAATCAAGGGCAAGGTCAGAAGTTTGGTCCCTGCTTCCTTGAGGAATGTCCCGAAGGTGGGGGAGATTGTCCAATCGTTTACCTCTGATGAAGATGGAGAGGGTGATGAGGATGGTCTCGCCCTTTTCAGTGAAGAAAAGATGAAGAAGATTGCAGAACTGATCTACCTTTCTCTGTCGAAGGAAGATCAGGAAGAAGTCGATGAGGATGATATCCTGGATAGTTGCGGCTTGGCTGACTTCCCGTTGGCCTTCAACGCCTGTCTGAATCTCAACGATTTTTTAGCGCGCATGGGCCAAGTGAAGGGGATGATGAGGAATCTGATCTAGATGAACCTGATCTAGATGACCCTTACTCGTTCGCTATGACGATGTATGTATTTTGTAGCGAATGTGGTTGGAAGCCAAGTGACTTCCTAGATTTGACCCAAAGACAGTTGAACGCTCTGATGAAGGGTAGAGAACGTTGGATCGACATCCAGAATGAGGCTCAAGAGGATGCCAACGAAGGAAAGCCAAGAAAGGCCAGAAGAAGGACAAAGAAGGGATACCGGGAAAAGGCTCGCAATATAGCCTATAATAGAGAAACCGGGGTTCATTCGGTGCAGGGCGGAAGTGGAGCGCTGGCCAAGGCTGTTCAGGGCGGGAATAAAGAAGGATCGGTAAAAGAATCTTCAGCAGAAGGAGCAATTGCGGGACTTGCTCAAGCCGGGGCGATGAAGTCAAGAGTATGGCGTGGCGGAGTCAAGAAGGAGGACAGACCTAGAACAAAATCAGAAAAGTTGAAGAAGCTGAGGGCTGAGATAGCTCACAACGATAAGCACTTCGGAACGGAACCCAATGGCGATTAAAGTAGCCTCCATATTTGCCGAGATCAGCGTAGCGCTGAACGAGTTTAAGGCTGGGATGAGGTCAGTAAAGGCCTCATTTACTCAGCTCAACGAGTCTGCTAAGGAATCAGAAGCAGTTCTTCGTAGGGCCGGGTTTGCCTTAACTGCTATTAGTGCTGGCGCCGCTGCTATTGGCGGAACGGCCGTAAAGACATTTGCTG
>Ga0233431_1005522_pt1 | contig 12183 bp, 10 predicted proteins | sample SI_118_April2016_FD_179867 | JGI IMG/M metagenome (GOLD analysis project Ga0233431, IMG submission 179867) | Seawater microbial communities from Saanich Inlet, British Columbia, Canada - SI_118_April2016_200_MG | ecosystem: Environmental > Aquatic > Marine > Inlet | place: Canada: British...
GTTTTTCAACATATTTGAAAATAATTATATCTCCAAGCATAGCCCCAAAAGCACCAATTGTAATTAATAAGTATGGATTCATTAACTGTGATGCTCTGGCGAAAATAGCAAGTGCAGGTATTGTTGTTGTACTGTATGTAAAAAATACACCTGCTATGAATATACCAACATATTTGATATTTGCAATCATCATAATTATGTTTTGAGTAAGTGGAAGTCCCATTATACCAATTGCAAACATAATGGAAACTCCAAAAAGTATGGTTGCTCGTATGTATCCCAGTGTAGATTCTCGCATTAAGCTATTAGTTAGTCGGTTTAATAAATATATCCCATGGGTTATGTTGTTGTCCACCAAATCGTATTGCTGAGCGTTAGTGGACACTGGACAGATGTCTATGTTCCTTATATAGATTATTAGAATATATCTAATTAAGATGAAAATACAAAACTTCCTTAAAAAAAACAGCCGAGATATCTGGTACTGGGTTAAGCTCAGAGATAATAGAAGTACGGTTCGTAAAACTGATTTTTTCGCAGTAATGAGCATTCCACGAATTCAAAAACAATTACAAGGTATGTATAATGCAGATCCAAATAGTTTGAATCCTCAAGAAGTTAGCACTCTATTTAGTGATGTCTTGCGTGGGCTTGATAGTTGGAAGAATGTTGGTTTAGGTCCTGCATAACCATAACTTTTTTAATTTTTATTAGCTTAGATAATATATGAACCGACAGGTCAAAAAAATCGAAAAAGTGTATCCTGCTTTAATGAGTGAGAAAGCCTTAGCTAAAGCTTGGAATGGCAAAGTACGCGATGAAGTCTGGAAATACTTATAATTTACTTTTTTATGAACATCTTGTGTACTAAGTATATCCAGATAACAACAACAATTACTGCAGATATTCTCCAGTCAAAGTTATTTAGCTCGGGAAACCATTTTACAAGAAGTAACGTAAAAAAGAACATACCTATTTTTACTAAGCTTATATCTGTCCACTTTAGTTTCTTCATCATTGCATTAAAGTCTAGCATGATATATGTTGGAGTATCTAATATATAAAATTAATGCCCCCGGCGAGATTTGAACTCACGTCCTCAGGGCGAAAGCCTGAGATGATTGACCGGACTACACTACAGGGGCATTGTGTATCCGCCTTGATTTGGGTTTAAAAAGTTTGTGAGGAGTGGGCAGGGGGAGATTTGAACTCCCGACCTCTGGCTAACTTAAACCAGAGAACTTCCTAACGGAAGCGGTCGTATAAGACCAGCGCTCTAACCAGGCTAAGCTACCCGCCCATTATCTAAAGAGTCTGTTAAATGTTTAAAAGAGTTACTTTAAGAAGCGCCCAGAGTAGGATTCGAACCTACGACCTTATGGTTAACAGCCACACGCTCTACCGATTGCTCTGACGAAGTCAGCTAATTGACTGACGTCAACTAAGCCATCTGGGCACATAGATATTCTTTGACTTGGTTTTATAAAAGTTATGTTAAAATAAGCTTTATAACTGTACTATTGGTTTGTGATATATGGGAGAAGTAATGTCTGTAGGTGGCGCTGATTTGAATATTGGCGTGAATGTACTGGGTGAATTGTGCAGTCTTAACCATAAAAAAGATGAGTTGATGTGGGGTGGTGGCCGTCCCGAATCATTAAAAACAGATAAAGATCGCGTCTCGGGTGGCTGGGATTGGTCTTCTCCAAATATGTTCCCACTTATTGGACCACCTTTAGGCGATGTACCGGAACAGTATATTATTCTTGCAGGTAAACTATATGATATGATGCAACATGGATTTCTTCGTCATATGCGTCCAAAGATCCAGCTCGAGGAATCTGACAGTATCTTATCGCGTGTGTCATATGATGGCAACGGTTTTATGAAGCCAGGACTTACGTCAAACTTTCCAAATCAATTTACTTTTTCGCAACGTTTCCAAGTACGTGATGGTACAGTACATGTAGACTCTTCGATAAATAATGATGGAAATAGAACTTTGAGTTATGCTTATGGATTGCATCCAGCATTTTATGCTTTACAGGATGGAGTGATTAGTTGTGGCAAAGAGACATTTACATTAGGCGATGTACTTGAAGCAGGGACTTTATTTTTACCAGAGTCAGATACAGTTACATATCATAATGATGCGCGTAGCATTGAGGTTCAACATAATCTTGGTCATACGTGGGTGTGGGCACAAAAGGTGTCTAATGGACAGGTACCATTAGTATGTGTAGAACCTGTTACGGGAATTGCAGAAAAGATTGATGATAAATATATTGGTAAGTGGAAAACTCATCGTTTGCCTCCCGGATCAGTTAAAGAATTTAGCGTTTTAATTACGCCTCGAATTGTTACTTAACTAAACTTTTTATATTTGAACTGTTCTTAGTTGTATGCTTGAGAATATACCGTTCTTGCAGAATATTCCGATGTTATATGTACAGTTAGGTATTTTGGTTGTACTTCTTGGTTTATCTGGATTCTTTTCGTCGTACGAGACAGCAATAACTACTTTAGGTAAGATTCAAGTTCGCCAGATGGTTAAGAGCAAAAAGAAAAATGCGGATTATGTTCAGAAACTTAGAGATAATATTAATGATACTATAATAACTATTTTGATTGGTAATAATTTAGTAAACATTGGCGCATCTGCGCTTGCAACAATTGTCGCTACTGATGTATTTGGTTCTTCAGGTGTTGGGATGGCTATTGGATTACTAACTTTTTTTGTATTGATTTTTGGTGAGATTACTCCAAAAGCATATGCAACTCAAAATGCTGAAAAGTTATCTGCTCGTTTTGCTAAAGTATTCCATACTTTGTCTAAGTTGCTTATGCCGGTTATATTTATTCTAAATAAAGTTTCAACTGCTATGATTCGTTTGATGGGTGGCAAGATTGGAGATGAACCACTTGTAACAAAGGAAGCAATAAAATCCATCGCAGAGATTGGTGCGGAAGAGGGTGTTCTTGCTGAAAGCGAAAGTAATATTATACAAAGAGTTGTTACATTCAATAACACAACTGCTCAAAAGATAATGACTGCGCGCGTTAATGTTTTGTGTGTCGATGTTAATGCACCAATTAAGGAAATTCGGGGCATCTTAGAAACTTCTCGTTATTCTCGTTTACCTGTTTATGATAAAGATAAAGATCATATTGTTGGTGTTCTGCTCGTCCGTGAGTTCTTGAAGAAATATAAACCAAAATTAAATCTTAAGACTATATTGAGTAAGGTATACTTTGTAACGGGAGAAGAACCGATAGATAAGTTGCTTAAACGATTACAATCAAATAGATCTCCTCTGGCTATTGTTGTTGGACCTTCGGGAGGTTTTGATGGAGTTGTAACAATTGAAGATATAATGGAAGAACTTGTTGGAGATATATATGATGAGACTGATGTTAATGAACATCTTCTGAAGCATATTGATAAGAAGACGATTGCAGTTAATGCTAATATTCGTATGAAAGATCTCGACCGTGCTTTGAAGATTAGTTTGCCAGACGAAAAAGTTACAACCTTTAGCAGTTTGAATGAGTTTATCTTAAACAAGCTTGGTCGTATACCAAAAATAGGTGAAGAGATTAAGATGAAGGATGTTGTGATTAAAGTTACTCGTGTAGATAAGCATAGAATTGAAGCAGTTCAAGTTAAGCGGAAAAAGTAATTGACCAATACTGTTATTAATTTGTTTTTGCATATTTAATATGGACTTAAGAGCTGAAGCTGTCAAAGCAATTCAGAAAGAAGTAGCTATGAAACAGCTAGAGCTAGATGCTTTATTTGAAGTTCCACCTAATCCTAAAATGGGTGATTTAGCATTTCCTTGTTTTTCTTTAGCTAAGCAGTTTGGAAAAGCTCCCGGGCTAGTTGCAATGCAGTTAAGAGAAAAGCTAATAGTTCCAAACGGGTTTAGCAAAGTTATTGCGGCGGGACCCTATATTAATTTCTTTTATGATACAACAACTTTGTCCCGAGATGTTTTGAAGCAAGCTTTGAAAACAAACTATGGAACTTCTAATACACATAAAGGTAAGCAAGTTATACTTGATGTGATTGGTTTGAATCCAAATAAAGCAGGCCATATTGGACATGTTAGAAATGGTTGTATTGGTGACAGTGTTGCAAGGCTATTAACTTCAGTTGGTTTTAAGACAATAAAACAATCTTTTGTAAATGATCTTGGTGTTCCAACTGCTCAAGTTTTCTGGGCAATTAAAAATCTTAAAAGTAAATTACCAAAGAAGCAAGGTTTGCTAAAAAAAGAGGATCAGTGGCAAGGACATATTTATGCAATGATGCAAGAACTGGTTAAGAAAGATCCAAAAGTTAAAAAAAGTGTTGAAGAACTACATTTAGTTTTGGATTCTGGAAAAGACATGAAGTTAGTAAAAGAACAAAGAAAGTTTATTGAAGCATGTATGGCTGGCCAGTCGCAGACTTGGGCAAGACTTGATGCACAATTAGATTTAGATTTATATGAATCAGATATTGTACGTTCTGGTGTTTTAGATAAAGTGATGAGCAAGCTTAAAGAATCTGGAGCAGCATATACAGTTAAGTCTGGCAAAGATGCAGGTGCTTTTGTACTTAAGTTAAGTCAGTTTGATTATTTCAAAGGTATGAAGAACCCCGATAAGATTTTAGTTAGACCTGATGGCAGAGTTACTTATACGGGTAAAGATGTTTCTATGCAAGTATGGAGATTTGGGCTTACTCCCGATTTTAAGTATAAGTTAGCAAGTAAGATTGGAACACATAAAGAATGGGCAACAGATACTTTTACTGGAAAGAACGTTGATCTTGGATTAAATAAAAATACACATAATGTTATGGTAATTGCTGCAGAACAAATATATGTTATTGCTGTTGATTTTTATGCACTTAAGGCTCTTGGGTATAATAAACAGTTTGATAATTGTTATCATTTAGCTTCTGGTATGGTTGGATTTGGTGGTAAAGCTAAAATTTCTAGCAGAGATGGAACGGTTGGTTTAACTGCTGATGAACTTCTGGATGATGCTGCAAAGCTAGCATTGAAAGAAGTTAAGAAGAGAAATCCAAAGATGCCTGCAACTAAGCAAAAGAAATTAGCTGAAGCTATTGGTTCAAGTGCAATGAGATATCATTTGCTTAAAGTAGATCCAACTAAGTTTGTTCAGTTCAAGTTTGAGGCAGCGCTTTCGTTTGAAGGTAATACTGGACCTTACTTACAATATGCATTAGTTAGAGCTAGTAAGATTATGAAAAAATCAAAACAGAAAGTTTCAACTTCTGTTGATTTTAGTTTGTTAGATTCTACAGAAGAGCAAGCTTTGATAAAGCACATTGGAAACTTTCCACAGATTGTTGAGTCTGCAGCTGAACAATATTCGCCACACGTCGTAGCGAATTATGCATACGAACTTGCTCAAAAGTTCAGTTCATTTTATGCAAAGCATAGAGTTATTGGTGCAGAGACAAAACAAGAAAAAGCAAGACTTTTGTTAGTTAAAGCATTTTATGAAACTCTGAAAAAGTCTTTAGCTCTTTTAGGAATCAAAGAAGTTAGTGTAATGTAATAATTTATTTATATAAGTGATTCTTTAAGTATTATGGCTTCTGTTAAGGACGGGCCAAAATGTATTTCTCGTGAAGTAAAACCTAGTGAGTCTGGTCTTGAAAATAAAGTTAGTAGCGAACTTGTATTTGATGACGAGTCTTGTCCCGCTGCATGGCAGGGTGATTCTGAACATGTTAAGCATCCGCACTTAGCGGAATTAGAAGATAAAGCTAAACGTATTAGTGATTTTAGAAATGGTTCTGAAAAGAACGGAAGACACAAGTCTAAAGTCGGTTGGCTTGTAACTTATGTCCGATATTATGTTGTAGCTCTTTATGATTCTCTCCGAGGAGATTAAGATTGCTGAGGAAAGTGTTTTATTTCAGTTATGTAATCATACATGATGAAATTAACTAACTATGACTTTGCATCTATTATACTGATTGTTGTTATGTTTGCAATCTCCTTTTATATGTATCCAAGTCTTCCGGATCAGATACCGATTCACTGGAATGCTTCCGGACAGGTTGATGGTTGGGGAGCTCCACAAACTATCTTTTTGTTCCCAGTAATTGTTGCGTTAGTTTATGGGTTGTTTTTAGCAATACCCAAGATTGCAGTTTACAAGAAGAATATTCAGGACTTCAAGCACTTTGAAAGTATGAAGTTTATGTTGATAGTTTTTCTTTCAGCGTTTTATTTAGCAACGCTATTCGCTACGCAGGGATATGATTTTAAGATGAACTATGTTTTCATGCCCGCAATCGCTTTACTTTTACTTTACTTTGGGTATATTATGAAAGATATGAAACGCAATTATTTCATTGGAATACGAACTCCCTGGACTCTAGCATCTGATCATGTCTGGAAAAAGACGCACGAGCTCGGAGGCAAGGTATTTGTAAAGCTCGGTATTTTAATGCTGATGGGGGTTTTTGTGCCTGCAAAATATATGCTTTGGTTTATTTTACTGCCAATTCTTGTGGCTGTAGGTATTATGATTGTATATTCTTACATAATTTGGAAGCGAGAAGGAAAGAATTAGATTCTTTGCGCGACAGAGATAAGTCTTCGATGATGTTCATTGGATAGTTTGTGATTCTTGAAGTCTCCATAAATTTCTAATTGTTTGAAGCCAGTTAGTCTGTAAAATAAATCTAATTCGTTCGGAAGAAATAGTCTCAATTCTACTGCTTTTTTATCTTTTACTGTCGGTAGGCTCTTATTTCCAATTTTACGTTTGAACGTCGCCGTCACAAATAAACGATTAGATATTAAATCTAATTTGTTTGAGTCTATTTGTTCGAATGTTTTGTTCCCAATAATTTCTTTGTCGCGTACTTCTGTTTTGAAAGTACCTTTTGCTAAGTGAGGCCACACGAAAAATGTATCTATAATAATTATTCCATTTGGTTTTAGATGTTTTCTAATTGATTGAAGTGCTTTGATTATATCATCGTTTGATCTCAAATATGAAAACGTTGTATATAGCACAATCACTGCGTCAAACTTTTTGTTTACATTTATCTTACGCATATCTTGTACTTCGAAAGGAATCTGAAGATTTTGTTCCTTTGAAGTTTTTTTAGCATAGTCAATCATACCAACTTCTAGATCAATGCCCTGTACAGTAAATCCAGCTTTATGTAATGCTATTGAGTGCCTCCCGGTGCCACAGCCAACATCAAGTATGGATTTAACTTTATGTTTATTGAATATTCTCTTTAGGAATTTGAGGTGGTCATGCAGTTCAGTAGGTGTACAATAGAATTTGTCATACCACTCAGCCATATCAGATGTATATAATTCCTCAATTGCCATTTTATTGTTATTGTCAGAAGTATAAAACATTGTTTGTGTGGTTGAGTATAAACATTATACGATTGACCAAAGCTCAGTTAGTAATTTTTTACGGGTAGGAAATCTTTATAAACCAACTTACTTAGTTCTACTATACATGAAAAGATCAAGTCGTAAATGGAAAAAGAAAAATAAGTCCGGATACCGAGGTAGGTGGAAGTGGTATCGTAAGAAGCTTAATGAAAAGAAGCGACTTAGACGAAGAAAGCGATCTTAATTACATAGCAACCTTTTTAATTGAATTATTAAAGTACTAGTTAGTGCGATCTATTTCGAACGTACTAAATTTGCAGGGGTGCCGGAGTGGTCAAATGACTTCTTGCACCGGCGAGACTCAGACAATACGGGATGGGCTTAGGCGGCTTTGTTTTCCTAACCGAAAGCAACGCGAATGCGCAAGCTACGTGAAAAAATGCTTTTGCGCCCGAAGAAACCCATTGGCTTAGTGCCTCCGCAGGTTCGAACCCTGTCCCCTGCATTATATTCTCTACCATACATTTTTATACGTCTCTTGATTTGTACTAGATGGATCCAAATTTTACGGTTGCTATTATTGGTACTGTGATTTTACTGGGAGTTTTTCTAACTGGACTTTCTAAGAAAACTGGCTGGCCGTTAGCACTTGTCTTAATGATCTTGGGACTTTTTGTTGGTCCAGTATTCCATCTCTTTAATGTTTCTGAGTTCCAGGGCGCAGTGCAATCCTTTGCAATACTTGCTCTGATACTTGTTTTGTTTGATACGGGTTATGATATTAAAATAAGTAAAATCAAAAAATCGATTCTTGAGTCAACAGGATTAGCACTTGTCGGAGTTTTAGCTACACTCTTTGTTGTTTTCTTAATTGGTAGATATATACTTCATCTTGATTTTTATCTAGCACTTTTGTTTGGAGCGCTTTTAGCTTCTACAGATCTTACGATTATTGGACCTATCATGCAGAACATGAAGATAAAACAGAGTGTAAAAGATGCTTTGGATATGGAAGCTACTCTGAATTCGGTTTTTGCAGCAGTCTTAGCGATTGTTTTTGGAATGATGATCACTTCTGGATCGTCTTTAGGTGAAGCCCTTACGAAAGGTGTTTTGTATCATATTATTCTTGGCATTGCAATTGGTCTGATGCTTGGGTGGATTTTACTAAAGGGAATACATCACCTACCTTCAGAGGATATGCCTGCAATAGTTACAATTGGTGCAGTGTTAGTAGTTTATTCTGTAACTGAACTAATTGGCGCATCTGGCGTTATTGCTGTTTTGATTGTTGGTTTGCTTTATGGTAATGTAAAGCCAGCTCCACCAAAGTTTGTCATGCTGTTTGGAGAGAATCTACAGATGATTTTGGTAACTTTTGTGTATATTCTTTTAGGTGCGATGATTACTTTTGATGCATTCACTGGTTCTGCGTTAGTTGTTATTGCATTGGTTACTGCAGTTGTGCTTGTAAGATACTTTTCAGTAAAGTTCTTTACTTTGAATACAACACAGCTAGCTCAAAGAGTGATTGGCATTGCGGGTCCTCGCGGTATAATCTCCGCAATATTGATTCTTGGATATGCAGGTCTGTTCCCTGATCCGAACTTGATTATTGGACTGGGCTTCGCAGTTATCCTTTGCACGTCGTTGATAGTTTTCTTATTACCTCTGATTGAAAAGAGAACTAATCCACGAAAGAAGGCAAGTTTGAAGATATAATCGATTATCGAAGTTCTTATAAGGTTTTTTAGTCATCCAAAACATGGCTAAACAGCACCCGTCATTTAATGTTGGAACTAGGGTAGAGCCACATTTAGATGGGATACAAGAATTTTTAGAAACAGGCGTAATGCATTATGGGAACCGAGGAATGCACGTTAAGCGTATGCCTAAGTTAGAGGTGAGATCTTTAAATAAACCATACACTGTTGGTGGAGCGGGAGTTATTGAAATTATGGAACGCGAATTTGTAGCGATTCCAGTTGGTTTTTTCCACGATGATTGTACTGGTAGTGAGGTAGACTATAGTTTAGAGGATATTACTGCAGTTGATCGGCGTTTGCAAGAACTTGGCGTAAGCTTGGGTGAATTAACTTGGGGTGATGTACCTAGAAATAAAACAACTGTGTTGAATCCAGGTAGTTCGGATGCACAAGTTTTACGGCCAGTTGAGGTTTTTATACCGATTGGATTTGATATGCGTAGTTATGCTCAATTTGGCTCAGCACATTTAATTAGTATGGGGCTTAAAGGTGGCGTCCTTACATATTTGTCTCGTCCAGGTGGATTCCATGCAGGTAGAGAATTTGTTCCAGAATTTACTACGCAGCCAAAAAGATGTAAAAAAGGTATAGTATATCAAGAAGATAGTCCACATGCAATTAAGCACATTGGTGGTGGATTCCATCTAGGTATGTTTGTGTCCGCAGTCTCAGGCACACCTGAAGCAAATATTCTAACAAGCATAGCTAGCGAACCATTAAGATAATTCTTCACCACAAGACTTATAAGTAAATTTATCAAAGTTAAGTTAGATGAAAATGCTCATCGGGAAATGAGAAATTCGAGCACCGCAATGAAGATTTCTTACGGAAAGGCTTATAAACAGTCTTGATCAAGTATCATACTCCAATAGGAGATTTAAATCACGCATAGTGATTTTGTGAATTCCAGTTCCAACTGGGATGAGATAGTAAGCAAAATAAGTGTTATTATAATACGTTAATTCCAAAAATACAGTAAATATATTATAGCGACCAAGATCGTGATGTTATTAATTTAGCAGAAAGAAAGAGAATTCCAGTTGATCCTGCTGGAGACCACTGCTAGAAGGATGCGATTTAGACATGCAAGTTTTAAGTAGTTTAGCTGCTTGGCAAAAGGCTCAGTAACACGTCAATAATCTACCCTGAAGTGGGGCATAAAATCGAGAAATTGATTGTAATTCCCCATAGAAGATAGAGGCTGGAAGGCGCTTTCTTCGAAAGCTTCGGCGCTTCAGGATGAGTTGGCGGCAGATTAGCTTGTTGGTGGTGTAAAGGACCACCAAGGCGAAGATCTGTAAGGGGGATGAGAGTCCTAGCCCTGAGAGGAACACTGAGATAAGGGTTCCAGCCCTACGGGGTGCAGCAGTTACGAAACCTCTACAATGCACGACAGTGTGATAGGGGTATCCTTCGTGCAACCCATTAGGGTTGCTTTTTTAGAGTGTAAGTAGTTTTAAGAATAAGGGGTGGGCAAGACCGGTGCCAGCCGCCGCGGTAATCCCGGCGCCCCAAGTGGTGGTCACGATTATTGGGCCTAAAGCATCCGTAGCCGGCTTAGTAAGTCTTTGGTTAAATCTGGCAGCTTAACTGTCAGCCTGCTGAAGATACTGCTTTGCTTGAAACTGGGAGGAGTTAGGGGAATTCCGTGGGGAGCGGTAGAATGTTTTAATCCATGGAGGACCATCTGTGGCGAAGGCGCCTAACTAGAACAGGTTTGACGGTGAGGGATGAAAGCTAGGGGAGCAAACAGGATTAGATACCCTGGTAGTCCTAGCTGTAAACGCTGCTTGCCAGATGTTGCATATCTTTCGAGGATATGCAGCGTCGTAATGAAGATGTTAAGCAAGCCGCCTGGGAAGTACGGTCGCAAGGCTGAAACTTAAAGGAATTGGCGGGGAGACACACAAGGGGTGGATGCTGCGGTTTAATTGGATTCTACGCCCGAAACCTTACCAAGAGCGACAGCAGGATGAAGGTCAGCCTAAATGGCTTACTCGACACGCTGAGAGGTGGTGCATGGTCGCCGTCAGCTCGTGTTGTGAAATGTTCTGTTAAGTCAGACAACGAGCGAGACCTGCGCCTTTAGTTGCTATTTACCTTTTTGAGGTAGAGCACACTAAAGGGACCGCGTTCGAAAGGACGAGGAAGGTGCAGGCAACGGTAGGTCTGTATGCCCCAAATCCCTTGGGCTACACGCGGCATACAATGGTCGGAACATCGGGATGCAACTTCGTAAGAAGAAGCCAATCCCTTAAATCCGATCTCAGTCCGGATCGTGGGTTGCAACTCACCCACGTGAAGCCGAAATCCCTAGTAACCGTGCTTTAGCATAGTGCGGTGAATATGTCCCTGTCTCTTGCACACACTGCCTGTCAAGCCAACCGAGTTGGGTTAGGATGAGGATTTATTTTTTTGGTAGATTCGAATCTTGATTCAGCGAGGCGGGCTAAGTCAACACAAGGTATCTGTAGGGGAACCTGCAGATGGATCACCTCCTTAAATTAGCGGTGAGGTCTTTTGGAAAATCATTTCCTTTAGCACCTCACTGCACAAGCATTTTTTGCTTACTCCTACGGAACATTCATTTGTTCTGTAGGAACTTACATCCTGCTAGAGTGCAAGCATGCAGGCTTGCGCTAAGAGAGTGTGGGCCGGTAGCTCAATCTGGTAGGGTGCCTGCCTTGCACGCAGGAGATTGGGGGTTCAAATCCCTCCCGGTCCATTATGATCCCTTCTTTAGATGAGAAGGTTTCACAGTCCCAAGAAACTATTCTTGCGACGAATCATACTCAAAGCATATCTCGAGAAACGCTCGAGAGGGCAACAGACTACCCAGTTTGTTGTTTTTGAGACCGCTGCGATCTTTGAGATCGTAGCAACGTGTTATTGAACACGCTTGATGTTCAATTGATGAAAGCAGCACACACAATAGAGACACCTTTTGTTGGATAGCTTGGCTCAGGAAACTGATGAGGGCCGTGGCAAGCTGCGATAAGCTCTAGGGAGACGCATGCAGTCTTTGATCT
>Ga0233431_1005523_pt1 | contig 12183 bp, 10 predicted proteins | sample SI_118_April2016_FD_179867 | JGI IMG/M metagenome (GOLD analysis project Ga0233431, IMG submission 179867) | Seawater microbial communities from Saanich Inlet, British Columbia, Canada - SI_118_April2016_200_MG | ecosystem: Environmental > Aquatic > Marine > Inlet | place: Canada: British...
AATGTTGATTTTGGATTTAAGGTATTTAAACTTGGAAATTCTATTTATAAAGATACTTTATTACATCCTGGCAAAATAACTCAAGAAAATTTAGAAGATTTTGCAGAATCAATTAAAACTGGGACATCTGAAGAAGATGTTTTATATAGTGTATTACTTGGGATGGGAATACCATTATCTGCAAAAGTTGAAATTAAAACAATTCAAAACAAAAAAGTATTTGTTGTAGCTGATGGTCTTTTAGTTGCATGTTTTGATAAAAATATTGATTTAAATTTAATCAAAGAATTAGCTAAGATTGAAACTACAGTCAAAGATCTTAAACCGAAGTTTGTCTTTAAAGAATCATCAATCAAAAATGATTCTGAAATGATGGGTATAATGGATTATTTGAAAAGTCAAATTTTCAAGACAACTACTGAATTAAAAGATAAGGTTAAGGTGATTTAAAATGAAAGAATTATTTTTCAAAAAACAAGATTTTCAACAGGAAGCAGTTGAGGCTATTTGTGATGTTTTTAATGGTGAATCTGGAGGGATATTTCAACATCAAGTTGGAACAGAGCAAGTAGATAATAGTCAAAAAATGCTCAAGGATAAAGATCTTAGAGTTCTTGGTTGGAAAAATGAAAAATTAATTCTTTCTGATGATGATTTAAGAAATAACATTCAAAACATCCAGAAAAGAAAAACTAGTGGTATTGAAGTAAATGAGATTACAGAAGAAGTAAACAAAGAAGATTTAAATTTAACCATAGAGATGGAAACAGGAACCGGTAAAACATATGCTTATATCAATACAATATTTGAACTGAATAAAAAGTATCAGTGGACAAAATTCATCATCGTTGTTCCAAGTATTGCAATCAGAGAAGGTATTTATAATTCTTTTAAAGATATGGAAAAACATTTTGAGATGGATTATGGAAAAAGAATAAACTATTTCATATTTGATTCAAAGAAAGATAAAGAAGGAAATCAATCTAGGAATTTTGCAACAGATGATGATATTAATGTTATGATTGTTAATATCCAAGCAATAAATAGATTTCAAAAAGATAAAGAAGATGCAGAAATGGGTAAATTTTCTAAAACTACAAATAATATCTACAAAAAATCTGAATCTGGTGTTGCAGCAATTGAATATTTAAGAAATACTAATCCAATTGTAATTATAGATGAACCTCAATCAGTAGAAGGAAAAAGTAAAAGTAATAAGGGAAAACAAGTGATTAGAAACCAATTAAATTCTTTATTTACCATTAGATATTCAGCAACCCATCTTGAAAAGTACGATATGGTTTATCGTTTGGATGCAATTGACGCCTTTAATAGAAAATTAGTAAAGAGAATAGAAATTAATGGAATTGAAATTGAGGGCTCAACATTAACTCATGGTTATTTTAATGTTAAAGAACTGATTATTAGCAAAAAAGATCCACAGGTAAGAATAGAGATTCAAACACCTGATTCTAAAAAAGTTATTAGAAAAATGTCTGTTGGCGATAATATTTATGTTAAATATTCTAAATTAGAACAGTATAAAAATTGGGTAATTGATGATATTGATCCCTTTAATAGAAGAATCATAATTAGGTCAGATGATGGAGAACAAGTTTTTTATGAGGGGATGCAATCTGGTGAACCTGAAGTCTTATTTAAAAGAAGAATTCAAATTAGAGAAACTATTAAATCACATTTAGATAAAGAAATGATGAATTATAAGTTGGGAATAAAAACATTATCCTTATTTTTTATTGATTCTGTTAAAAAATATAAAGATTATATTGAAGGAAAAGCTGTTGATACAGAGTATGCTGAAATTTTTGTTGAAGAATATTCTGATTTAATCAATAAATTTTCTGAAATTCATCCTGAGATGGCTGATTATTGGAAAAATATTGAGGTAAATAGAACTCATCAAGGTTATTTTTCAATTGATAAAAAAAGTGGTCAACTAAAAGACCCCACACTTTCAGGAAAAGGTAATGAAAAAATTTGTAATGATGTTGATCCTTTTGATGAGATAATGAGAAATAAAAAAGGATTATTGGATCTTAAAAACCATACTCGTTTCATTTTCTCACATTCTGCTCTTAAAGAAGGATGGGATAATCCAAATGTATTTCAAATTTGTATTTTAAGAGATAATGAATCCGGGGAGATTAAAAGAAGACAAGAGCTCGGAAGAGGTTTAAGACTTTGTGTTAATATAAATGGTGGAAGAATGGATTCTGAAACTCAAAACTTTGACCATAGTAAAGTAAATATTTTAACAGTAATAGCAAATGAATCTTATGAATCATATGCTAAAGCACTTCAAGATGATTATGCTAAATCTTTAAAAACTAGGCCTTTTAAAATGACTATTGAGGTCTTAAAAACTCAAAAATTAAATGGAAAAGAAATTGATTCTAATTTAGCTGCAGAGATTTATAGAGTTTTTAGAAACAATAATTATATAACAATAGAAGGAGATTTTACAGATGTTCTTAAACAAGATTTGAAAGATAAAGAGTTTAAATTAGATGAATCAATTATTGAACATAAAGAAGAATTGATTCAAATCACAAATAAACTGCTTAACAATTCAATAAAGACTGGGGATGGTAAAAAAAATAAAATTGATTATGCTAAATTACAAAATCAAAAAATAAATGATCCTGATTTTAAAAAATTATGGTCATATATTAACACTAAAAGTTATTATACTGTTGATTTTGAAACACCAGAACTAATTAAAAATGCAATAAAGCGTATCGATGAAGGATTGTATGTAAGTGATATATATATTAAATCTGTTAAAAAGATATTAAAAGAAAAATTAGAAAATAATGAGTTAGAATATCTTAACTCCAAAAATATGAAAGGTTCTGAGTTACCTGAAACCGTTGTAGAAAGTTATATTTCAGATAACATTAAGATTGATATACTTGCGAAAATAGTTGATAACACGAGATTAACTAAAAAAACAATCATAAAAATACTACAAGGGATTAATAGAGTTAAATTCAAATTATTTCTAAAAAATCCAGAGGAGTTTATTAAAAATATTTCAAGAGTTATTAATGATGAAAAAGCAAGAATAATTGTTAAAGATAATTTAAAAAATGTTGAATATTTTAAAACAGATCAAAAATTAGTTCTTAGTGAAACATTTGAGAAAACAATTCCGGTAAATAAAGAAAAAAGAATTTATACACCAGAAAGGCACATTTATGATATGTTAGAATGGGATTCTGAATCTGTTGAAAAAAAAATTGCAGAATGGGCAGATAATTATCCAGGATTAAAAGTTTTTGCTAAGATTCCAAAAAATAGGTATAATATTCAAACTCCAACAGATAATTTTAGTCCTGATTGGATGATGGTGTTTAAGAAAGGAACAGTAACACATACTTATTGTGTTTTTGAATCAAAATTTGATTCTATTGACTTAGATTCAAGTAGGCGTGAAAAAGAGAATTGGAAGATAGCATGTGCAAAAAAACATTTCAATGCAATATCTGACAATCAATTTATATTTAAAGTTGTTAGCTCTCCAGAAGATATCAAAAGAGAGATTAAAATTGAGTAGTTTTGATGAACTAAGAAATAAATTGAAATTTATTTGTTATTGTTAGGTGAAGAAAGTTATTAAGAAGCTTATCCATCATTAAAAGTAACAATAACAGGCATATGATCACTATATTCTTTCCAATCATTAAATTCACCGATTGTAACATGATTTAATCTTTTAATAAAAAGATCTGATGCAAAACAATAATCATTATGGAAGGGTTTTTCTAACTTTTTCCATTGAAAAAGTGTTGGTCTTGTTTCACTGCCTAATTTTTCATTATAATGTATGTGATATGTGCTTCTTATCTTTTTTTTATTTAAAAATCCACACACTGTTGTGATTCTTGCAGGATCTTGGTATCCGTACTTTATTTCTATATTCTTATCCATATTAAAATCACCAATTATTATGCTTGGTTCATCAAGAAGTGTTGCATAATAATCTAAAGCTAATTTTAATTGTCCAATATATTCTTCTTTGGGATTATCTACTTTCTTAGTCCAAACAGCAAATAGATTAAAGTTTAATAAACCTTTGACTTTTATAGGAATAACATATTTAAAAGAGTCATTATACATCTCATGAAGTTCAAAATCATAGTTTGAATAAGAAAAAATCCCAATGCCTTTATTTTGATTATCACCAAACCATAGGTGTTTAGATGTTTGTTCATTTATCTTTTCACATTCTGAAACAACAAGGATATCTGGTTTGAATTTAAGTATTTGTTCTGCTTTTTTCCTGAAAGCCATATTACAATTCCAGCCGATTATTTTCATTATGTTTAGTTAAGGTGTAGTTTATATAAACTTTTCTTAATTCCTCTTAAATTTAAGGTAACTTTTATATATCTTATAACCATTACTTAACACATGCCTGAAAAAAGAACAAATATCCCCAAACAAATTCAATTAAAAGTCTGGAATAGAGATAATTGGACTTGTAGGTATTGTGGTAAACCAGTTTTCTTTGCTCCTGCATTAAAGCTTCTGGATAAGAAATCTCCAAATCATGGATATTATCATCCTAATGGTAAAGAAGAGAATATGTTGCCTTTATTTCAGCGTGGGTGGGCTAGTGTAGATCATGTTGAGCCAAAATCAAAAGGTGGTGAAGATTCTATGGATAATTATGTTACTGCATGTTGGGGATGCAATCTTAAGTGGGGGCAAAAAACACATTCTGAAGGAAAACATAAACCTAATGAGTTAAATAAATCAAAAGTAGATTGGGATGGATTTTCCTCTTTGTATTTGAGGTTAAGTGATCATGAAGATGTGTGGACAAAACTGTTAAAAAAAGAGATAAAATAATTATAATTAAAAATTATACTGGAAAAAAGAGTGAAGAAAAAAAGAAAAACATAAGTGAGATTTATTCGATAGATTCTAAAAACATAAAAACACCAAAAGATCCAATAGATGATATATATTTAGATGATGTTAATTTTGATTTGTTTTTTAATTGGAAACTAGTATGATATAGGTTGAAACAGTTTATAGTTTTATACTAAAATAAGCAGTTTCAACCTCTTCTACGATATTTTAAAAGTTCTTTATTTGAAATAATCCTTAATTCTATTAATTGATGTAATATTGCGTTTGGCTCTCTATAAAGACTACGTGCTATATTTTGAATATTTTTATTCTTTAAAAACAAACTTTTTAATTTATTATTTTCTTTATAAGTCCATATATTTCCATGATTTGGAGGTTTTGTTTTTGTTTTTATAAATCCCAATAATCCTAACTTAATAAGCCTATGTTTGATAGCATCTTGATCTCTTCTGTGAATTTTAGCCATTTTCTCAATGGTGTAACCACCATAAAACTCTTTTTTAAGTTGATAGATTTCTTTTCTTTCCCAAGGTGTTCCTGTTCGATCTCCTGGTCCAACAGGAAGAGGAAGAGGATGAGGATGAGGATGAGGATGAGAAGTTATAATATGCTTAATCAAGGAAGATAATATAATAATTAAGATTATAATAAAACCTAAGATAATTATGCTCTTTAGCTTTTTCTCGCAGAAATTATGTTTTCTTGAACAACCATATTCATAAAAAAAAGTTTCTGAAGGACAACCTGCATCTACACAACAGGTTTCAGATGTTTCTCCTTTCTCTTTAATTCCATTACCACAATCATGAATTATTATCTGAAGCTCTTTAAACTCGGTGTATTTTTTACCATCAAGATAATAATTGATATTTGCATTAATAATTGACTCTGTTCCTGATATCCCTTCTATAGAGAATATAATGTCTTCCTTACCACCTGAAGCAAGAATTTTTCTATCTAACTTACAAATACTACCTCCACATTGATCAGCAACTTCCACAGATTTTATCTCTAATCCATTTCCAACAGTAAGTGTGAGATCAATATTTATATCTTTGTCCTTATGAAGATTTGCTACACTTAATGACACTTTCCCCATCTCTCCAATATTAAGTGAAGGTTTTGATAGTGCTGCTTCAAAAATAACATTGTTATCTAACGCAAAAATAAATGAACTACTTAAAACAAATAAGCATAATATGATAATTAATTGTTTTTTCATTTTTCACATCCATAATTTCTTAATTAAAATAATTCCAATACAAAAAAATAAAAAAATAAAAAATTAATTTCTCCTTGAACTTTTACCCAAAAGATACGCAACAGCAAGTACAATAAGTAGTACCATTAAAATATATCCCCATACAGGTACTCCACCAAAACCAGGTGCTGTTATATCTACTTCTGATGCATTACATGTTTCTTTTCCATCTGGACAGTTAACTTCTGCATCTTTATGTGCTTTAACAAAAGGAACTGTTTTATCAAGTCTAATTTCCCTATATTGCTCATCAGTTAGTGTATCAACCCATTCTGCATTCATCTTTTTGTACTTCTTTTCAACTGAACCACCATTTGTAGAACTTAATACACCACTTATTTTTACATCAGCACTTTCTTCTGTTGCAGAAACAAGTTCAACATCTAACCCACCAACTGTAGCAGAACTTCCTACATCCATTTCTTTAGGGATACCATTAACATTTATCTTTGCTTTTGCAGGAACTGCTTCTATTGTCACAGTTGTTTCTTCATTAGTACTTTCTTCAACTGCTGGTGTAAAAGAAACTAAATTAACCTTATATCCAGAGACATCAGTTTCAGCAAGACCTATTGTTCCATCATAGCTGATTTCTTCAACGCTTGTTTCTCCTTGTATTGTAATCTCCTTATATGGTGCATATTTGATAGTACAACCTGTTTGTTTATCACCTGGTGAATCAGCTTCTATTGTTAATGAAAGAGCTTTTTGTGATGGACCTGTGTCCATAAAAAACTTTTCACTGACATACTGAGCACCACTACCGCTTCCTACACCTAATGTTGAGGAAACAACAGCGTCATCTGGGCTTTTACACCACAGAAATCCTTCAATCTTACTATTAAAGTCTGTATTAACTACATCAAAAATCAATTCAGCAGACTTTTCTCCAGCAATACCTGGATTTGTCCTTTTTAATTGTATACTTAAGCCAGCTGCACTAACTACGCTAACAAGCATAAGTGCTACAACCAAAAAAGTAAATATTGTTTTTAATCTCATTTTTATCACTCCATATTGTTTTTTACGATCTTCCCCATTTGGGAATATAGTTATTATAGGATGAAACAGTATATAGTTTTATAGTGAAACAAGTTGTTCCATCGGGTATAACAAGCAAGTGCTATGGTATATCCTTAATGTATCCCAACATATTCCAACATTTCGTGAAGTATATGATTCAATTTTTTGTCTAATTCTTTATAATCTTCTTCTAACAATCTTTTTAATAGTTCAGGTGACTCATCCCAAAATACCAGTAGTTCTTCCATTCCATACTCTTTCTTAATATAGTTTATAGTATGTAAACTTAAGTAGATATCATCAATATATCCTTCAGCTGCATATAATTCTTCAGGAAAAACGTCTTTAGGCAATATAAAATAGGCAATTGTAGAAGAAATTTTATGTCTATCTTTTTTAAAAAGATTCTTTGAATCCAATAACTTACAAAGCAAATTGTATATTAATGGTGCATTGACAATCATATGCTTAAATTTACCATCATAATCTTTTGTATTCTCCAACAAAATGTCAAAAAATTGTGTCTTATTTTTAAGTTTCTTCTTAACTTCTTTTTCGTTTATCATTATAAATTACCTGCTTATTTTTTTCTTCTTTTATTCTTTTTTGCTTTTTTTTTAGATTTTAATTCTTCATCTTTTTCAAATAAATGTAACAAGTTTACATGTTTTTTTTTATACTTAACAGATTTACTACATTTACTACAAACAGTTTTTCCAACTTCCATATGTTTATTGCAGTTAGGGCAATGTTCAAACTTTAATTTTTTTGTCTTTACGATATCTATAACATGTGGATGAAAGATTTTATATACCACAATAAATATTCCCAAGGCAATTAATAAAAAGAATATTGAAAATCCTTTTTTTAATTTACGATTACATGTATTTTCTTTGCATACATTAGTGCTTAAGATTTTATCTTGGATACATTTACAATCTTGGCAACAATTTTGTGGAGTTTCTCCAGCAGTACATTTTTTATCACCACAATTACTAACTGTTATTTCAAGGTTATTAATATTGGGAATAGTCCTTTCAATTTTGTCATCCATAAAATAAACTACTTCAGCACTTAAAGAACCAACAATTGCTGTTTTTCCCTCTAATTCAAGTATAATTGTTTTTCTGTCTTTTTCAGGTATTTCTACAAAGCTTTTACATTGATTTCCAGAACAATCCATGCCACCATCAACTGAAGTAATATCAAAACCATTACCTATATCTATAGCAAGATTTGTATTTACTATTTTATTTAGATTATTACCAACACTTAATGTTACACGTGTTTGTTCACCAACTTTAATTATGTGCTTATTTGCAGAAAGTATTACATCAAGAGTATTTATACACTTATTATTATCACTGCAATATCCTGATTTACATTCAAAATCACAATTACATTTTATATTTTCATTTAAGATTCCATATTTTTTGCATTCTAAAATAGAACCACACAATTTATAACCATTTGAACAACCACAATGTCCGTCTTGACATCCCGTATTATTACAATCTTTATAAACTCTTGGAGTTATATCCACCTTTTTCGTATTACAATTTCCATTTTTGCATAGACCTGATAATTCATGCCCTTTTTCCAATACATTGGTCTTACTTGGAGAACAGATGAATCCTTCACCATAAATCTGTTTTGATTCACAATCTTCATTTTTTCTACACTCCACACATTTTTGACTTACACAATAACCTTCTCCGCAACTATCACCTAAAAATGCACAATTTTTAGAAGTACCTAGTAATACACAGTGTCCACCTTCTGCACACAAATGTCCTAAGCCGCAAATGATGTCTTCAGGACAACTTTTACAATTTTCACCTGAATCTGGTTTACCATTACCACAATATCCCTCACAAACAATATTATTACATTGTTCATAACTTTCACATGCAGCATCTTGAGGACAGCTTAAACAATTCTCTCCATCATCTATTTTACCATTACCACAAAATACTTTACAGACATTATCTTCACATTTTTCATAACTTTTACATACAACATCTTGTGGGCAATTTGAACATGTTTCCCCTGGATCTTTCTCTCCATCACCACAAATAAGAATACATTCATGATTTATACATTCTGTATCATCAGAACAAGAAACAATTGGACAATAACCATAATATAAATTATATATAACATTTGACTCATATGGTTGTTCTGATACAACAGATTTAAGAATAAAGTCTATATTATCTACCCCTTTTCCTGAACTTGGTGTGACATAATTAAAATGACACGTATATTTAATCCAATCTATAGTAGATTCTGTAGTATATTCATAAGTATTTCCTTTTGAATCAATGCATTCTACACTTGAAGGTGCTGAACCAACAAAAGTTGCTCCTCTAACAAATTCAAAATTATAATTGTAATTTAAATATTCATTAAAAGGACCATCTGTTGTAGCAGAGACTAATATTAAAAATAGTGTCAAAATAAGCAGGTACAAAATAACTTTTTTTATTTTAACTTGTAACATTTTTTAAAGGTTTATTTTTTAACTATTACACCCTAAAATTCTCATTAAATTTTTGTTTAGATTAATTCTATTTTACCATCAATTAGCAAATGTGAAACAAAACCAGCAAAAGCAAATATTGCAATAGCATAATTAAAATACAATAAAGGCAATGAAAAAAGTAAACCAGCAGTTATTGTATGTATAAATTTCCTATGTCCTACAAATTGTAGAATAAGTAATATACTTGCAATTGATATTGCAAGGATTTTTAAACCAAATAATACAGAGATTATGATTATTACCAAACTAATAGTTCTAAATATATTGCTAATCTTACTAGAAGAGATATCTATATCAGGAAGAATTGAATAAACAAATAATATTGGTATCGCAGAAATAAGTTCTAAAGTAGTAAATCCAAAAATATTATATTTCCCACTAACAAAGGCTATTGCTGCTGCAAATATCAAACCAAATATAATATGAAATTTATAACCTGCCATTTTATTTTTTAATAAACCATTCTTGTAATAAGATCAAGTTTGTATTTCCACTTGGTCTCACTTCAATAAGAGTTCTCTCCTCCAGTCTTTTAATTATCCTTGATAATGTTGCTTTGCTTATACTTGTATCTTTATGGATTTTAGATTGATATAATTGGTGTTTATTTCCTAATAAGAGTATAATCACTTCTTTTTCTTTATCTTCAAGTGTTTTTAAAATATCCTTTTTGCCTTTTGTAATTCTCTTTGTAATTTTAAAATAACCCTTTTTCATACAAAAAAAGATTACTACAAATAAGATTATTGTCAACAAGCTATAAAAACCAATTTTTATAAGATCAACACCCCTATTTAATATATTGTTATAAGTTACTTCAATTTTTGTATCTTCATCACTTTTGAGATCAAACTTCCAACCAATGTTAATCTTGCCATTTTCAGAAAATATAAATCCATCATCAGAGAATTTGCTAATAGTTACAGTACTTGGAAGGGAGAGTATTAAACCAGCTTTATATACCTTATCCACATTTATATCTTTATATTTAGGGATAGAATAAGTTATTGACCAAATATCATTATTTTTTGAGGTTAAAGTATTTGTAAGATACTGAACATTTACTTTATAATCCTTCATTTTCATTCTTGGTTGGATTATAATCTCTGTTCCTAATATAGCAAATTTAAGTTCCTCATCTTCATCTTTAACAATAACTGAATCTGGAGAAAATACAGGAACAGAAAAAGTTTCTTTTATATCAGTAGTATCTAATATTATATGATTTATAACTTTGGCAACTCCATCGTTATATACTTCTATTTCTGTATTAAAACTTGTTATTTCATAAGCATAAACAGAAGTAGAAAATAAGAGTAATATCACCAATAGTATTGTTGTTGTTTTACTTAACATTTTCATATTACCCATTTAATATAATTATTTTTATTAGTAATCACTATAACTATAACACTACCACCCCTATACATACAAGTAATGTTATATTTAATCATTTATAAATTTATTTCAAAAATTGTCTTGTTTATTGTAGACAATTACTATTAATCAAATTACTTCTTAACTACCCTAAAATTAATCTGAAAATGAATGAAAGAATAATTAGTATAAACAGTATAAGCAATAAAAGAAATATCCAATTAAAAATATGAGTTAAATCACCATCATCATTACATTTTTCATTTAAAAAACTAAAAAGATGATATTTTTCTACACCTGTATCTTTACAGCAATTCTCTTTTGTTTCACTAAAATCAATATTGCCATCCCCACAAAAAAAGATGTGGACATCTAAGTTATTAACTAGATTTGATTCTATTTTGTTTTTATAAGGAAATGTAACTTTACCATAAACACTCGTATTTTTTTCACCAAGGGCAAGCAATTTTACTTCTACTGCTTCATTACTTAAATCTGCAATAGTATATGTTCCAATACATTGGCTACCTTTGATATTTTGACACCCAGTACTTTCAGAAAATGTTAATCCATCCCCAGCTTCAAGTATAAAAGTAACTTTAACATCTTTATTTAGATTAACATTACTTGCAACTAGATTACAAGATAATTCTTCTCCTTTTTTAACATTAGTTCCAGAAGAACATTTTAATCCAGGATCCATTAATTTTTGACATTTTTCATTATAACAAACAGACTCTTTGCACTCAAAATCACAACCACAAGTATTATCTAATTCAACAGAATTAAGTATTTCAAAAGAATTTGTTTTCATACAATAATCTTTACCATCTGGTGGATGATTTGGATCAGGTTGACATGTATTTGAGTTACAGATAAGATTATCCCCACATTGAAAATCACAGCCACAATCTGAATTAAGTGATAATTCACTTATTTTTTTAAAATTACTATTACAACATTTCATTCCATCAGGTGGATTATCACAATCCTCAATTATTTTTCCATTATCACATTTATGATTATTTCCTGGTTTACAATCAGTTGGGCTGTTAATACAATTTTCACCAACTTCAGT
>Ga0233431_1005525_pt1 | contig 12178 bp, 12 predicted proteins | sample SI_118_April2016_FD_179867 | JGI IMG/M metagenome (GOLD analysis project Ga0233431, IMG submission 179867) | Seawater microbial communities from Saanich Inlet, British Columbia, Canada - SI_118_April2016_200_MG | ecosystem: Environmental > Aquatic > Marine > Inlet | place: Canada: British...
GGTCTTGAGAAATCGTCTCTTTTTAAGACCACGACCATCAGTTCCGCCAATCTGGATCGGGGGAAGAACAGGGTTTTGTTTGAAATTAAGCTGGGAAGGTAGTGTGAGTATGCATGACACGATTTACCTCCTCCTTAATAAATGGAATAAGGCTGAAAAAAATAGGCAATCATAAAAGAGATGGATATTTTCGACATGATCTGTCACACCGCACCAGCCTGAACCCGAAAGACAGTACAGCAGTGGAGAATTACTGGAGATGCTGCATCAGTCCTTTACCAAAAGTCATAACCTACTTGCTCAGTTTAAAAAGGAGCCGGTAAAATGAGCGAGGAAATTCAGACAACATCAAGCAAGCTTGAACCGCAATTTACCAAGGTTCTGACACAGATACAGCAAGCCAGACAAAGGGCATACAGCCAGGTTAATAAAACGCTTGTAGCGCTTTACTGGAATATTGGCCAATATATTTCCAGGCAAGTACAAAATAATGGCTGGGGCAAAGGGATTGTTGAAGAGCTATCGGTTTTTCTAAAATATAGAGATCCAAATATTAAAGGCTTTTCTGCACGAAACATTTGGACAATGAAACAATTTTACGAGACATATCAACAAGAGAAAAAACTGCCATCACTGATGGCAGAATTAAGCTGGACCCATAACCGAAGAATAATGAGCCTGAAAACAGCAGAAGAACGTGAGTTTTACCTGCTTTTGTGCAGTCAGCGAAAATACAGCATCCGGGAGCTGGAACGTCTGATTAACAGCGGGACTTTTGAACGAACCATGCTGGCGGATCAAAAGCTATCAGAGACCGTCAAACAACTGCCTCAACCGGTAGAGGGGGTATTCAAGGATAGCTATATCTTTGATTTTTTAGACCTTCCTGTTCCCCATAAGGAGAAAGAACTGCAACAAGCCCTGGTCGCTTCTCTTAAAGATTTTATTCTTGAGCTGGGGATCGGGTTTTCTTTTATCGGCCAGGAATACCGCCTGCAAGTGGGTACGGATGATTTTTTCATTGACCTGCTTTTCTTTCATCGGCAGTTACAATGTATGGTTGCCTTTGAACTCAAAACTAAAAAATTCAACCCCGCGCATTTAGGGCAACTGGAATTCTATCTCGAAGCTCTGGACAGAGATGTCAAGCTGTCCCACGAGAACCCAAGTATCGGCGTGCTGCTATGCCGGGAAAAAAATGATGAGGTAGTCAAATACGCCCTCAGCCGTTCCATCAGTCCCGCCATTATTTCAGATTATGAAACAAAGCTGATTCCTAAAGAGGTTTTGAGGAAAAAGCTGAATGAGTTTTATGAATTGCTGGAAGGGAAGGAGGCGGAGTAGTGGGTGGCCTTGAAAATGTTTTCTTAAAAGATATATGCCATTTTGAAAAGGGTGCAACAGGATTAGCTAAGGCAATACCTGGTGATTACCCTTTGGTGGCTACTGGAGTTAAACAACGCAGTTCTGACAATTTTCAATTTGACACGAGAGCTGTATGCATTCCTTTGATATCATCGATGGGTCATGGACATGCCAGCTTAAAGAATGTCCATTACCAAGAAAGAAAGTTTGCCCTCGAAACCATATTAGTCGCCCTTACAGCAAAAAACGACGACATGCTTGATATTCAATATCTGAATTTATATTTGTCTGAATTAAAAAATCAAATATTAGTACCATTGATGAACGGTGCTGCCAATGTTACACTCAAAAAGGGTAAAACTTGCAGGGGCGAATCATCATTCGCCCGGATACAGGTGCAGTAGAGAATGCAGTTAGGGAAACGGGAAAAACTTTTTGTCCAGCTGGCCGTTTTTGCGGTAGCGGCGTTCTGTCTTCTTCAGTTCGGGGTCTTTCCCGTTCTGGCGGATCGTAAACGCTTGCAGAAGAGCATCGCCGCAAAGGAGAAGGGCCTGGAAGAAATGGTTCGGCTGTCTCAGGAATATGCGATCCTCAAACAACGATCCCATACCGCAGAAAATGTCATCAAGAGAAGGCCGCCCGGATTCACCCTTTTCTCATTCCTTGAAAAGGCCGCAGGCAAAGCCGGGGTTAAACGCCATATCAAATACATGAAACCCTCTTCGGCGAAAGGTGACGGCGGGTGGAAAGAGACCATGGTGGAAATGAAGCTGGACAAGATTTCCCTTAAACGACTTATGGATTATTTGGTTCTTATCGAGTTATCAAAAAAAGCCATTCAAATCAAGCGATGCGCCGTAACTGAAAACAAAGGACAAAAAGGCACACTGGATGTGATCCTCCAGGCAGTCACTTTTGAGGCTCCATGAAAACAGGGTTAAAATACGCAAGCTACGCGCTTTACGCTATTCTGGTGGCGGTGTTGCTCCTTTACGTCCGCTTCCCATCAGAGACATTTCAATCGTACCTGGTGCAAGAGGCAGGCCGGATGGACCCGCAGGTTATTTTTTCCACCCGATCACTTGATCCCTCGTTTCCACCCGGATTGAGGCTGCAAGAGCCGGTCTTTGCCCTGAAAGAACGCCCTGGAACCGCTTTTTTTGAAGCCCGGGACCTGTCTGTCAATCCCGGAATCGGATCACTTATTCTGGGAAACACCACCTGGTTTTTTGATGCCCGTGCCTATGGCGGCATCATTAACGGCCATATTCAATCTGGAGAGGACGGTGAGATAGACGGCTTTTCCCTCTCCCTTGAAAAAGTGCACATCCATGAATACGCGTTTCTGCCTGATTTTGGGATGGGTAATTTTGGTGGAACCCTCAAAGGAAACATCACATACAAGGGCCCGCCGGACCGTATCGCAATGGGGGACGGGACCGGGGATATTCATATTTCAGAAGGAAAAATAGACCTTTTAAACCCCTTTCTGGGCCTTGAGAGGCTTCCTTTCGGGAAATTGAACGTACAATTCACCTTGAAGAAGGGAACGGTTAACCTGACCTCGGTATCCCTTGACGGAAAAGGGTTTCAGGGGTCCCTCTCCGGAACAATCCGTTTGAACCGGATCGTGGACCGCAGCCGGCTTAATTTAAAGGGAACGATCGAACCCATTGAGGCTTTTCTTGAGACCCTGAAAGGGGGTCCGGCCCTATTGGGTCTTTTTCGAGGGGGCCGTAACGGCCTAAGGCGGTCCTTCGTTATTCAAGGCACCTTCAGGTCGCCGAAATTCAGGTTTATGTAAAACCTTTTTTAAACGGGCGAATGATGATTCGCCCCTACGTGGAATTATGACCCGATTTTCCGAAATCCTGTTTAACCTCATTGCCCTGTTTATCGCTGTCTATATGGGTGTGGATATTTTCTACCGGTTTATGGATGCACAGCTGTTGACGGTAAAATCCCCGGAAACAGCGGCCGGGACCTTCAGAACCCGAGCAATGGAAAAGCAGCCGTCCCCCGCCCATTATGATAAAATCGGCCAGCGGGGTCTTCTGGGCGGACCCGACACAGGCCGGGAAGAAAAAACGGAAGAAATGGGTGCGGAACAGATTGCGGCGTTGAAACCCACGAGCCTGAACATCGTTTTGCTGGGGACGGTCTCCGGTCCCCAACGGGTTGCCTTTGCCGTCATGGAGGAAAAAGGCAAAAAGAAACAGGGCCTCTACCAGACCGGAGACATGGTGCAGGGGGCCTTGATCAAAAAGGTCATGAGGGGAAAGGTAATTCTCGAGGTTAAGGGAAAAGATGAAATTCTCGAAATGGAACAGGCCAAAACCGGGAAACGGGGATCCCGAGGGGCCGGCGCCGGGCGCCGGGGTGATGGATACACCATTACAGTGGGGCACGATGATCTTCAAAAATCCCTTGGCAACATCAATTCCCTGCTGACCCAGGTCCGCATCCGACCCCTCATCAAGAACGGCAAGCCGGACGGATTGGTTCTTTCCCACGTGAAACCGGGGTCCATATTTGCCAAACTGGGCCTTAAAAACGGCGATGTGGTCAGGAAAATAGACAATAAATTGATCAAAAGCCCGGATGACGCTTTTGCCTTCTACAACCGGCTCAAGTCCGGCGCTGAGCTTTCCCTGGAAATCGACCGTGGCAATGAAACGAAAACCCTCAATTACCGATTTGAATAGACCATGTATAAAACCTTTTTCGGATTTAAAGAACATCCCTTCAACCTGACCCCTGATCCCCGGTATCTCTATCTGAGCCGCTATCACCGGGAGGCCCTGGATCACCTGCTTTACGGCATTAATCAGCGAAAGGGGTTTATCGCCATCACCGGCGGGGTGGGAACGGGAAAAACCACCCTGTGTCGCGCCCTCCTGGACCACCTGGATGATACCACAAAAAGCGCGCTCATCTTCAGCTCTTTTGTCTCCGACATGGAGATCCTCAAATCCATCGCCCACGAGTTCGGCGTCACCCTTCCCGAGGAAACGGATAGCAAAAACGCCTTGCTCGATGCCATCAACCATTTTCTGTTGGGTGTTTTCAGGGAAGGGGGCAATGCGCTCCTGCTGATCGATGAAGCCCAGAATCTGTCCCGAACGGTCCTTGAGCAAATTCGAATGCTATCCAATCTGGAAACGGAAAAGGACAAACTGATTCAGATTGTGCTGGTGGGTCAATCGGAATTGAAAGAGGTTCTCTCGGCCCATTCACTCAGGCAGCTGGACGATCGCATCACCGTGCGGTATCATTTGAAGCCTCTGGATCAAAAAGATGTTCAGGGTTATGTGGAACATCGCCTGGTGGTGGCGGGGGGGAAAGGGGATGTGCGCTTCTCCGACGGCGCTTTCAAGCGGATATTCGCCTATTCCGGGGGCAATCCAAGAAAGATCAACGCGGTCTGTGATCGGGCTCTCCTTCTGGCCTACACCGCTGAAAAACGAACTGTTTCGGGAAAAATGACGGCCAGGGCGATCTTGGATCTTCGCGGCGGCATTGACGCGGATGGGGACCACCCCCCCGGTTCACGGCAATGGACCTGTTGGAAGTGGGTCCTGCCGGCGGTTCTTTTTTTCATGATCGCCGCAGGGATAGGCCTCTTGAAGGATGAAGGCGGAAGGCGGAAGGATGAAAATGGCTCTCCCTCATCCTTCATCCCTCATCCTTCATCCCTCATCCCCAAACCGGACCCATCCCTCTTTCTGACGAAAAGACAAAGCATTGCCGGACTGTTTGATCTGGCTGAAGGGTCAATATCCCCCGAAGATGATCACAGCAGCATTCAGATGAGCCTGGTGTCATTTCCACTGTCGGTCGAGTATTACACCCTGTTGAAAAAACCTTTCAGAATCGACACGCCGGTCCATATGCACCTTGGACCTGCGGCTTGTCTTCTGATCCGTCACGTAACGCCGGAGGGCGCCGTCGCATTGGATGCGGATGGCAACACACAAAACCTCACACGGGATTTCATCCTGGAGCACTGGGGCGGTCAAGTGACTTGGGTATACCCATACGTCGACAACCGCTTTTTTTTGAACCAGGGGATGCAATCCCCGGCTGTTTTGACCCTTCAGGAACTTTTGCAGAATCTGGGGTACCTGGTAACCCCGAACGGTTTTTTTGACCAGCAGACCTGTGAAGAAGTGAAAAAATTTCAGGATGAATTTGGTCTCAAGGCGGACGGGGTGGTGGGTTCCCGGACCCTGGCCCTCCTGTATCAGATGGCGGACAAACAGCATGAGCTACATCCATGAGGCTTTGAAAAAAGCTCAGGTTGAACGGGACCTGGGAAAAGGGTCCTACAGCAGCATACCGGCGCCCGGGAGGAAAAAGTCCTTTTTTACCGTTAAAAGGACTCTTTTTCTGGCAGCTTCCCTGTTGATGGTTTTGCTTGCTTTTGCGGGCTATTCGTGGTGGGATCAAATGACAGAGGACAGAAGGCGGAAGGATGAAGGCGGAAGGATGAAGGCGGAAAATGGCTCTCCGTCATCCATTCATCCTTCATCCTTCATCCTTCATCCTTCGTCTGCAACGCGGAGGCCGGAGGAAAAAAGGGAAAATATCACCGAAAGCTATCAAAAAGCACGGGCGTTTCATCGGGAAGGCCGCCTGCCCGATGCCGGAATATGGTATGAAAAGGTCATTTCCATGGACCCGGGTCACGTTGAGGCACTCAATAATCGGGGCGTGCTGCACCTCCACAAAAAGAACTATTCAGCGGCCCGAAAGTGTTTTGCAAAAGCAATCCGTTTAAAACCCGATTACGTGGATCCCTATTACAACCTGGCCTGCGTTTCAGCCGCCGGGGGCCAGGTGAAACAGGGCCTTCGATATCTGGGAAAAGCCATTTCCATGGACCCCGGTGTCAAAGGATGGGCGCAAAAAGATCCGGATCTGGATCCGTTGAGGACATCACCCCGGTTCCGGGAGATGGTGGTGGGAAAAGATAAACGTCGAACATCGAACATTGAACGTACAACGTCCAATAAAAAAACGTCAAATACAGGTACTCCAGCGAAGTAGGTTTCATCATTTCCCGGGGTAATTTTGTGTCACTTCAGTGGTTATAAATCATGAGCTATCTTGAAAAATTTTGTTTTTTTTCTGTTGTTTGGGTGGGCATCGGGTGTTTCTTGACCCCTGCCCCGGTTGAGGGTGCCCGTGTGACGGGAGAAGAGGGCGTGGCCCCTGCCGTTCCGACACGGGCCGTTCAAATACAGAAACCCGCTTCGCCTACGCCCATAAAGGCCCCGGTTACCGTCCGGAAGGAAAAATCAAAACTGAAGTCGGATGAGCCGGAACCCGCTGTGACCATCGATTTCGACCAGGTGGATATTCCCATTTTCATCAAGTTTATCAGCGAACTGACCGGGAAAAATTTCGTCATCGACAAAGGGGTCAGGGGCAAGGTGACCATTATAAGCCCCAACAAGATCAGCGTGAGTGAAGCCTACAGGGTTTTTGAATCGGTCCTGGAAGTCCATGGTTTTACCACGGTGCCGTCAGGGAACATTATCAAGATCGTTCCTGCGGCCAGCGCCCGCACCATGAGCGTGAAAACCCGACTGAGGCGGGAGGCTCTGGATTCGGAAGACAAGGTGGTCACCCAGCTGATTCCCCTGCGGTATGCGGAGCCGGACGAACTGAAAAAGCTGTTTGCTCCGTTTATCAGCAAGAGCAGCGTCATGGTTTCCTACCCCCCCACCCGAACCCTGATTGTCACGGACGTGCAGTCCAACATCAAACGTCTTATGGGTCTTGCCCGGGCCATTGACGTGGAAGGCGTGGGCGAGGAAATCTCCCTCATTCCCCTGGAATATGCCAGCGCCGGCCCCCTGGCCAAGTCATTAAACGCGGTTTTCGAGCGGCGAGCCGTGAAACAGAAGCGTTCCGCGGGCCCTCAGACCGTCACCAAAATTGTGGCCGATGAAAGGACCAACTCCCTGATTGTCGTGTCATCGGAAGACAATGCCGCCAAAATTCGAAAACTGGTGAAGCTCCTGGACAAAGAGGCGCCGCGAGGCCAAGGCGACATCCATGTGTACTATCTGCAGCATGCCAATGCCGAGGACCTGACCAAGGTGTTGACCTCCCTTCCGTCCAAGAAATCAGATGCCAAGAACAAGGGGAAAGCCCCCATTCTGTCCAAGGAAGCACGGATTGTGGCGGACCAGGCCACCAATTCCCTGGTGATCATGGCGAGCCCGGATGACTATCTTGTTCTGGAAGCCGTCATCCAGAAGCTGGATATCCCCCGAATGATGGTCTTCATTGAGGCCCTATTCATGGAAGTGAACGTGGAAAAGGAATTCAACCTGGGCGTGGAGTGGCAGGGGATTAAAACGTTTTCCTACGACGGCAAAAACGCCGGGGCTTTTGCCGGTTCCAGCCCGTCCAATTTTAACACCCTGGGTGGCATCGTCGCAAATAGCGCTTTATCCAAAGGCTTTTCCATGGGGGTCATCAGCGAAGCCATCGAAATCGCCGGCGTAAAATTCCCCAACCTGGCCGCGGTGGTGAACGCCTACCAGCAGGACCGGGATGTTCATATCCTTTCCACCCCCCAGATCCTCACCACCGACAACGAGGAAGCTGAGATCATGGTGGGAAAAAACGTGCCTTACCAGGTACGAGATGAAACTACCCAAGCGCAGTTGGACTACAGTTCCTATGAGTACAAGGACGTGGGCATAACCCTCAAGATCACCCCCCAGATCAGCCAGGAACGATTCGTTCGCCTCAAAATATACGAGGAGGTCACCCGACTGGTGGATGACACTGTGTTGAACACCACGGGACGTCCTGAAACCTGGAAGCGCCTGGCCCAGACCACGGTCATCGTCAAAGATGCCAACACGGTGGTGATCGGCGGGCTCATCGGAGACGAGACCACAACCACCGACTACAAGGTGCCCTGCTTGGGCGATCTCCCCCTGTTGGGCTGGTTGTTCAAGGGTACCAGCAAGGATCGCCAAAAAACCAATCTCTTTATCTTTCTGACGCCCCGCATTATTCAGAACCCGGCCGAGGCCAGAAAAATTTACCTGGACAAAAAGGAACAGATCGAGCGGATCAAGGAAGGGGTCATCAAGATGTATGATAAGCCAAAGCCCAAACCCCTAACGGATGAAACACCGAAAGCCGGAAATTAGAAATTGGAAACCGGAGAGCCGACATCTCATATAAATTCACCCCCTTTTCGCCTTCTGGGTGAGATTCTATCGGAGATCTGCGACCTTCCCGAAAACCAGCTTCAGCGGGCACTTGAGGTCCAGGAACAAAAGAGGGGACGGCTGGGGGAGATCCTCATCCGCCGGAAGGTGATCACGGAAGCTGACCTGCTTCGCGCCCTGGGGGTGCAGTGGGATCTGCCGGTTTCCATGACCCTGCCCTTTGAAAACCTGGACACGGCCTTTATCAACCGTACTCCCATTGGGTTCCTCAAAAAATTCAAACTGGTCCCTGTAATTACCCATGAGGCCACAACCATCGCTGTTAACGACCCCTTACAGTTTCAGGCGCTGGATGATCTCAGGCGACTGTTGGACCTTGAGGACGTACCGATGGTGCTGGCCCCGGCTTCAGCCATCCTGTCGATCATCAATGGGGCTTACGACGAGAGCGGCGATTCTGCTGAACGGGTCATTGAAGATATGCAGGAGGGTGAGGCTGGTCGTATATTGTCGGAAATCGAGGAAACAACGGATCTGCTGGAGGATACCAGCGATGCCCCCGTGGTAAAACTGGTCAATCTCATGCTGAGCCAGGCGGTCAAGGCCCGGGCCAGCGACATCCATGTCGAACACTCCCAGCACAAACTGCGGATTCGCCACCGCGTGGACGGTATCCTTTACGACATGTTGTCGCCCCCCAAACATATTCAGTCGGCCCTCATTTCCCGCATCAAGATTATGGCCAAAATGAACATCGCGGAGAAAAGACTGCCCCAGGACGGCCGCATCAAAATCCGGATTGCAGACAAGAATATCGATATCCGTGTATCCACCATTCCCGTGGCCTTTGGCGAGCGGGTGGTGCTCCGGTTGCTGGATAAAACCAACGTGCTGCTAAAGGTGACGGACCTGGGCATGCCCGAAACGGATCAGGCCGCCTTCGAACAGCTCATCAGCTCGCCCCACGGCATCATCCTGGTCACCGGCCCCACGGGAAGCGGAAAGACCACCACCCTGTATGCGGCGCTTTCCACCATCAATAAAACCGATATCAACATCATTACCATTGAGGACCCCATCGAGTACCAGATCGACGGGATCGGACAGATCCAGACCAATACCAAGATTGATCTCACCTTCGCCAAGGGACTGCGTTCCATCGTCCGCCAGGACCCGGACGTGATCCTGGTGGGAGAGGTGCGTGACCTGGAAACCGCCGAGATTGCCATTCAGTCGGCCCTTACCGGGCACCTGGTTTTTTCCACGCTGCATACCAATGATTCCGCCGGTGCCGTAACCCGCCTCATCGATATGGGGATTGAGCCTTTTCTGATCACTTCTTCCGTCAGTGCCATCCTGGCCCAGCGGCTGGTGCGGGTCATCTGCCCCCACTGCCGTGAAGCCTACACGCCGGACGGGGAATCCCTGCAAAAAATCGGCATCACCCCCGAAATGTCGGAAGGGACAACCGTCTACCGGGGCCGGGGGTGTCCCGCCTGCCTAGATACCGGCTTCAGGGGGCGGACCGGTATTTTTGAGTTCATGCTCCTGGATGAAAAGATCAAGAACCTGATTTTGAAAACCTCCGATGCCAATGCCCTCAAGCGCACAGCCATTGAAGGGGGAATGACCACCCTGCGCCGGGACGGCGCGCGAAAAGTTCTCCAAGGGATTACCACCATCGAAGAAGTATTCAGGGTGACCTATCAGTAGACACCGTACAAATCCATAAAAACCGTCTTTCTTGTTTCTGCCTTTCATACCCCGCCCCCAAAAAGTGTAATATATTTTTACAGTCGTAAATTTTATGAACATTTTCGGCGCCGGAAGCCCTCATCGAAAACCACATAAGCCGACACATATGCAATAATAGCAGATCGTTATGCTCGTGCTTAGCAAATTGGCGTACTAATTGCAACTTTACGAGGCAAAACCTTTGGCGGCAGGAGAATGACGATGACTAAATTACAACCAGACAACATCCGGGGATTCACCCTTCCCGAAATGATGATTGTCCTTTGTATCATGGGGGTTATGACACTGATTGCCGTTCCCGCCTTCATGAGCCTGTTGCCTGAGATGCGGTTGAACAGCTCGGCCAGGCAGGTTTTCATGGCAATGGCGCGGGCCAGACAAGGGGCCGTAAGCCAGAATGCGAATGCTTGCATAAAGTTCAGCACAACCGACAACAGCATCAGGGCCTGGCTGGACAACGGGCCTGGCGGCGCCAGGGGGAACTATGCCAAAGACGCAAGCGAACCCTATATCTTTGAGGGTTTTCTTGACGACGGTGTGATCATAGCTTTTAGATATCCCGGAGATACCGCAGCATTTAACGCTAGAGGGTTGCCCGTTGGCGGAGGCGATTACCTCGGCAATTATTTATCATATATCCTCTATCTGCAAAACTCTCAAAACAAGTATAAAGGTATAAAAATCAGTCCCATCGGAGCCATAACAATATTATGATCCGAACAGGGGGTATAATCCGGAGGATGGAGAAAATGGAGACGAGGAAAAGCACGACCAAAAAGTCTAAAACCGGCGGCTTTACCCTGCTGGAGGTTCTGGTCGCCATGGTGATTCTAGCTGTTGGCCTTTTGGGTATGGCATCTCTTTCCGTGGGCATTATCAAGGGAAATGGGCTCAACAAGGAGGTGTCCAGCGCCACCACCTGCGCCAGGGAAAAGATGGAGGACGTGGAACGATCGGGCTATGCCAACGCAACCGGCGGCACGGTCACCGAAGCCTACAATTCCATAGCGGAATATCCTGATTGCAAGCGCGAAACCATCACCGCCGTTGATACCCCGGCAGCCGACATGAAAACCGTTACCATAACCGTTTACTGGGATTCCGACAGTCACCAGGTACAACTGAAGACCTTTCTGGCCAAATAAAAGAGGCGGACCGTGGAAACAAATCGTCAAAAACCCCAAGGATTTACCCTTGTTGAGCTCCTCGTTGCCATGGCCCTGAGCCTGGTGGTGCTCACGTCCGTCTCAAGCGCCTTCATCAGTCAGCGAAAAACCTACGATGCGCAGGAACAGGTCACCGAAATGACGCAAGGGGCGCGAGCCGCCATGGAGATCATCACTCGTGAAGTAAAATTGGGAGGATTCAATCCGGTCCCCGGCGCCACTATGGTGGGGATCCCCTATAGCGCGACCCAACTTGAAATTCATGCCGACTTGAACGGCGATGGTGAAACGGATGGAGCCGCCAGCGGAAACGATGTCAACGAAGAGATCATTTACACCCATGACGGCGCCAATTTTGAAATTGACCGGAATGCGGGCTCCGGCAACCAAGTCCTGGCTGAAAATATTACCGCTTTTACCTTTGATTACCTCGATGTAGACGGCATCGCCACCACCACGGCGGCGGATATCCGAATGATTGAGATCGCCATTACCGCCAGAACAGCGAAACCGGATCCGGATTACGGCGGTTACCGGACCTATACACTGACATCAATGGTATCGCCGCCAAATCTGGCGATCGGTCTGTAGGGGCACGGTGCACCGTGCCCATACAATGCGGGTTTAATCATGGAAAAAATTTCGACCCACGAAAACCATAAAAAGGAACTGTGTATGAGTCGAGGCAACCAG
>Ga0233431_1005526_pt1 | contig 12178 bp, 9 predicted proteins | sample SI_118_April2016_FD_179867 | JGI IMG/M metagenome (GOLD analysis project Ga0233431, IMG submission 179867) | Seawater microbial communities from Saanich Inlet, British Columbia, Canada - SI_118_April2016_200_MG | ecosystem: Environmental > Aquatic > Marine > Inlet | place: Canada: British...
CAGTCCTTCCGGATGTAAATCTGTACCGGAGCGAAGTAATAATTCGGCCGATTTTGCGGCGCCGCACGATACTACCACGATATTGCTTTTAAAGGATTGCTTTTCTCCGTCTATTTCGGCCTCGATTGAACTGATTTCACGGCCGCTACTACTGGTATTTAACCTAAGTACCTTTGCATTACGGATTAAGGTGACATTACCTTTTTTTAATGCAGGTTCCACGGCATTGACGGCTGCATCTGATTTTGCATCCAGTAAGCAAGGGAATCCATCACAGGTTTTGCAGCGAACACATTTTCCTGCTCTGGGATTTTGTTCATTGAGATTAACACCTAAAGGGAGGTGATAGGGATTTAAACCCATTTTTTTGAACGATTCAGAAAGCTCATCAATATAGGGTTCATGATTGATTGGTGGTAGTGGAAATTCAGTACCCCTTGGATCTGTAGGATCCTCGTTTTGAAGGCCATGGACATTATAAATTTTTTCTGCCTTTGAATAGTAAGGCTCCAAATCTTCATATGAAATCGGCCACTTCGGCGAAAGCCCTCCTAAATGTTGAATATTCTGAAAATCCCGTTTCCGTAATCGAGTCAGAACGGCGCCATAAACTTTGGTATTGCCCCCCAGGTAGTAGTTCATACCGGGTGAAAATGGATTACCCTGAATATCAAACCATTTTTCTTTGGTCTTATAACGAGAATGATGGAATACAGCTTCCGGGCTCCAATTATCAGTAGATTTTGGCAAATAAGGTCCTTGTTCCAGCAGTAGAATCTTTTTACCCCAGTCTGCCAGTGCATATGCTAAGGTACCACCTCCTGCGCCGGACCCGATAATTGCAACGTCATAATGTGTTTTAGTCATAATTATTTCAGCTTGTTATAATCCCTGGTTCGCGTAATAAACAGCACCGATGGTTAATGCGAATTGGCCGACACTGTAATCGGGGTGATTTTCCAATTGTTTCATTAAGGCAGTATTAGCCATTTTTTCATTAGCAATATCAAAATGCAGATCTTTGATTAATGATTGTGCGCCGTCTTGAATTTGCTGATAGCATTTTTTGTTAGTTAACAATCCACCGAACAACTGTCTTGAGTTTGCCTCAGGCTTCAACAATCTCTCTGTTTCGAGCCAGGTGATTGCTAAAAAATAACCAATTTCCGAAAAAATCTTTCTGGTTGTTTCATTATCTTCCCGATCCAGTAATTGCATCATATGTCCCATAAAACCTTTTCTCATATCGACGGGTTCTGTGGGGACAATGAACATTGATGTTCCATTTACTGTTTTTTCTTCAATAAATCCCATATCGAACAATTCCTGGTATAAATCGGGTCTTTCTTTAGGAAAATATTTTAAAGCCAATCGAAAGACTCCGCTTTGACTAGTGTATTTTTGAAGGGTACCGGGTAAATTGGTATTAAAGTTATTGATACTCCTTAAATCATCACAATGATATTCCCGTTCAATAAAACTTCCTAAATCGATAATGATGCTATAGACCTCCAACGGGATTTCAGGAATAATACCATTAGGGGTTACCCATCCAGTTCCTAATTCTGTACCCAGAGTATGCGCAAAAATTCCATTTTTTACTATTTCTGCTGAATTCTTGCCGGAAGATAACTCCACAGCAGCAGTAAACGCTGCCATGGAACCGTCATTAATGATTTTGACAATGCCCTCTTTTTTGCAGAGTTCTTTGAGATGTTCATCAAGGTTGGTAATACTGATAAATTCCTGTTCATAATTGATGTCCGGATTTTCTCTCATGCCTCTCATTTTAGAGACCTCTCCCCCGACAATTTTATCTTTTATCACAACGTCAGGGAATGAAACCCCGATCGCATCAACTTCAATTAAATTTCCGTTCAAAGCCGATTCGGCTTCTTCGACAACTTCTTTGATGTAAGCATATGTCGCTTCTCTTTTTAAAGCGCTATCCAGGTCTTTTAAGAGTTTCGTCTTTTTTTCAGTAGCAAGGGTATTATTTTCGTCCAGTGAAACCTTTACGATAACCAATTTTATCAGTAGATAAATCGGATTTATTTGCTCTGCCGGTATTTTAAATTTCGCAGGAAACCAGCTATACTCTTTGACACAGCATATTGTTCCATTGTTGACCAAAACGACCTTATTGTTGGTGCCACCGATATCGACGCCACAAATTACTTTTCCGGTTAAGTTTTTGGCTGCATTTTCAAAACCGCCAATGGTATTTTGTCGGTCATTTTTTGGTTCAGTTAATTCCGGTAGTAAAGAAATATCTTCGATATTAAATGTAAATTTATCACGTGTTTTTGGATAGTTTTCAGGTTCCAGAGAGCTTCTGATTCTTTCAATGACATTTACTGCCCGACCATAGCCTAATCTGGCGGATCGGGGTTTCTCAAGCTCAAAAGCATTGTTTAGGCTTTTGACGAACTGTATCAAATCCTTCTTTGTGGTATCCAGGTAAATTACCATATTTAATCCACCCAGCGTTGACAGTATATTGTATATCTCTGCCTGAATATAGGACCTGACAAATTCAAGTTGTTCATTGTTTAAATATGTTACGGTGGGAATATAGATTTTGAAAAGACGTTTTGTATCTTTTCCGGGCAGGTCCAATATAAAAAATAATTTCTGGCGATTTGCTGACTTCAGCCTTTCAAATGACTGTCGGACATCAGTAATAAAAACTGGATTCCCCAATTTTGCTTTGGTGAGGAGTGCGGTAACGACCTGAGAATCCATTTCATTTTTCCTGTGAAAATCCGATTATGTCAGCAGAACGAAAGCTATCTTTAGGCAGGAAATTAATCAAATAATTTTAAAAATAGCTTTCACTGTTTAATTTTTATACTAATTCGCTCAATTTATAGAAGCAATGCCCTTATCCAATTCTTTGCTCTGTTTCGGGGTCAAAAAAGACAGCTTTATTCATATTAAATGTGAATTTTTCTGTTTCTTTCAGGTCAATAGCTCTCTCAGGTCGCATTCGCGCTAAAATCTCTTCGTTGTTGAAAGACAAGACCGCATATGTATCTGCTCCGGTAGGTTCAATCACTTCAATCTTACAATCAACCCCCATTTTCTCATCATCCGAATCATCTCGAAATAAATTGATTCCTTCTGGTCGAAGTCCCAGAATAACTTTCTTATCTACATAATTACCAATGGCTGTATTCGGTAGTGTAATTGGTAACTGAATCGTTCGACCGTTTTCTTTGATAACAATTATAAGGTTATTGGCATCTTTTTGGATTGTTCCATCGATAAAATTCATGGAAGGAGATCCCATAAAATTTGCTACAAAGAGGTTATCAGGTTGATTATAGATATCATGCGGGGATCCGAATTGTTGAATTTCACCACCATACATAACAGCCACATAATCTGCCAAAGTCAGTGCTTCTATTTGGTCATGAGTAACGTAGACAATGGTTGCTTTTAACGTTTGATGCAATTTCTTGATCTCTGTTCTCATGTCAACACGTAATTTTGCATCGAGGTTTGAGAGAGGTTCATCAAATAGAAAAAGGTCCGGATCACGAACCAGGGCACGTCCCATTGCAACTCTTTGTCTCTGTCCGCCTGAAAGTTGTGCTGGTTTCCGATCCAGTAAATGATCGATCTGGAGCATTTTGGCGACTTCCAGCGTTTTGACTTGGACCTGTTCTTTACTAACCTTTCGGATTTCCAAACCAAAGCTGATATTTTTACCAACAGTCATGTTGGGATAAAGTGCATAGGATTGAAAAACCATCGCGATATTACGTTTGCCTGGGTGGATATTGTTAACCACTTTATCATTAATTAATATCTCACCAGCAGTAATATTATTAAGTCCCGCAATAAGATTAAGGAGTGTTGATTTTCCACAGCCTGAGGGGCCAACCAGAACCAAAAATTTCCCTTCAGCCAGGTTAAGGTTGATTCCCTTTAATACCTCGGTACTGCCGAAGGTCTTTACCAGATTTTTAACTTCTAAAAAACTCATATTTTTAACCTTTAATTGATCCTGCCATTAAACCGCGAACGAAATATTTACCAGCTAGAATATAGACTATCAATGTTGGTGCTGCCGCCAAAATGGCTGCTGCCATATGAACATTGTATTCCTTAACCCCGGTGGAGCTGTTGGCCAGATTGTTCAAGGCCACTGTAATCGGAACCTGAGCACCAGAAGTAAAGGAAACACCAAATAAGAAATCATTCCATATATTCGTAAATTGCCAGATAACGGTAACAACAATAATTGGTCCGGAAGATGGTAATAGAATTCTGAAAAATATTCTAAAGAAACCAGCGCCATCAATCATGGCTGCTTTAATCAGTTCTGTCGGAAAAACGTAATAGTAGTTACGGAAAAACAGTGTTGTGAATCCTATGCCATAAGTCACATGGATAAAAATTAAACCAAATACGCTGTTGGCGATTCCCATTTTTCCCAGGATTAGGGCTGATGGGATTAACACTACCTGAAAAGGAATAAAACAACCGAACAGCATCAGTCCAAAAACCAATTTATGCCCTGGAAACGTCCATTTCGTCAGGATATATCCGTTGAAAGCTCCCAGTATAGTTGATATTGCGACAGCGGGGACGACCATCAGTATAGAATTTTTAAAATAACCACTAATTCCTTTGCAAGTTAAACCGATACAGGCCTCTCCCCAGGCATCAATCCAGGGTTGAATAGTGAAAGCTTGCGGTAAAGATAGCATATTCCCCAGTCTGATTTCGCTTAATGTCTTAAATGAAGTTGTAAACATTACGTAGAGCGGCAATAGAAACAAAAGCGCCGCGAAAATCAGAGCCCCATAAATTAAAATGCGCCAGTATGGGTTTGTATATAATAGCTCACTCTCCTCGTTGGTCATGATCCTTCTCCTTTAATTCAGCATAAATATATGGCAACATGATTGAAACCACTGTCATAAACATAATCACTGCACTGGCGGCACCTATTCCCATTCGATTCCGGGTGAAGGTATAGGAGTACATAAATGTTGCCGGCAACTCGGTTGCGTTTCCTGGGCCCCCACCGGTTAAAGCGATAACAAGGTCATAACTCTTGATGGCCATATGAGATAAAATGATAATGGCGCTGAGAAAAGCAGGCCTTAATTGAGGTAGAATGATTTTCCGGTAAATCTGAAAAATAGTGGCATCTTCCAGGTAGGCGGCTTTGATAATATCCGTGTCGATACCTCGTAACCCGGCCAGAAAGATGGCCATTACAAAACCGGTTGACTGCCAGACTGCTGCCATAACAACAGTGTATATAGCCATGTCCCCGTTAATGATCCAGTCGAAAGTAAAACTTTCAAACCCCCATTCCTGAACGGTTTTTTGTAACCCTAAACCGGGGTTCAAAAACCATTTCCAGGCTGTACCGGTGACAATAAAGGAGATTGCCATTGGATATAGCATGATGGGACGAATCATCCCTTCAATGCGAATTTTCTGGTCAATCAGGATCGCTAGCAATAGTCCCAGGATACAACATATTCCGATGTATAAGGATCCAAAAATAACCAGATTTTCAAGAGCTTTGTACCAGTTTGGAAGGGACCAGAGTTTAATGTATTGTTTAAAGCCGACCCATTTATATGAAGGCATCATGCGTGATGCAGTAAATGAGAGATACCCTGTCCAGAGAATGAAACCATAAACGAAAACGACGGTAATTAGGAAAGATGGCGCCAGGACGATCCTGGGCATAGCGTCCTGAAGCCACCCTCTAATATCGAGTCCCGACCCATCGTCGTAGATTTTTTTTTTCATAACCAAGTCTTCAAATGGATGAGTTGAAGATGAATTTAACGCTCCATTCTTAATAAAGAACGAAGCGTCACAATAATAGTTTACATTGCCGTTTCAACTGCAGCAACGAGTGCCTTAACTGCGGCTCTTGAAGACTGCTTGGTATTGAAATGATTTGTAATCACATCATACATAGCGTTTTTAATACCAGCTGGATTAGCATGACCATGTGCCATACTTCCAATCAGGGTACCATTCATGTTGGCTGAAGCCAGATCTGTCATTCCTTTTTTACCACAGGCATCAAAATCTGAGTTAGGAACGTCTGTTCTTGCAGGAGCAGAACCTTTAACCACGTTAAAGGCAGATTGGAAAACCGGAGATATGACAGATTTTGCCATTTCCATTTGTGATTTAGTATCAGCAGAACCAACTCTGAACATCGCAAATTGATCAGAGTTAAATGTTACGATACCCTGAGTTTCCGGAAATCTAAAACACATGAAATCTTTACCCGGAACTTTACCGGCTTTGATGAATTCACCTTTAGCCCAATCACCCATGATTTGCATAGCCGCTTTTTCATTGATTACCATGGCTGAAGCGAGGTTCCAATCCCGACCAGAGAAGTTAGGATCAAGTAGTCCTGTAATCACTCTCATTCGATCAAAAACCTGAACCATCTTAGCTGAACCCAATGCTTTTAAGTTCAGGTCCACCATGGTTTTTTTATAAAAATCATATCCACCGACTGATAGAAGAATACTATCAAAAACAGTCGCATCTTGCCAGGCTTGTCCACCATGCGCGATAGGAGTATAACCGGCTGCTTTAATTTTTTTGGTAACAGCGACAAACTCATCCCAGTTTCTTGGTACGGTTACACCAACTTTTTCAAAGACAGCTTTGTTAGCCCAAACCCAGTTAGTTGAATGAACGTTTACCGGAACAGAAATCCACTGACCGTCATATTTAGAAAATTTTTGTAATGCCAGAGGAACAACAGCATCCCAATTACCTTGACGAGCAATTCTATTTAAATCAGCTAAAACACCTTCAGCTGCCCAATCCAAAATATCAAATCCTAGCATTTGAACAGCAGTAGGAGCTGTACCTGAAGTTACTCTTGATCGAAGTACTGTCATGGCTTGAGTTCCACCACCTCCAGCAACTGGCATATCCTTCCAGCCGATACCTTTACTTTGTAAATCTTCTTTTAGAACGTTTAATGCTGCAGCTTCACCACCGGATGTCCACCAATGCAATACTTCTACTTCTGCTGCTTGCAATGGTGAAAGTAAAAACATGGAACCCAGGCCAAAGGCCAGTACTTTTTTCAGAAAAGCTTTCATTGATGTCCTCCATTTTGATCATTAATAATATTTGCCGGAATTATAAATTGATTGTTAACAGAAATTTTAGTCCCGACATTAAAACGAACAGCGAATATTAATACTAATTTTGTTCAGACTTCGAACCTATTATAAACGAATCATCAAAACAATTTCCGGATCGAATCTAAACAGCCCAAATGGACATATGCACCTTCATTTGGGTCTTCAACATGTCACTAAGCTAAGTTATTATCCCGGAAAATTTCCGGTCTATTTGCAAATTGTGACGAAAAAGCCTATTAACTTTCTGCGCTAACTAAAACTGTTAAGAGTTCTTACACCTATAAATCTTATTAATTGAGATAAAAAAGATCTCTCCTCATACTTCGTCGAGATGACATTTGATAACGCTTTGATTTTAAAGGCATAAAATCCAAGTTCGTCAATAGGCATTAAAACCATCAATAGCCTCTTAATAAATATGAACAAAATAGCTAAATTTGGTTTTAATCGAAAAATCCCCATACTATTTTTTATTTCAATTTTATTAAACGCTTTTTATTTGCCAGGTACAGTTGGCAAGAACCGTAATCGTTTAATAGCAAAAATTTAATATGAAGATGAATTGTGGTTATTATTAAGAAAAAAAAAGACTTAATCAATAAAAAACCGCATAAAAATGACAAATCAAATACAAACACTTAAAAACAATTAATATCGATTTCCAAATTCTTTACAATTTATTAATTTTAAACCGAATAGTGTGGTTCAACATAGATCAAAAAGACACTATTTGCACTCTTTTTTTATCACTAATTGGTTTTCAGTATATAATTTAACGAAACCAGATGAACTGAAAACATAATATAGAAAAAATTATGATTGTTAAAGTTAAAGTCTTAACAAATGAAAACGGCGATTATTTTAGCTGGTATAACTGAGATACCGCCGGTATGGATTATTCAACGCCATTTACTAGAGTTCCGATTTTATCAATTGTTGTCTCAACCACATCTCCCTTTTTTAAGAAAACCGGTGGATCTCGTGTAAACCCGACGCCGCTTGGAGTACCGGTTAAAATCACCGTTCCAGGCATTAAGCTTGTATCTTCCGAGAGAAACTCAATTAGCTGTGATACAGAAAAAATCAGATCGGAGGTGTTACTTTCCTGCATTATTTCACCATTGAGTTTGAGCGATATGTTAAGATTATCCGGGTCAATCCCTTCATCTGCTGTGATAATGGCCGGCCCCAACGGGCAAAAGGTATCAAAACTTTTCCCTCGAACCCATTGTTTCCCACCACCTGATCTTTGCCAGGTCCGGGCAGATACATCATTGGCAATGGTGTAGCCAAAAATATAATCAAAGGCATCCTTAGCTTTCACATTTTTAGCTGCTTTCCCAATGACAACAGCCAATTCAGCTTCAAAATCCACTTGGTGGGGGTTTTTGCAGCATTCAGGAATAATAATGTTAGAGTGGTGACTGGTGATTGCGGCCACATTTTTCATAAACAAAATTGGGTATTCCGGAAGTCTCATTCCAGTTTCCTTGGCGTGGGCTTTGTAATTCAGGCCGATACAAAGAATGGATTTTGGTACAAGTGGTGCCAGGTATGACTTGATTTTTTTCGTTTTATTCGTTTTTACCAGATTGCCAAACAGATCACCGGAAAGGACTTCAGCCTGATTATCAGTGCTTTCTGTCCCGAAATATTTATCTCCTTTATCATCTATAAAATGGATTATTTTCATATCACTGATTCCTCCTTTATTTTCATTATATTAAACATTCCTAAAAAATATCCGTCTCGACTACTGATGAATCGCTTCAAAAACCGGAATTAATAGTGATAATTTTTAATAAGATTACCAGGTCTTTGGGAAGCTTGTTAACCTGAATTTTTTACACTGTTAAGAAACTTGAGTTAATCATATATAATTACAATCAGGTACGAAAACTTGTAGGACGGATCAAGCGAAGCGGATCCGACATTTTTTCAGTGTGGGCAAAAAAAACTGCCCGCCCTACACATTCAGATAAGTTCGTTGCAAACCTTTTACCGAGCACCGGTTTGGGTAACTGTTAACATTTGGTTCATAGTAAACGATAAATTGAAGTAGAAAATATGTGTTTCAGTATCCTAATATGAATTATTGAATATCAGTGACAACATCTTTAATTAGTTTTATTTGTCAGGTATAATTTTTAAAATACCGGTTAAACTTTTTCGTGCCTATTCAGTTAACTCTTGAATCACTGTTTTGAAACCATGTTCCTGTTTACCGAGCACTGAATTTGCGATTCTCTGAGCTAAGAACGAGGTATTGGTCAAAAACACTTCGACTTCGCTCAGTGTACAGAGTCTCTTAAAAGTAAAATTTAAAAGAGCTGAATGGTTACAATTTTTCTTTAAATGTAAATTATAAATGAATAATGGAACCAGGAAAACTAGAGTCACAAGAGTTGATGAATTATGTAAAATCCATTGCAAAGCAAATGCTATCCAAGCAGGGCGAATTTTTGCCATTTGGTGGTGCCATGAAACCAAATGGTGAAGTAATTAGGGTTGATGTTGTTCAAGATGAAGATCACCAGCAATCATCAAAATTAATAAGCAAATTGCAACAATTGTTTTCTGCATCAGCCAGGGAAGGGAAATATAAAGCAACGGCGATTGTTTATGATGTGCGGATCCCTTTGCCGGAAACTGAAATTGAGTCAGACGCTATTGCAATTGTGCTGGATCACATGTCAGGATATTCGGTTGTTGTATTTTTTGCGTACATGTTACAAAATGGACAACTTGAAATTGGGAAAATTTTTGCTCAGGTTGGTGATCAGGCAATTTTTAAATGATGATACAGCGTTTTTAGGATGAATATAAGATATCCCCGCTCACAGTTTTGTGGGATTTGATTTTTCTGTTTCCAAGCCAAATACATTTAACTTGTCTGATTTTCCTTTTAAAAGGGCCTCATCCAGAGATTTAAAGGATGATTTAAGAGAACTGTTTAAACGGGTATATGTTCTTTCACTAATGATCAAAGGCACTTTTTTTTCCTTACAAAGTGATTCTAACCGCGAGGCAATATTTACATTGTCTCCGATAACAGTGAAGTTCTTCCTTTGCTGACTTCCGATATCTCCGATGATGACACTGCCAAAATTAACGCCGACTCCAATATTTTCAATAACTGGTAAATTTAACCGGCCGAGTTCCTTTTTGAGGTGATCCATTTTTTTAAGCATATCCATGGCGCAGGCTACAGCATTATTACAGGCACTGGAATTATCACTGATGCCAAACAAAACCATAACAGCATCGCCGATATATTTATCAATCACTCCTTTATATTTGACAATCGATTGATCCCATTGACTGAAATAGAAGTTCAGCATTTTTGTAATTTCATCAGGTCGATGATGTTCACTAATCGCTGTAAAACTGCGAATGTCAGAAAAAAGAATGGCAATTTCCTTTCGTTCTGAGTCGCTACCGTGCACGGTCAGAATTTTATCCCTGATCTCTTTATCTACATATTTACCAAACAGGTCATTTACTTTATCTTTTAATTGAATGATTCTCATTCGCCCAATAGACAGAGAGATACTTAAAATCAAACCACCCAGAATTATGTAAATATGCGCAGGATCCTGTAAAAAGTCTGACAAACCTTCTAATACAAAAGAGACGTTAAGGTATTCCTGGTATTGGTTTTTAGAAATGCTCCCGTTTGCAAGATGCTCACCGAAGGATAGTTTTAAATCGAAGTAAAAATAGATAAAAATAAATGTGGTCACATTGATGGTAGTAATCAAGAATTCCAGTGTCAGTTTTAATTTTTGAGTCAGGGTTTTAATTTGTAGTGCCTGGAATAGACCGGTTATGGAAGAGAAAATCCAAAAGAAGACATGTCCTGTATTAAAGAGAAATTCCAGCCCTTCCCTCATTTCCAGTATTGAATAACAGAGTGGGGCAATCAACGACCCCATGAATCGATAGATCGGTTTTTCGCCAAATCTTACTAATACTATTGTCTGGAAAAATAGTATCAGCAAAAGCAATGTATGTCCTATATTGGTGAAATATTGTAATCTATCATGGGTGAAATTCATCAATATATAAAATAAAGCATACTGTCCTGAAAACAGGAGCAATTCGTCAAAGAATTTTCCGATTCGGGTTGAGTGTTTCATGCTGGAATCCAAAACAGTTGCCAAAAATAGATTTGTAAGTATTAAGATCAAATCATAAGAATTCCAGTTTCAGGTGTCAAGATTTGAATTATTCATTTGTTCCAAGGGGATTAGAGTTAAAATGTCAACGCAATGCTGGTTCCAATTTTGATGATGTTAAATTTATCAGAATCACTGGAATCGAAATCGTCCCCTTCCTGATCAATCATTTCGTATGCCGTAAACAAGGTCATATTCGTTTCATAATTAAAAACATAATTCAGATAAACTGAATTTGTAATCGATGTTGATTGATAGTCAAACATGCCTTCACCGTCTATGTTTTCTTCAGTTGTAAAATCTGTATTTCGGATAAGCAACGAATAAAACAAATTCAGATCATTGTTTAAATCGGTTTCCAGGTTAAAACGATAATATTTAAAAACTCCTTTATATTCCGGTTCTTTTTGGTATTCCAGATAAAGAGCATCCAGATATGCTTGTTCCTCCGGGGAGTCACCATCCCGATCCCCTCTATATTCATCTTTTTCTGAAGTTCCGGAACCATAGTAGAGGCTGGTTTTGAAAAAACGATTTTGAAAACTTAAACCAAATCTAAGTAACATAGTCGCTTTATTTACAAAATGCTCGTGATAGCGTACGGCATATTGTGTGTTAAGTAGCGCAACATCAATGGTATAATTAAGGTAGTCAAATCCAAAACCAATGTGTCCTGTCTCATTCCACCGATCATCGAGGGAGTTTAATTCCTCATCTTGCCAGTGGTATTTTTCATCTCCAATTAGCATACGGGTCATATCGTAATTCACCGAAAAATGAATAAAATCAGATTTCATTTTATAGGAAATCTGAGTTTGCGGTTCCTCGTGAACACTTCCTTCT
>Ga0233431_1005529_pt1 | contig 12175 bp, 14 predicted proteins | sample SI_118_April2016_FD_179867 | JGI IMG/M metagenome (GOLD analysis project Ga0233431, IMG submission 179867) | Seawater microbial communities from Saanich Inlet, British Columbia, Canada - SI_118_April2016_200_MG | ecosystem: Environmental > Aquatic > Marine > Inlet | place: Canada: British...
ATAATAATTGGTGGAGACGAAGTAAAAAGTAAAAGATATAAAGTTAAAGATATGGAAAGCGGTAAAGAAAAAGAATTGACTGAAAAAGAATTACTAAACTAACTCTTAATTTACTCTGCTTTTGGGAGCATATCTTCATCCTCTAAAATCCCTAAACTTTCCTCAAGCTCCGCCGTTTCCGTTGGGTGCATTTCTTTTCTGATATATATTTCTTCGAAATGCCTTGGCTGATGTAAATATAATTTACCTTGATTGGATAAATGCAACACCGGTAAAAATGTAGCTAATTTTTCCTCATTGTCTTTTGCAAGTTCATGAAACCCTACGTGTTCCTTATTCGTGTCAAGATGCCCTTGGATAATTGAAAAAATATTTTTAATTCTAACTTTTAATGGGACATGCGTGTCCTTTGGCAATACTACCAAGGCCGACTTTTCTGCTTGCTTCGACTTTATATGTCGTTTTATCCTTCTGTTCTCAGTATTAATAGCATGATTTAGCGCACCCATTAGTTGCTCCAAGGTTACTTTCTTGTGCCTGGCCATTGGAGTTTTAGGAATTAATATTGGAAGCTCGCCCTCGTCAATTACAAAACTTTGCAAGTCAAGAGTTACTTGCATTTCTTTTTTATGACCAAAAAGCATTTCATTTAATTCCCTAATATAATTATTTGCTAAGATCTCGGACTTTAGTCGCAACAGAAGAGCACAGGCAAGTAAAACTTTTGAGGAAATAAAAAACTCATCATCTTCTAGCTCAGAAATCGTTTCAACATACTTATCGGCCAAAACTCCGATATCAATATCCCATGGATCTAACTGTTCTGTTTTAATTAGTTCATAAATTAACGATTGCCAACTGAGTTCACCACCTGTTATTAGATCATAGAACTGAGACTGATTTATTCTTTCTCCTCTTTCCATATCTTTTACGAAGAGGAAATAGGTTAATAAGGTTTATTGTAATTAGAATCCAGCTTCCATGTATTTTACGAAGAAAAACTAGTTAATAAGGTTTATTGCGATTAGAATCCAGCCAGATATAAACTATGGGCGAGTTCTTGATTCGCCCCTATAAATTTAAGCCGGTCGGCAGATTGTAATGTTTCTCTTGGAGAATTCTCCAAGACAGATCTTCCTTCGTGAATACAAAATGCATTATTATCTTCGTCATATGTTATATTTTCTTTATTCGCCCTATATCTTCTTATCCTCTCAGATGGGTTAGACGGATGTGGCATAATAAATTCTATGCTTTTCCTACTATGATGAACTGCGACCTCATGAACACCATCCGAACATCCTCGATAGTCAATATCATGAATTTTCACCCTGTCTCCTCTAATCAAAAGATGTAAATCGCTTGCCTCCTCTACTTGTTCAAGTTCTTTTCCCATAGAAACCTTACCTGAATACTCTATTTAAAATTATGGTATACCACTGTCACTTTAAAATTACAACATAACCGAAAGATTTATAAATGATAACTTCATAGTAATACTATCACCTCTTTTTCCCCAGGAGAGAGCGATAAGGCACTAATTTATTACGCTTTATTGCATCTCCCAGGGTTATAATCTTAATGAATTAATTTTACTATAAACCCGAAGATAAATCTGAAATATGATTTACGGTAAATAAAAATTATTCTTAAAAATATAGCTTTTGGGGAAATTATTCTTTTAACTTCAAATCGACTTCTTTCTTATCGAATTCTGTTAAGTGGCATTTCCCACAATAAGATCTTCCCTGTGAAACTGCTAAAAAAATTCCAGGTCCACACCTTGGACAACTTCTAGCTTTTACAAGCTTGCCATCTTCAATCTTATACTTAGAAGACTTCTTTGATGTTGCTTTATTCTTATGTGCTTTCTTACCCTTGATTTTTGGTCTTTTAACTGACATTATTCTGCTGCCTCCGTTTTATTGTCTTCAGTAGTTTCTTCTTTTGCAACTTCAGCTACAGGTTCTTCTGTTTTTGCTGCTTCCTCTGCTGCTTTTGCCTCTTCTGCTGCCTTAGCTTCTTCTGCTTTCTTGTCGGCCTCTTCTTTCTTCTTAGCTTCTTCTGCTGCTTTCTTTTCAGCTTCCATTTTTTCTCTAACTTTCTTTGGTATTGTCATATATTTGTCTTTTGCCTCTAAATTATCATAAACGACTAAATCTACTGAGAACTCTCCGCTTCCAAAGTTTGAATTAATTCTTCTAACAATGGTTAATTCTGAATCTTTTCCGATGGATTGGATTAATTCTTCTTTTGTTGGAGCAACTTCTTCAGTAATTTTAACAGTTAATTCTGTTCTTTCTAAAAATGGATTTTTTTCTTCTGAAATAATTTCTGTCTTCATTTTGTTTTAATTGCGAAATCGCCCTCCTTGTGGATGTCTAGCTTTGTTGCTAATTCTGATTTTTCTGCGTTAAATACACTGATAATCCCCTTGAATGAATCTGTTGAGGGAGTTTCTTCACACTTAGGACAAGCATTTCCTATATATATTGCCTTACAATTTAAGCATGCTTTTGTCTTTACTTTAGCTGCCATTATTTTTTAGCCGCCTTTTCTTGTTTTTTTAATTCTTGAACTTGAGTCGCTTTTGCTTTTTCCCTATCTGCTTCTACCCATTCTATTTTACCTAATCCTGGTTGCCTCATAGTTAATCCGACCTTTGGTGTTTCTCCCTTATATGAAATTGCAACGATTCTTGCAACACATTTATCTCCAGAAACTAAAACTCTCTTGCTATCCTTTCCGTTTAAAGATCCAGTTTCAGAAAAAGATACAAAATCATCCATTGCTTGTGAAATATGAATCATACCACGAATTGCACCCATACCGATAAATGCACCAAAATTTGTAATTTCTTCAATTTCACCATAAACAACTTCTTGTAATTCTGGTCTGAATACAATAATTTTGAATGTAGATTTATAATAAGCTGCTCCATCACCTGGGATGATTACACCCTCGTTAACGTCTAAAACCTCTAAAACTGCAACAACTGTACCAATATCTTTATCTTGGAAACCTGTATAGGACTCTTCTAATTGTGCCCGAACAGCTTCACCAGTTTCTAGCCCAAACTTAGTTGGATCTACTCTTACATGGTCAGTTACGAGAAGCTCATAAAACATAATAACTCAACAAAATTTTCATTTAAAAACCTTTCTGTGACAGCTTTTTGTAGCCCGTTTGCAAACCCGCAGATATATTCAACTAAATACGCTCTAACTCACAATCATGTCTCGATAATTCCTGTTTAGTTCGAGACCTAATTTCTCAGACAGGATATTCACCTGCTTCTTGGTTCAAATACGCTCTTGGCAGGATTTGAACCTGCGACTTTTTCCTTAGGAGGGAAACACTCTATCCAGGCTGAGCTACAAGAGCAAAGTATAATATGTGGGGAGGAGGATTCGAACCCCCGTAAGCATAAGCTACTGGCGCTTAAAGCCAGCCCGTTTGGCCGCTCCGGCATCCCCACGAATAGCGGGGAGTAGATTTGAACTACTGACCTCGAGGTTATGGGCCTCGCGAGCTGACCTGACTGCTCCACCCCGCTATGGGATATAATAGTGCCGTTTATGGCATTTTTAAAACTAATGTTTATGTTAAAACAAGGTTAATCGCAAAGCTTTAAAATACACATTTGTATCATATCTCTATGAAGTCAGAGGATTGGTATAATAAAAATTACAAGAAGTTGCTCTTGATCCCTGGGATCTTGCTAGCCTTGAGTATTATCTATTTAAGTATATTTAATGTGCAACATGATGGACTTTTTCAAAGAGATATTAGTTTGACTGGTGGAACTACATATACTATATTCAGCGAGGTAAGCATATCCTCTCTAAATGAATTCTTAGAAGGCAAGGGTCTTGAATTTGAATCTCGGTCCTTACAAAACAATTTTGGGGAACAGACCAGCCTTAAGATAACAGTTGGAGAAGATGATGATGATATTGCCCGGGAGCTTCTCGAAGAGTTTATGGGTGAAAAATTAACATCTCAAAATTCATCTATTGCGTCTACAAGCTCTGGACTTTCTGCAGAATTTTATAATCAATTAATTATTTCTATTATTCTTGCATTCTTTTGGATGGCCGGTGTGGTGTTCCTAATTTTCGCGAAGGGTGCTAAAATCAAAACAATTGTGGTTGTGCTAAATATATTACTTGGTTTCTTTTTAGGGAATTTCTTTTTTAGGATAAACGTGTTCGCTTATTCCCTTGGATTTTTAATAATTGCCGGATCTTTGATCTATGTATATATCAAGAACTCTATCCCGAGTTTCGCTGTTATGCTCTCAGCATTTGCCGACATAGTAATGACTTTGGCCGTAGTTGATATTGTTGGACTAAAGGTTTCTACCGCGGGGATTGTTGCGTTCTTAATGCTTATTGGTTATTCTGTGGACACTGATATTTTACTTACGACAAGAGTTACGAAAAAAAGGAATATTAATGTGAATGCTGAACTTTGGGGATCATTCAAAACTGGGACCACAATGACTATTACTTCTATAATAGCTGTTGCTACGGCACTAATTGTCGTTAGTGGATTTGACACAATTCTAAATGAAATCTTTACTATTCTTTTAATAGGTCTTGGTTTTGACTTATTCAATACATGGATTACAAATGCATCTTTGATTAAATGGTACACTGAGATTCGGCGCCAGGATGCGTACTCTTCTGGGAGAAGAGCAAAATGAAGTTAGGTTTTAGAATATGGATGTGGTTGGCTTTCGTTCTATTTTCAGTTATTGTAATATTTGGAATTCCACCAAAGGCTATGCAAGATGGTGTACTGGTTAACTCTGTTGAAAGTGATTCTGATCTTTTTGAAGCTGGGCTTAGACAAGACATGAGAATTATTTCTGTTAACAATGTAGCCATTCATAATATCGCTGAATATAATTCTATGATTGGAGCCATAGGAGAGGGTGAGATAAGGGTCGATATTCAAACTGACACAGCCGAAGTTATTGGTCTATTCAATATTGCTGACTTTGCCGGAGTTAATGTAGAGAATATTCAAAACACCAATCTTCAAACAGGTCTAGATTTAAGAGGTGGTGTTAGAGTGTTAATAGGGTCAGTTAATGAATCTTTAAGTTCTGAACAAATCGAAGATTTAATCGGGATTAGCGAGGAAAGACTTAATGTTTATGGATTATCTGATGTTAACTTCTTCCAGATAAGACAAAGTGGTGGTGACTATTTAATGGGTATTGAGATTGCCGGTTCCACTCCTGATGACATCGAAGAATTAGTTGCAAGCCAGGGTGTATTTGAAGCTAAAATTGGAGATGATATAGTATTTGTTGGTGGCAAGGAAGATATAACACATATTGGTAAGACTGGAAGTGACGCTATGATTCAAGAATGTGGGGCATCGAGTGATGGTGGTCAATACTGTCGATTTGTATTTGTTATTAGTCTATCTGGTGAGGCTGCTAACCGACATGCCGATATTACTGATAAATTAAAAATCAATTATAGCGGATCTGGTGCATATTTAGAAAAACCAATTGATTTTTATGTTGATGGAGTTTTAACTGAATCGTTAAATATTGGAGCAGACCTGAAGGGTAACCCTGCTACTAGAATTCAAATATCTGGAAGTGGTGAAGGGCTTGACCGAAAAACAGCAATTGACAATTCAAAGTTAGAGATGAAAAAGCTTCAAGCTATTTTATCAACTGGATCTATTCCTTATGAGCTTGAGATAAAAAAGATTGATCGAGTTTCTCCGACTTTGGGGAATAGCTTCATCAAACAACTTCTTCTAGCTGGACTTTTTGCAATTGTGGCTGTTTCGATAGTTATCTTCGTTAGATACAGAAAGTTAAAATTATCCGCGATCCTAATCTTCGTGTCTTTGTCTGAGGTTCTAATCATTTTAGGCTTTGCTGGACTTATCAGATGGAATCTGAACCTTCCATCTATTGCTGGTATAATCGCAGCGATTGGAACTGGGATTGATAGTCAGATTGTGATTTTAGACGAATCTAGGATTAAAGGCGAATCGCTAAAAGAACAAATTAAGAAAGCGCTATTTATTATTGGGACTGCTTTTGCCACAACGTTTGTTGCACTTATTCCATTGACCGGTGTATTAGAATTCATGAATGTGACTGCTGCTGGAGCTGGACTTTTGAAGGGGTTCGCTGTTACTACGATTATCGGACTTTTAGTAGGTGTTTTGATAACTAGGCCTGCATTTGCTGAGATTGTTAAAAGAATGGGGAAATAAGGATGAGGCCTAAAGCTCATATTTTTTATGGAACTATCGCTGCTATTGTTTTATATTTTTTAGGGATCTCTCCTGTAGAATTATTTTTATTTTGGATTAGCAGTTGGTTATTAATTGATACAGATCATTTCATTTATACAAGTATTTCGAAAAAAACTGTTAACCCTCTAAAAATAATTATGGGAACATTTCGTGAAAGTAAGATTAGGACCGGCCTTAGTAAAAAAAAGTCTGAAATATATAAGTATCCCATTTTTGCCTTTCACAATATTGAAACTTTAATATTAATTTTTATTTTGGCGTTATTTTATAATATTGCATACTTTGCACTTGCTGGGTTTTTATTCCATCTCAGTTTGGATTATATACAATTGATTCTTAGGGGAAGGCATTTCCTATCTAAAACTAGTATAATTTATGTAGTACTTAGGAATAAAAACAAGAAAAGGCTAGTGTTTTAATGAAGAGGAATGTAATATGTGCTATATTTATGTAATATGTGTTATAAATAAGTAATATAATAAGATTTATATACACCCAATCTGTATATAAACTATGGAAGAAGGCACCTCTAAGCAAAAGGTAATGCGTGTATTTTTCAAATACCCCTCTAGGGCACATTATCTTATGGGAATATCTAGGGAAATTAAATTATCTCACACATCCGTTAATATAATTTTAAAAAAATTAATAAAGAAACATATAGTTACTGAAAAAATTGAAAAGAGAGGAAAAAGAAACTTCCCTATGTATTATGCAAATATAAATGAAGATTTTAAATTATTAAAAAAAAGATCCAATATTCAAAAGATGGAAGATTGCGGGCTAGTTAAATTCTTGTCTGACAATCTTATGCCACAAAGTATTATTTTATTCGGGTCATATGTCCGAGGGGAAGATATAACCGAGAGTGATATAGACATATTCGTTGAATCTGCTACCAGAAATATTGATATTTCCAAGTTCGAAAAAAAATTGAATAAAAAGATTCAGCTACATTTTAAAAAAAATATAAATACCTTGCCTTTAGAACTGAAAAATAATATAATTAATGGCATTAAACTTTATGGGAGAATTGAACTAGAATGAAAAGAATTGTTGAAACTGATATCCAAAAAGCAAATAGTCTCATAAAAATGGCCAAAATAACTTTGGAGAGATTGGAAACCATGGATATTATGAAATACCCCTCAAATAGTTTAGATGATTATTATGATATCATTCATCAATTATCAGAAAGCATATGTTGCATTAATGGATTAAAATTTTCTGGGGATGGTGCACATGCTGAGTTACTTAATTTTATCTTTTCAAATAAATTTGGATTTGGAGAATCTGAAAAATTATTCATTCAAGAATTAAGAGTGCTTCGCAATAGAATATCTTATGAAGGATTTTTTATACAAGAAGAATATTTGGCAAGAAACAAGACAAAGATTGAAAACATAATTGATAAATTGATAAAAATTGGGGCCTCTGTTTAATGAAGCAAAAAATAAAAAAGTTCTTTCATGACGAAGCAGCTGAGGGGTTTGAGGTCGCTTCTAGATTTAAAAGAAGAGACTTCTCTGGCAATACTGGCAAGGTTTTGAAGAATTCTTTTTGGCAAATAGCGACAACGCTTGCTGCGAAAGTAGGAAGTTTGTTTTTCACAATTATTTTAGCACGACTTATGTTGCCTGAGATTTATGGACTATATGGCCTGGCATTGTCCACTATATTGTTCTTTAGTGTATTCAGCGACTTGGGGATTATCAGCGGGATGGGTGTTTTCATAGCCAAACTGATTGACAAACATCCTGGTCGAGCGAAGGGGTATTTTTATTATTTCATAAAGTATAAGGTTGTGCTACTTTTTGTAAGTTCAGCCCTTATACTGTCTATGGCTGGATTTTTGGCCAATGTTTATTATGGAAAACCAATATTTTATGCAATTTTAGCTGGGGCTATTTATCTTCCTATCCAGCAGTTGACTGGCTTTATCGCCCCTTTATTTAATATGAAAAATGAATTTAAACCTCAATTTATTAGAGAGATAATAATACAAGTATCAAGGTTGGTCCTGCTTCCGTTAGCAATAATCTACTTGTTGAGTGGCCTCTCTACTGAAAAATATTTACTCTTTGTAATGTTAATTTTGAGTTTTTGTTATCTTTTGGGATTACTCTATATTTGGGGTCTTGCAAGGATAAAACATCCTTTTGGGAAGGCGGAAGTTAAACGAATACAAGAAAGTGAAAAAGTTGAGGCATGGAAATTTATATTGCCTTTAAGTGTGACTGCGCTTTCTGGAATTTTCTTTGGTTATATTGACCAAATAATGCTGGGTCATTATGTAGGTGGGGCTTTTATTGGATTTTATCAGGCTGCATTTAATTTGATTTCTTCGGCTACTATAATTATTGGGTTTGGAGCGGCTGCTGTTTTTCCGGTATTAGCAAGACTTAAGGGTAAAAAATTAGAAAGAGGGTTTAGAAAATCTAGGGGTGCCACCTTCCTCATTTCAATAGTTGCGTTTATTTTTACAGTTATAGTCTCTAAATTTCTTATATTATTTATATATGGAGAAGCTTACCTGACTGCATATTATTACATGATCCCGCTATCCCTTCTTCTTGTAAGCTTCCCGATGATTGCTATTTATCAAACATATTATATGAGTCAGGAAAAGAGTAAACTTATATCCATTATGTTGGTTGGCTCCACAATTTTAAATATTTTATTCAATTTTATATTTATTAATATTGGGCTGAAGTTCGGAGTAGAACTTGGTGGATTAACTGGTCTGGGTATTACTGATGGCATGTTTTGGGGGGTTATGGGGGCCTGTGCTGCAACTATTTTGAGTAGATATGTATTCTTAGGTGGATTAATTTTGGGGCGTAGGGTGCCCAATAAAAAGAGTGATTAATCACAATAATGTTTTTAAGCTCAGTGTCTCCTTAATTTTATGGTAAAGAACATTTTGATTACAGGTGGGCTTGGATTTATTGGAAGCAATCTTGCACACGAATCTGTAGCAAGAGGATATAATGTTACCCTTTTTACTAAAACTCTTGATAAAATAAAAAATATAAGGGGGATAGAGAATAATGTTCTTGTGGTAGGGGGGGATATAGTAGATATCCCAGCTGATATTATTATGAGGCAAGACTACATTTTTCACTGTGCCTCCACATCTGACAATTATAATATTCACAGCGACCCACGCCTGGACATCAAGGTTAATTGTATGGGTACTATCTCTTTATTGGAAGCATGCAGAGAACATAATCCATCGGCCAGAATCGTATACCCTAGCACATTTTTTGTCAATGGCAATTTGGATGAATTGCCTGCTACTCCTAAATCTCCCTGTGACCCGTTGGGACTCTACCCCGCAACGAGGCTTGCTGGAGAACAATTTTGCAAAATATATAACAAGGTATTTAACATGAATAATGTTATCGCCCGATTTACTAACGTATTTGGAGTCCGAGAACAGTGCCAGAACAAGAAAAAGGCCGCGTTTAATTACATGATAAACCTAGCTATAGACAATCAGGAAATACCATTATATAATTCTGGTGAATTTGTTCGGGATTATATCTATGTTTCTGACGTTGTTGATGCTTGTTTGGTTTTGGCCGAATCTGGGGAAAGTGGAGAAACATATTATGTTGGTCGAGGAGAACAAACAAAATTTAAAGATCTTATGGATATTGTGGTTGAGGAGGCAGGTGGTGGGAAGTTAGAGCCCATATCCCCTCCAGAATTTCATAAGAATGTGGGCATCACTGATTATTGGTGTGATAACACTCCCTTAAAATCCCTTGGGTGGTCCCCTAGAGTTTCCTTAAGGGAGGGAGTTAGAAAGACAATTGAATATTATGGTGATGAGAAAAATGAATAAAAAATTTATTCCAGGAGAAACATTTATCGGGACTGGGCTTGCAATTTATGGAGAACCTGAAAAAAAAGCTGTCGCAGACGTTCTTGATTCAGAACGACTTGGACTTCACGAAAAGGGAGAAGAGCTTGAAAGGGATTTTGCGAAATTCATTGGTGTAAAAAAAACACTCTTAGTCAATTCTGGTTCCTCTGCAAGCTTGCTCGCGATAGCCGGAATCAAAGAAGCTTGGGGCTTGGATGGTGGCGAGATAATAACACCCGCATGCAATTTCCCGACATCACTAAATCCCGTGTTACAATTAGGGTTCAAGCCTGTTTTTGTTGATGTTGATAAAACCTATAATATAACTCCCAAAATCATAGAATCAGCTATTAGCGAAAAAACGAAGGGAATAGTTTTTGCACATACCCTTGGGAATCCAGCACAAGTAACTGAAATAGCCAGGTTAGCTAAAGAGAAGGGATTATTTATCGTTGAAGATTGTTGCGACGCTTATGGATCTATATATGATGGGAAACCCTGTGGTTCCTTTGGGACTGTATCAACTGCGAGTTTCTATCCTGCTCATAGCATAACGCTGGCCGGAGAAGGTGGATCTGTAAATGTTAATGATGCCAAATTGTACAAAACGCTAAAGAGCCTTAGGGATTGGGGAAGAGAATGTTCTTGCATAGCAGGGGAAGACAATTTATGCGGACAAAGATTTGAATATGAACTAGATGGTGTACCATATGACCATAAATACATATATTCCACACAAGGCTTCAACTTAAAACCCACTGAAATGCAAGCGGCGTTTGGACTTGAGCAGATGAAAAGAATCGAGGGATTTAATCTCAAGAGAAGAGAGAACTTTGACTTATATACACAAAGACTATCTCACCTAGTTGACTCATTTGATTTTGTGGAAATATCCGATAAAGCAGATCCTGTTTTTTTTGGATTTCCTTTGATGATTAAAGATAGGCGGATTGACAGAAAGAACTTTAGCATATATCTCAATGAGCATAAAATTGGGACACGTTACTTATTTGGAGGCAACCTCCTTAGGCAACCTGCATATCAGAATATAGACCATCGTGTTTCTGGTGATCTAGAGCAGACAGACAGCATATGGAGGGATCTTCTTTGGATGGGTATTCACCCGGGAATTGGCAAAGAAGAAATTGACTACATTGGTTGCAAAATTGAAGACTATATTGAAAGTAACTAACTGGCTATCTCAACTCATCAATAATTTCTAAAAGTTTCTTATTAAAATTAGATAGCGTTAAATGTTTTTTATTCATTTTCACGAACGTGGTATTCTCTCCTATTAGATTTCTCAGATCTTCCTCACTTTCATATATGTGATAATTTTTTCTTAAAAGTTTTTTCAGCCATGGTTGATTATTAATAAAGACTGGCTTATCTAATAATAGTGCTTCACAGCAAGTTGTTATACCGCTAAGGTCTGACGACCTTGCACTGTGTTTTATATTTAAAACGAATCCCCTACATCTGGCCATTAATTTTAGATATTCTGAATAAGATACCTTATTAGATTTGTTTAAAACTATTAATTTCTTTTTCCCAATAGCTCTCTCTAAAAACTTGAAATTTTTTCCTTCATCAAAACCTGCGCTAAGATAATAATCTCCAACTTTGGATGCCTTATATCTTTTTATTAGATCCTCATCACAACCGAGCGGAGTTACTGATAAATTATTTAATCCTAATTCCTCTAATTTTTTTACTTGAGTTGGGGACAAGCAAATAATTCTATCTGCAACCTTATAACTAAATAAATAATATTTTCTTAGGATAAATTTTTTTAATCCACTTCCACTTATATAATCTAAATCATGGTTTGAATTTATATTGATTAGGATAACTTTTCTTCTTATGAATTTTAACAATGGAACGAATTTCAATCTGTTAACTATTACTATATCATTTATCCTTGTTTTAAATACATTTTTTAAACTTTGATCAATTATATTTACTTTTGTGTCTTTGCTATTTTTGACAAACCCGTACATAAATCCTGGG